>UMGV01067029.1_pt1 | contig 24416 bp, 25 predicted proteins | sample 1965361 | NCBI WGS metagenome assembly UMGV01 (sample SAMEA4836081, study PRJEB28245) | human gut metagenome | biome: gut microbiome; material: fecal sample | place: Denmark | collected 2008
CTATTGCCATAGTTTGTCAATAGTTTTTTTATTTTTTTAAATCTATATTCACATGTAATCATAAATTATTTATGAATTTTTAAAACTCAGGCTCATAATATTGATGTCTTTCAGAAAAATGTATTTTTCTTACTGTTATTCTCTTTATTTTAAGTTTTGTACAATATGGACTAATTCCAATATATCCTTCATAAAGTGGATGAGGATCACAAATTTCAGTAATTAATTTTCCATCAACATACATAAAGCAATGACCACCAATGCTACCACAATCCATTTTTATAAATTCTCCAAGTTTATACTCATATAATGATGTTGAAGTATAAAATCCATTTTCTCCACATCTTTCGATACCAGATAAATTATCATACCAACCATTTAATCCGCAAACATATGCTTCTTTTAAATAATCAGTATTACTATCCCAACTTGCACACCATACAGCATTAAGATCTCTAGTTGCTGGTAGGACAGTCGCCATTTCAATTGTAAGCAAAACATTAAAGTTGAACTTTTCTTTACTGAAAAGAATACCACCTTTATTCTCTAGTTCTTCACCTATTAAATATTCGCCATCATGATACCAATTGCCAGCCATTACTTGAAATAACTTTGTAAAATCGCTGTCGCTTGTTGCATCATAATCTAAAACTATTTCGCAGTCTTCAACTTTTATCTTTTTTCCTAATAACAATATATCCTTCATTTTATCACCAATACTATTATATCTAATAGTTTTAAAAAATCAATAGTTAATCTATTCTCTTTTTACCAAAAAAGAAAATTGCTACAGTTCCACTACCTGTATGAGATCCAATAGTTGTACCAATATCATTTATTAATACTTCACCATCTATATTAGGAAATCTTTCTTTTATCATTTTTTTTATTTCAATAGCATCTTTAATTGAATTTGAATTACTTATAAAGCATTTTCCTTTATAGTTCTTTCCATCAATTGCTAACTCTTCCATCCTTTTTAGCATTTCATTAAATAATTTTTTCTTTCCATGAATCTTCTTTCTAACTATTAGTCTTCCTAAATTATCCATATTCAATAATGGATATATATTTAACAAGTTGCCTATAAAATAGCTTGCTTGTGTAATTCTTCCACCTCGTTTATAATGTTCTAAGTTTGTTGAAAAAAACCAGTGATGAATGTTTAATCTATTTTCACAAGCGAATTCATATGCTTCGTTAATTGTTGCCCCTTTTTCTTGCATATCCTTTAACGTATCAACTAATAATCCATATCCACTTGATGCACATAAAGAATCTACAACCAACATTTTTCTTTCAGGGAACATATTAAGAAGTTCATCTTGTGCTAAACGGCAGGAATTATAAGTTCCTGAAATTCCAGATGATAACTCAATATGCAAAATATCATATCCTTCTGCTAAATATGGTTTAAAAAAATCTATATATCTTTCTTGATTAATCAATGAAGTTATAGATATACAACCATTATCCATTTTTTTATAAAATTCACTATAAGTCAAAGTTTTTCCTAAATCATCAACATATTCAACACCATTAATCTTAATATGATAACATATAAATGGTATTTTTCTTTTTTCTAAATACTCCCTTGGTAAATCAACAATCCCTGAACACGTAATCAAATATTTTTCCATCGTAATCTCCTCTCATATTATTAAAATTGATATTATTAATGATATTATTGGTATCAATGCTCCTGTTATTAAGCCACGAAAAGTATGTCTATTTAGGTATCGTGAAGCCCAACCAACAACTATTAGTAATAAGAACAAAAAACTGTACCAATATCCATAAACATAAACTAACAAAGCAATTGGTCCACTTACTCCGCACATATGACCACTGGCATCTTTTTTCAAAACAAAAGCGAATAAAAATACTAATAATCCTGAAAGAAAATATGTCAATACCATTATTTTATAAAGATCTTTAGTTTTTGCAACTAATGCATAAATCAATACTATAGTATATGATACTAAAGAAAAAATAATTGCTAATTTTCTTTCTGCTGTTCTCATATCATCTTTAAAAACAACATATTTTCTTTGAATAAAATATGCAAGTGTTGGAATTATCGCTATGCATAAAATGCCAATAATCATATCTAAAGCACTGTTAAAAATATTCCCATTGTTCAAAAACAAAAAAGCAAATAAACTAATTGCCATGATGGGAGCTATAGTTAATATTCTAACTGCCTTCGCAAAGCGTTTCATAAAATCACCTCGTTACAATTTTAATACTTATAACTAATTTACTCAACCTATTAATAGGTTGAGTAAATAAACTATTATTTCTGTATGGGAAATTTAATGAGAATTATACTCTACTGGCGGTAGAATCCATCTTTTTGTCATCTTAGACTTGTTGAAAAAGAAAAGTTTTCATGTTATAATATATTTATGATTAAAGAAAATGAATTTAAAACTAAAGTTGCAAAAAATTTAATATATTATCGTAAAGCTAACAATCTTACACAAAGTGATCTTGCTCAGAAGTTGAATTATTCTGATAAAGCTATATCAAAGTGGGAGAGAGGAGAAAACTTACCAGATTTATATATTCTTACAACAATTTCTTCTTTGTATGGCATCACTTTGAATGATTTGATTTCTGATACTCCAGCTAAACCAAAAGAAGTAAAAAGAAAAATTAGATTGTTAATTACCTTTTTATCAGTTGGTTTAGTTTGGTTGATTGCTACATTTGTTTATATTATGATGATAATCTTTTTTCCAGAAGTTTCAAAAGCTTGGTTATCATTTATTTATGCCATACCTATTTCTTTAATAGTTTTAGTAGTATTTAGTAGTTTATGGTGGAAAAGATTACTTATAATTAGTGTATCTTTACTATCTTGGTCAATACCACTTTCTATAGCACTTACTTTTTCTTTTGAAAGAATATGGTTTTTGTTTATTTGCGTCATACCTTTACAAGTATTAATAATTTTATGGTTTAGATTGAAGGCAAATGTAAATAAAAAAACTAATGAATTTTAAATTTGGTTATAAAAAAGGTCTATAAATTTTATAGACCTTTTTTGTTATTTTTATTTTTTGTTATAAGTTAGTTTTTCATTCCAATTAGCTAAAGCGATTTCGATTGCTCTATTTAATATTTCTTTAGAGTAATTAGCTCCTTCTAATTGTAAATCTAAAGCTTGTAAAGCCTTATATTCTTCAATATAACTATTATAACTTCCACCTAATTCAGTAGCAATAGGAGTATAGTAAGTTGTAAGAGCAGTCTTTTCTGTATCAGAAATTGTTTCATCTTTTTCATCTTTAATATACTTCTTAATTAATTCAAGAGTTGGTAAAATACCAGTTGATTTTTCATCTTTTGAAGTCCATTCAGGTAATGGATTAGATTTAAGATTTGCATATACATGGAAACCATATACTGTTTGTAAATAGTCTTCATAAATAGTCATAGATTCACTTGCAGGATTTTCATCCCAAATTGACTTAACTGCCTTATCAAATTCTTCAACCATTTTACCATTTGTGAATTCGCCTAAATCTTCATATTTAACGCTTAATCCAGCGCTACGGAATTTAGAAACTTCAATATTTTTGAATGTGTAGCTTTCACCATTAATAGCTGGTTGAGCTTCAACAGTTTGTTCTAATCCAGGTAAATATTTTAAAGCTTTCTTGAATGCACCAGCGATATCTTCAAATTTTGTAGTTATGTCGCCTTCTTCATCACTTACATACTTAAGAACTTGATCATGCAATTCTTTAGCAAGTTTAACTTGTTCTTCAGACCAATCTTTTGGATCAAGAGGAGTAGCTTTACTATCTGTTGCATCTTTTGGATCATCATAAATACAAATTAATAAATGAACGCCCTTAACGCTAAAGTAAGCATTCTTGATTCCTTCCATCTTTTCTTCATAGAATTTCCATAAAACACTAGTTTCATCAGCTTCACTAAGATCTTTTAATGATTTTTGATAATCACTAATAATATCATTATATAAATATTGAATTAATAAATCATTTTCACTATTAGCACCATAAACAGCTTTAATGAATTCTAACCATGTCATACTATCAGGTGAATAGCCATAGCTTGAATAACTTCCAGAAGTGAATAGTAATTTTTCTTTAGCGATTTGTTCTTTCATTTCTTTGTATTTTTCAGTATCTGTCCATTTTTTCTTTTCAGCAAGATCAGATTTATAAGCATAATATTTATTAAATTCTTTGTTAACCATGAAACGTTCATAATTTAACAATGACATAATAACTGATACACCATAGCTTTGATCCATTAATGTATAGAAATCATTTACAGTATATTCGATTTCATCGATTGATGCTATAACATTTTTCTTAGCAACTTTTGTAGCTTTATGAGTAACTTTATAGTTTTTCATACTAGTAATATAATTCTTTTCTAATTCAGTATCATAGATAGTAAAATTATATTTAGCACGCAATTCAGCCATTTTAGTTTCAATATAAGTAGTTGTTAATGCTTCTTTCTTTAAAGCTTCTGTAATTTCGCTCTTAACATCATCTAATACTTTAGGTTGATTTTCAGCAATCTTTAAGCAGAAGCAATATAATGAACCAGAGTTATAACTTTGTGGTGTTGGTGTATACCATTTAGCACTACTGTTAACTTCACTATTTGCTGTGTATGCAACCCAATTATTTCTCATTGAATTTAAGATACCAGTTTGATAATTAGATAATTCACCATATGTATAATGTAATGTATTTAATGTTTCATCATCTTCACTAAATGTAGTGTTGAATACATAATTACCAAATTCATCAATTGTATATTGTTTACCTTCATTTAGAACTAATCTTTCAGCAGGATAATTCTTTAATTTGTAAGCATATACTGTATTGTATAAATCAATCATAGCCTTAACTACTTCTTCAGCAGTTAATGTTTTGCCTTCTTTATATTTTCCATCGCTATCAACTAGATATTTACCTTCTTCATCTTTAGCAATCCATTTCCAACAATTGAAATCATCGCTTACTTTACTATCTTTAGTATGAACTAAAATTCCTAATTGAGCTAAAGCATTTTTAGCTTGAGTTTCAGTTGTATAAGGAACTATAATTGCCCAAAATTCTTGTTGGTAATTATCATTGTAGTAAGATGTATATTTACTATTTGGGAAATATTTTTCATCATCACTAGTAGCTTTATCATCTTTTTCTTTGATTTCTTCTTCTAACTTATCTTTTGCATAAGCTTCTTTTGCTAAAACTAAACGATAATACTCTTTAATTTCATTTTCATCTTTTAGTCCATAAGATGAGAACATAGTATCAGAGAATTTTTTTTCAGCTTCAGCTATTTCTTCTCCTGTTAAACCATCTTTTCCATCTTCAAAAGTAGCTTCTTCGATTTTCTTTTCGATGTCTTCATCTTTTACTTTATCAAAGTAACCTTCCTTTTTTAAAATGTCTTTATTAACTCTTATAATTAAAGAACTTAAACCAACATTGTTTTTTAATTCTTCATACATTTGACCTTTTGTTATAGTGTATGTATAGTCTCCTTCTTTTGTTGAAAGATAAACTTCATCACTATTTTCAAAAACAGGATTAGCTTTTGTTCTCTTTAGTGCTGTACAAGTTACTGCAGCAATAATAATTATTAATAAAATTACTATTAATGGTAATGTCTTTTTAAAGACTGTTGAACTATTCATAAATGTGCTCCTTCATAATAAAATTTAATTTTGTGACTAATTGCTAATTAATAATATAATTAGCGCTAACATATATATTATACTACTTTTTTCCAAAAAGTAAATATTTTTTTATCTATATTACTCTATTTATATTTATTAGCACTAAATGCAAAATTTTTGCTACAATTATATAACAAACAACTTTGCTTTTTTTTCATAAAAAAGGAAAAAAGATAGAAAAAATTTTCTATCTTTTTGTTAGGAATAGGGAATTAGGGTTTGTTCACAAATGAGAGAGGGTATAGTGAACTTGTCTTTTTTAAAAGACAATTATATTATACAACCTTTTTTTACCATTTCAATTTTTTTTGTAGTTTTTTTTTAATTTTTAATGATTTTAACAACTTTCAATTATAAAAATTTGTCAAAGTATAAAAATATTTTGTATTTTTTGTTTTTTCTTGTCGAATAATAGGGAAATCACTTTATATTAGGAACATAAAAGCATTTTCTATCAAACGCACCAATAGGATTAGAGAATTCGCCCTTATTAACATTTGGTATTTCCTTCTCTAAAGCCGCCATTCTTGAATCTGAGAAGTCTAATAAATATATTAAAACTGCTTCAGCCATTTGTGGTTCCTTTGGAGAACCATATTCATTTACACCATGATGAGATAAAATTATATGCATCAAAGACAAAATTTCATCAGTCTTTTCATAACCAAGTTCTAATGCTTTAGCATAAACCAAATTAGAAGCGATAGAAATGTGCCCTAAAAGATTTCCTTCTTTAGTATATTCTGTTCCTTTTGGTCCACTAAGTTCAATAACTTTACCAATGTCATGTAAAATTATTCCTGCGTAAACTAAATCTTTATTTAAAAACGGATAAAGATTTAAATATGCATCACTTAAAGTCAACATTGAATAAGTATGATAAGCTAAACCAGAAAAATAATTATGATGCATTGTTAAAGCTGCTGGATGTAAGAAAAAGTCACGATAATGTTCTTTAATCAACCCAACAACAACACTTTTTAAAATCTCATTATTAATTTTATCAATATAGGAAACTATTTTTTCTTGTAAAGTATCAATATCAAGTTTTGCATATTCATAAAAATCATCTTTACTTACGCCAGACTCTTTCATTTCTTCTTCTGTAGCCAAACGAAAATCACTAACATTAAATTGCATTTTTCCTTGATAATCTTTCATAGTACCATTAGCATAATATATTTCTCCACTTTTCAAGATTTGTTTTTTTTCTTCAGATAAAGACCAAATCTTTGTTTCTATAAAATCTTTTCCATCATAACCTAATAGGCTTGCATAATCTTGATTAGCTGTAGTCTTTCTAATTTGAACATCAGAAAAACGTAATATTAAACTAGCCTTATCTGTTGGACTATAATCTTTTATTCTATTCATTGTTGTCGTCCCTCAATTTCTTATATTTTTCTAAATTATCAATCAATATATCTTCATAAGCATTTCTAATTTCACGAGAAATTCTTTCTTTTGTCATACCATAAACATTAATCTTGTCTAATGCTTCATAATGCTTTTGCATAAAAATATCAATATCATTATTAAGTTGAGCTCTCAAATTATTTTTTTCCAAAGCATTAATTTTTTCATCTTTTTCTAACAATCTTTTTTCATACTCTTCCATACGTTTTTCAATAACTGCTAATTTATCATCATCAGTATTTTTACTATCAACAGTTTCTTTTGTTAATACACTAGAATTTGTACCAAATTCATTTTCAAAAGTAAATTCTTCTACATTAGGTTTAGCATCTTTACTTTCCTCTATAACTATTGGTTTTTCAATTTTATTAATAACAAAATTTCTTAATTCATTATAATCGTTAGGAAGTTCTTTCATTAATATTTTATACTTCATCTCTTCAACAATATCAACTAGTTTTTCATTATCAATATCTGGATATTGTTTTAGAATATCATCACCTTTGTATTTCATATCACAAACTTTTTTTATTGGTAGGCTTTCATATTCTTTTTCGATTTTACGAGTCTTTTTTAATGCTCTTCCTAATAAAGTATTGATCTGATTAGCTAAAACTGCATTTTTAACACCATAATTGAAAAGAAGTATTGAATCATATTGACTCTTAGGTGTAACAATTGCCAAATCAATAGCTGCTTTTATATCTTGTGGCTTTTTGCACATATTCAAAACGTCATCGTCAATTTCACCATTTCTAACCAAAGCTTTAGCAATTATCATATCATGATCTATTTTTTGAAATTTTTTTCCTAAAGCTTTAAATTCTATTCCAATAATAGGAATATATTTAGAAAGTTTAGTTTTGTTCAAATAGAAAACTGCTTGTTTAAAATGCTTTCCAGAAATAATTCTGTCAATATATGGAAGCATTTCTTCTAAGCTAATATTTCTAAATTGTCTACATCTTTTAATACTAATAAAACTGCGATAATCTAAACTAAAATCAAGTTCACTTACAAGTGCAATTGCTTCTAAAGCTATTAGTGGATTATCAATAAGTTTTCCTTTAACATTACCAAAAATTCTTATTTTCTTTCTGTTTATGTCACGATAGCCATCACAAATATCTGTAATTTTTCCATTAAGATTAATAGCCATAGAATCAATAGAAAAAATCCTTGTTTTTAAATCACTAATTATATCATCGCCATCACTAAATATAGCTTTTTCATTTTTCTTTTTTCGGTATTCGCTTTGAAATCTTCTAATCATAAAGACAACATCATCTCCACGAATAGCTAAGATATTATCATCTGCTCTAGCACTTTCAAAATCAGATAAAATCCTTTCAACATTTTCTAGTGGAGCGTTTGTTGAAATCTCAACATCAATAACATCTAAATCTAGTAATATATTTCTAACAGTTTCACCAGTAAAATATGCTTCATAACCGTTACTAGATATAATTTTTATAATATGTTTCCCTTGTTCAATAATTTTTTTAAATTCTTGTTTCATAAGAAGACCTCATAACTATCCAACTTAATTATACAGCAAAAACACATTTTTTACTATATTTTTTTATTTTTTCTTGGTTTTATGACAATTTTATCTTATAATACTATTGGTGATTATATGAAAACTATCAAAGAATGCTATAGTTCGCTTCAAACAATTCAAAAAAGTGAATTCATCGCTAATATATACCCAGTCTCTTCAATTGAAGAAATAAATGATATCCTCACAAAAGTACGCAAAAAATACTATGATGCTACGCACAACTGCTATGCTTATGTCCTTGGGGTTAATGCTGATATTGTTAAAGCAAGTGATGATGGAGAGCCAAGCCAAACTGCAGGTGTAGTAATATATGATGTTTTAAAGAAGAACGAATTGACTAACGTTTTAGCTATTGTAACAAGATATTTTGGAGGAATAAAATTGGGTGCTGGTGGACTAGTTAGAGCCTATTCATCAACTACAGCTCAAGCATTAATTAATGCTAAATTCTTTTCCCTTGCTCCTTGTTTAGAAATTGAATTAACTTTTGCATATTCGTATGTTAATCTCATTACTAAAACTTTAGTTGATTATAAATTAATAAAAAAAGAATTTGATTCATTAGTAAAACTAATATATCAAATTCCAAAAAGCAATTTTGTAAAAATTAAAAATGATTTAATTTCTCTTACAAAAAATGAAATAAAAATTGAAATCATTAAAGAAATCACAATTTCTCTTTAAAGCGGCGTTATCATCAAAAATAACGCCTATTTTTAGGCTTGTACTGTATTTTTAAGCTTTTTTCATAAACTTAATTGCCCATTATTTTCATCTAATATAAGAGGATTTTTTGCTTGGCGTTTTTCAAAAACTTTTTTTGTTGCTTCGCCGCCTCTAATGTGACGAACATTCTTATTATAATTTAATAAAGCACTAACTTCTTCATATATATCGTTATTTATTAAAGGAAGTTTCTCAACAAAGTCCTTATGAATTGTGCTTTTACTTACACTAACTTTTTTTGCTACTTCACGAACAGTACTTCTATCTTGCAAAAAAATTTTTGCTTCTTCTAATACTCTTCTTTGAATTTTAAAATCCATTTTATCTCTCCTACAATTTATCTATATGCAAAAGTTAATTTTCTATAACAACAATTGACTTTTTTTCAAAAAAAGTGTATATTATGAATAAGGAGAATAGTGATAAAATGTCAGTTTTAATTTGCGATAATATTACAAAGTTAGATCAAAATCATAATTCCATCAAAAATTTTAGTTATAATTTTTTAGACAACAAAATTTATGCAATTGTTGGAAAAAGTGACTCTGGTAAAGACACTTTATTGAACCTTATGACAGCAAAATCATATCCTAATGAAGGATGTATATATTTAGATGGCAAAGTTTTAACTAATGACAAAAACTTGACATCGAGATTTTGTTTCATTTCTAAAAACACTACTTTTGCATCATATTCCACAATTAAAACAATCCTTAAAGATATGTCAAAACATTTCCCAAAATGGGATAATTTTTATGCATATGAATTATTAGAACACTTTAGAATTAACCCCAATGATACTTATCTAAGTCTACTAGATAACCAAAAAAAGTTATTATCTGGTATTATTTCTCTAGCTTCTTTGGCTAATATTACTTTTTTAGATGATACTGTAAATGGAGTTGATATAAAAGATAGATATGATTTCTTTAATTTTTTATACAAACACCATGAAAGATACCCTAGAACTATTATAATTGTTTCTGATTTTATAGATGAAATTGATTATTTGTTTGATAAAATTCTATTTTTAGATAAAGGAAAATTAATTGAACACTTCACAAATGAAGAAATTAAAAACAACTTCCGATATTTAACAGGAAAAAGTGAAGTTCTAAAATCACTTATAAATGGAGTAAAAGTAATTGGTGTTGAAAAAAGGAGTAACACCCTAACTGTTTGTGTAAGAAAAAAATTAAACAAGGATGATGTCAGAAAATTCCAAAAATACTTAATAAAAATATCTGAAGTCCCTGTACAAAAAGTTTTTATATATTTGGTTAACTTAAGAGAATTAAAGGAAAAGAAATACGAACAGATATTATAACAAAAAGCAAGGCAATTGAAATAATAAAGTATTAATAAGCATTAGTAGAATATGCCTATTATCATTTAATTATTTCAGTAACCTTGCTTTTTTTATTTATGCGAAAGGAAAAAATTATTCTATTCTTTGTTTCATTTTACGATAATGTGCTAATAACTCTTTAGCTGTTGATAACTCTAGCTTATCATCTAATGCCATTTTTTTTATAATATCTGTATAAGAATCATTTATTTCAACATCACTATCTTTAACTTTTTCTATTAATTTATCTAACTTTATCCTCATAGTTGGATATGTAATATTATAATCTTTAGCCATTTCCTTTAAAGAACCAGATGACATAATAAATTTTTTAATAAATTTTATATCATCCTCTTCTAGGTTCAATATCCAACTTGGTAGCTCTTCATATTTTAACATTATTAAAGTCTCCTTTAATTTTATTAAATCAATAATATTATATTCTTTAACTTTTTCAAAGTCAAGTTATTTTTATAAAAAAAAGAATGACTTATGTCATTGACATTCATCATTCTTACTTAATTTCTTCTTTTTTCTTGCCAAGTATATCTAAAGGATTATAATACTTTCCATTTTTACTAACCTTAAAATGTAAATGATTTGAAGCTTTAGCATCGTATTCATTTTTTCCTGAAGTACCAAGTTTTTGACCTTGAACAACTTTGTCACCAACTTTTACTGTGGCATTTGATAAACTGATATATTCAGTTGTAATGTCATCACCATGATCAAGAACTACTGTTAATCCATAGATAGGACTTTCACTAACTTCTTTAACTATTCCTGACATTGCAGCAATAACAGAAAATTCATTATCATTTTCATCTTTAATAGAAATACCACGACTCAAGAAATATTTTGAACCAAATTGGATAACTGACATTTCTTGAGATTCTTCTTCGTCATCAATTTGATAGAATTTTCTTAAAACCGTATATTTTTCTAATTCACAAGGAATTTTGAAAGTCTCTGCAGTTTGTTTTGTTGGTTCTTTTGGATCATCATCACTTGGATTATCAATAGGGTCATCAGGAACTATATTACCTTCATTATTATTACCTAATGTAAAGGCAAGTATGAAAGCTCCTGCTACTAATACTAGAACTCCAAAGAAAAGTAATCTTTGTAACCCTTCTCTTGTTAAATTTTTAAACCATTTAATCACAAATTATCACCTCAATAGTTATTATTATCAAAGTAATATTTATTTATACATTTTTTTAATTAAATAGTTGAAATTAATCTAGTTATTATTCCTAAAACCCCATCAGCAATTATAAAACCTAAACTGATGCTTATCAACAAAGTGATCACTCTAATTTGCCAAGTTGAATTGTTTTTGAATATCTTAGAGAAATCTATTGCCATAAGAGCAAAATAAGCAGCAATGCTAACTGGAATAAAAATAACAAAATACCATACTTGAACATAATAATCAATCATTGATGTAAATCCTCCCATTTACCCAAAATAAATAATAAATCAGAGATTCGATTAATAAACATCAATAATGTATCATTTCTTTCATCTTCATATTCTCTGTAATACGCAACAACTCTTCTTTCTAATCTACGAATTGTCGTTCTAGCAAGATGAATACTAGCACTGCGAACATTTTGACCTGGCACAATAAAATCATTGTTTTTTTCCATTTTTTCGCTATATTTATCGATTATATTCTCTAACTCAAGAGTATCATTACTAGTCAATTTATTACTAGTATATCCCAAAAATTCACTTCCAAAAACAAACATTTTGTTGATGAGTTTTTCTAAAATATCTTTAATGTCTTTATCAGTATTATTTGCTCTAGCAAAAGCTAGCACTGTTGTAGCTTCATCTAAAGTTCCTTCTACTTCTATTACCAAATCACTTTTATAAACTTGGCCTTTAAAAGTAGTAGTCTTCATTTTGTCGCCATTTCTAGTATATATTTTCATTATTTTGTACCATATAAGCGATCACCACAATCACCTAATCCAGGAACTATATATCCTTTTTCATTTAATTTTTCATCTAATGCGGCTAAGAAAATATTTACATCAGGATGTTCTTCTTGAACTCTTTTAACTCCCTCTGGAGCTCCAACAAGACCAACATAGCTAATATCTTTAACGCCACGTTTTTTTAATACTTTAATTGCATGAACTACACTTCCACCTGTCGCAAGCATTGGATCAACTACTAAAACCGTTGCTTCTGTTATCACAGTAGGGAATTTTGCATAATATTCTTTAGGTTCCAAAGTTTCTTCATCACGATAAAGACCAATATGCCCAACTTTTGCAGTTGGAATTAAAGCTGTAATACCGTCTACCATTCCAAGACCTGCTCTTAAAATAGGTACTACTACAACTTCTTTAGCCAATGTTTGGCATTTTGCTACATCTACAGGTGTTTTGACTAATACTTCTTTTGTAGGTAAATCACGAGTAACTTCGTATGCCATTAGCATACCAATTTCAGATAAAGTTTGACGAAAATCTTTAGTTCCTGTTTTTTCATCTCTCATAAGTGCCAATTTGTGATTGATAAGTGGATGGTTAAATACTATTAGTTTTCCTTTCATTTTCTTCTACCTCTTCTATCATTTTTATTCTATTTTCGTGACGTCCATAAATAAATTTTTCACTAATAAAAGTCAAAACATATTCAATGGCATCTTTAGTTTCTGTAAACTTTTGTGACAAACAAATAATATTGCTATCATTATGTTGTCTTGTCAAATGTGCACTTTCAATATTTGTTACTAAAGCCGCACGTATACCTTTGTATTTGTTAGCTACAATACTCATACCAATTCCTGTTGTACAAACAAGAACACCATAATCACATTCTTTTTTTTGCACATTTTCACAAACCTTTTTAGCAAATACAGGATAATCTACTCTTTCTTCACTAAAGCATCCGCAGTCAATAACTTCAATATCTTCATTTATCAAAGCTTTTTTTATTTCTTCTTTTAATTTAAAACCACCATGATCGCATCCCAAAGAAATCTTCATATTGTTCCTCCTAATCAAAATAATAATTAAGTTATTCTACATATTTTTTATTATTATATCAAATTTTTGTCTTTTGTAAACTATTAAAAATTTTTTTACATATAACGACTTTTTCCACTTTTCATCGCTAAAGTAAGTTTATCATTACTATCTTGTGTAAGTTGCCAACTCATCATACCAGCCAGTTTATTTTCTGATATATATTGCCATTTACACATAATACTTCTTTCATTTTCATATGTAACAAATGTTTTTTGACTTTCACTATATAGATATGGTACTTTACAGTCTTCATCAAAATGCATAGTGTACTTTCCACTCTTAATATAATTATTAATTTTTGTTTGAGTAACAGCACCATCATGAGTTCCGCTTTGACCTAGCCCATTAGTAGATATCATCCTTCTTCCATAAAATGGCACACCAATAATAATTTGACTATTTTTAATTCCTACACTATTATATATTGCCACACTATCATGAATACTACATTGATTAGCCGTTGCTTTAGTCTTGTAATACAAAGCATTGTGAAAACTAGAAACTGTACCTATGTGCATATCATATGACATCATATTTATATAATCATGATATTTAGCACTTGCTACTAAATTATATTTTGTATATTGCCATGGACCAGCACCTATTGCACTTGTCACTAAGTACTCTTCATTATCAGCCTTAAATACTTCATAAATCTTTTTCATTAGTTTTGTATAAGCTAATCCACCACTCTCGCCAGGTGTTTCCCAATCTATATCTACTCCATCTAAATCATTTTCCTTACAGAAAGTTAGCAAATTATTAGCTAATCTATCTAGGCTTTCATCGTTTTCGGCTACCTTTCTAATGTTATTTGGAGCATCACCTGAATTAGCAACTAACGAAACTAAAGCACGGCCACCTTCTTTGTGTAGTTTATCTTTATATCCGTTTATTTTAGTTTTTGTAGCTAAAGAGTTACTGAAATTTCCACTAGCATCAAGCCTTAAACCTAAAAATGCAAAATAAACAATATCAAAAGTTTTAAGTGCTGCTTCACTTAAATAACTACTATTATAATTGTATACGGCATTAATTCCTTTGCTTAAATCTTTATATCCGCGCTTTACAGTAATATTAAACTTTGCACTTAACTCGCATCCATTTAATGAAAGCAAAGTTTCTAATATCACTTCTTCTTGTTTTTTATCTGTATATGGTTGTCTAACTCTACCATCAAGTCCAATTACTTTTTCATCACTTGATTTCCATTTAATAGTTATATCATTGTTTAATTTAGGAAGGTTAATTGTTCCATTAACTAAAGGATATTCTAAACCATTAAAATATTCTTCTAATTCAGAAATTACACTTTGGATTTTTTCTTTTTCATCTACCATTTCTTCAAAAATAGCATTTATTTCTAAATCACTTGTAACATTAGTAAAATCTTTATCCCATCCAATAAACTTATATCCTTCTTTTTTAGGTTCTGAACTAATTTTAGCTTCTCCCTTATATTCAACAAATTGAGTTTCAAATATTACTCCATCAACAAGGAATTTAACTTCATATTTTGCTACTTCAAAAATAGCATTTATTTCTAAATCACTTGTAATATTAGTTAAATCTTTATCCCATCCAATAAACTTATATCCTTCCTTTTTAGGTTCTGAACTAGCTTTAACATCGCTACCAACCTCAACAAATTGAGTTTCAAATATCACTCCATCAACAAGAAATTTAACTTCATATTTTAATACTTCAAAAATAGCATTTATTTCTAAATCACTTGTGATATTAGTTAAATCTTTATCCCATCCAATAAACTTATATCCTTCTTTTTTAGGTTCTGAACTAACTTTGACATCGCTACCAGCCTCAACAATTTGAGTTTCAAATATTACTCCATCAACAATAAATTTGACCTCATATTTTTCTTTTTCCCCACCAACTGGAATAATTTCTTCATCACACCCACATAAAACAAAGATAAATAAAATCAGCGGTAACACCGTTAAAATTGTTTTAAAAATTTTCATAATCTCTCCGTTCTAAGCTACTGAATAATTTCGTTTTTTGAATTTATTATATTATAACAAAAAAAGCAAAATAAAAAAAGAGGTTTTTGCCTCTTTTATAAAATGTAATTTAAAACTTTAGAATCTTTATATTCACTATCTAAAATATTTGTTTCATCTATATAAACATCATCACTACTAGCTTCTTGAAAGCCTAGCTCTTTAAACAAACTAATAATACTTTCTTTTTTAACGATTGTTGAAAGTATATTAAGTCCTTCTTTAATAGCAGTTTCTTTGACACTTTCTAATAGGGCAAATACTATTCCCATGGGCACTGTCTCTTTAAAAATAAAATATCTAATTAATCCGATTTTCGAAAATTTTTCAAATGATAAAACTCCAATGATATCTTCATCTTTTTTTAAATATGATGCATTTTTAACAACATCTAAATCAATATCATTAATTTGAATTGTTTCTTGAATAAATTCTTGAATAATTTTTTCACTTTTATCATTAACTTTTAGTATCTTCATATATTTCACCAATAAAGTATATGTTGCAAGACAAATTATTATTTAAACATTTTCTTAAATTTTTCTAATAAATATGATTTCACTTCAACATCTCCACTTTCAATATCTTCATATGTTATATTAAAATATTCAGGGTACAATAAAGTCCACCAATTTTTTCCTTTTGCCTCACCTATTTCAATTACTAATGCCTCATAATTACCTTCGGGTATTAGTTTTCCATTTAAACTTTTTTTGGGGAAATGTTCTTTTTTAATTGAAACGCTACATTTTATTCCTTTTTTGTTTGAATAACTATTAATATCACTTCTTAGTTTTGGAAGTTTCTTAATGATTTTTTCCTTTGTATCATTAGGAGAAATATTCTTTTTAACAATAGAAACAACTTCATATTTAATGCTTTGATCTGAATAGTTATTGCTATTAGCAATAACTCTTATTCGCATATCACTTTCTTCTAAAGAAGAAAAAATTCCACCAACAACTATTAAAATTATAATTAAAATAAATATATTTTTTTTCATAAATAAAACACCAATATTATTATTGGTGTTTATTTCCAAAAATATACATTTTTTATATCAAACTTTAATTTTTCCTTCTCTTAAGATATTTAAACTGTTTCCTGTTGCATCTAAAACAGTAGATGGAACATTAGATAAATAAGCTTCATCTGTAACAATGTAATCAATCCAATCAGAAAATTTGTTGGCGATTTCATCAATATTATTGATTTCTTTTTCACCACTTATATTAACAGAAGTAGTTGCCATTGGAGAAAATTTATCAATAATCGCTAAAGCTATTTTTGAATTAGGCATTCTAAAAGCAATTGTCTTATCACTAATATGGTTTGCTACGCCTTCTTTTTTATTAAAAATTATTGTTAATGCTCCTGGCCAATATTTTTCCATTAGGTATTCAACTGTTTTATCAATATTTTCAACGTATTCTTTTACTTGCTGAATGTTACTACATAATAGTGGAAGTGGTTTTTTACTACTTCTATTCTTCATACGATAAATCTTTTCACACGCTTCAACATCACTAGCAATTGCTGCAACTCCGTAAACAGTGTCAGTTGGAAAACAAATCAATTTTCCTTTTAAGTCTTCTTTACTTAACTGAAGTAATTGTTTTAATGTTACTCTTTCCACAGTTTGTAAGCCTCCTCTAAATATTCATCTTCTGTGATTTTTTTATCATTTTTTAGTTTCATTAATTCTAACATAATTTTCTGTTTTTCTTCTTCGCTTGCTGTTTTATAATCAACAGTATAGCCCTTTTCTATTAAATATTCTGATAAAGGAAATCCGCTTTTTTCATCAGTATCATAGCGTATATTTTTTTCATAAATTTCTTGTTCTTTATCATCCGATATTTCTTCTTTTTCATCTTTTAGGACTTCATTATTATTCAAATCAATAATATCAAATTCGCTTTTTGATTGTTCTTTAAAATCTTGTGAAAGAAAATCTTTGAATTTGAAAACACCATCTTCTCTTTTAGCTTTATCAAACATGCCTTTTTTCATTTTTGCAAATGCTAATATAATTATTACACATCCTAAAACAATAGATCCTAAGCCAATAATTATATATATCATTTCTGAATTTAATACAGTTTTTTTGACAAATAATTGTGTTGTAACACCTTTATTTTGGCCAAAATATATAGAAGTAATTGGGCTAGCATCAAGTTCACTTTCTGTAAATGGAAATAATTTTATTGTTGCTGGCAAAGTAACTAATTCATCACCTTTATAAATACTAATTGTATATTCTTCATTTAATATTTCTTCAAAGGCCACAACAAACAAATCACCACGTTCATCTGTAGGCAACTTATATTTTACTCCTTTAGAATCAGTAATATTAATACTATATGTTTTAGCAAATGCATTTGAGAAGAGCACTCCATATGCAGTCTTTTCATTTACAATTCCTCTAATAACTTCTAAAGAAAAATTATCATTTGAATATTGATAGTAAGAAGCATATTTTTCATATGCCGCTTCTACTTGCATATCAAATAACTCTTTTTTATTTGTCTCTGGAGTTTTAATAAAAAGCAATGATAATACTATTAAAAAAATCTTCAACATAGTTTCACACCTTTTTCTTTATTAATAATCAATTGCAATTATCAATTATTGCTAAGCGATCATTATTATTGTAATCTTTTATTACTTTAACATTAGCAAGTGGATAATACTTTTTGACTATTTTTTCTATTTTTTCTTTTTGATTATACCCTATTTCAAAAAAAATTATTCCACCTTTTTTTAAATTATTCAAACTTTGTGATAATATTTTATCATAAAAATACATTCCATCATCTTCACTAAACAAAGCTAAATGAGGTTCATTTTTATAAACAAGGTTATCTACTTCATCGTTCTTTGCTATATAAGGAGGATTAGAAACAATAATATCATACTTCTTTTCTATACCAAAAAGCAAGTCATTTTGAATAAAATCTATATTTACATTATTAAGTTTAGCATTTTCTATAGCCACATTTAATGCTTCTTTTGAAATATCAATAGCATCAATATTTAAACTAGAATTATTTTTTTTCAACGCTATAGCTATGCATCCAGACCCAGTACCTATATCTACTACAAAAGCACCATTAAATGATCTTTTTAAAACATTTTCAACTAATACCTCAGTATCAAATCTCGGAATCAAAACATCTTTTGTAACTTTAAATTTTAGTCCATAAAAATATGTATATCCCAAAATATACTGAACAGGAATATTATCATACAAATATTTATTGAATAGTTCCTGTATTTTCTTTTGCTCATCAATCGAAACTTCTTTATTTAATTCATCATAAAATGATACATTACTTAAGTGTTTCAATTCAACAAAAAGTAATTTCAGTGCTTCTTTTTCCTTTTTTAAATCGGAAGCTAATTTATGATTATTTTCTAAAAATTCTCGATAAGTCATCATTCAGTTTGACCGGATAAAGCACGCTTTTGATCTTCACTTACTAAAGCTTCAATAATTGGATCCATTTTTCCTTCCATAACTCTATCAAGTTGTTGAATAGTAAAACCGATTCTGTGATCAGTAACACGATTTTGAGGGTAATTATATGTTCTAATTTTTTCACTTCTATCACCGTGACCAATCTTACTCAATCTTTCTTTACCTTCTTTTTCTAATCTTTCTTGAGTAATCTTATCATATAATCTAGCTTGTAAAACTTTTAATGCATTTGCTTTATTTTCATGTTGGCTTTTACCATCTTGACATGAAACAACAATTCCAGTAGGAATATGAGTAACGCGAACAGCAGATTTTGTTGTGTTTACACTTTGACCACCAGGTCCAGATGAACAGAAAATATCAACTCTAACATCTTCCATATTCAATTCAACGTCAACTTCATCAGCTTCTGGCATTACTAAAACTGTAGCCGTAGATGTATGAATTCTACCAGCAGATTCAGTTTCAGGAACACGTTGAACTCTATGAGCTCCTGATTCATATTTCATAAATGAATATACGTTGTCGCCTTCTACCATAAATTCAATTTTACTAAATCCACCTAAATCAGCTTCTTCAGCTGATAATACTTCAACTTTCCAACCACGGCTTTCGGCGTATCTAGTATACATTCTAAATAAGTCACCAGCAAAAATATTTCCTTCATCACCACCAGCAGCTCCACGGATTTCGAAAATAACGTTTTTCTCATCATTTGGATCTTTAGGCAATAATAATATTTTCAATTCTTCTTCCAATTTTGGCAATTTAACCTCAGCATTTGCAAGCTCTGCTTCAGCCATTTCACTGATTTCTGGATCACTATCTTTTGCCATTATTTTAAGTTCTTTTATTTGTTCAGAAGTGTCACGATAATCATGATACTTCTCAACTATTTTTTCAAGAGAGCGCATTTCTTTCATCAAAGATGTCATTTTTTTTACATCTTTAACAATCTCACCATCTTGCAACATTTCTTGAATTTTATTATATCTTTCTTCAATTATTTGTAATCTATTTAACATATAAACACCTATTCTTTATTATTCTCTTTAATTGCATTTTGGGAAACAAATTGTGAACAATCACCACGAAATTGAAGATAAAAAGAATCAGTCATACCTTGTCTATTTTTAGCAATTATTAATTCAGTTTTTCTATTTCTGAATTTTGTATCATCACTCTTATTTCCAGTATTATGTAAGAAAAGAACAATATCGGCATCTTGTTCTATACTTCCAGATTCTCTTAAATCTGACAACATTGGTTTACGACTTTCATCACCATTTTTTTCTTTTTCAACAGCACGAGAAAGTTGTGATAGTGCCAATACTGGAACTTCTAATTCTCTTGCTAATAACTTCAACGCTCTTGACAAATATGAAACTTCTTCATATCTACTTCCTTTTTTAGAAGCAGTAAGCAATTGCAAATAATCTATTACAACAAAATCCAATTTTCCTTCTCTTTTATATTTACGACATTTTACCTTTATATCTTCAATATTAGTAGTTGTTGATTCATCTAAATATAAATTTAATCCATCTAAAATCTTTTTACCAGCAAGAAGTTTAGCTGTATCATTTTCATTCATTTTCCCTTGACGAATTTTTCCAAGTGGAACATTTGAATAACTACTTAAAAGACGCATAACTAATTGATCAATTCCCATTTCTAAAGAGAAAAACGCTACATGGCAATGATCAATTTCGCTAGCTTTTGAAGCAACATTAAGAGCAAATGCACTTTTACCAACACCAGGACGAGCTGCTAAAATTATTAATTCACCAGGTTGAAATCCATAAGTATAATTATTCAACTCTTCAAAACCAGTATTAATTCCAATTAAATCTCCTTCAGTCTTGTTTTTATTAGCTTCTATTAGATTCATTACTTCTTCAGTAGCTGTACTAATAGCTTTTAAAGGAGAAGTTCTTTGTTTACTAACTATATCATTAATATCTTTTTCTGCTCTTACCAAAAGATCTTGAAATCCTTCTTCACCATCTAAAATATCTTTGCTAATTTTTTGAACGGCATAATATAAAGCTCTTTCAATTTCTTTTTTTTCTAACGTATCAACATATACTTCAGTATTTACAATTGAAGGAATACTATCTATTAACTTTATTAAATAATCATTTCCTCCAACACTTTCATGTAAATGAAGTTTTTTTAATTCTTCACCAACACTAACAACATCAACAAATTGTCTGTTTTCATAAAGGTTTAGTATTGCTCGATAAACTTTTTTATTTTCTTCAACATAAAAATGTTCTTCACCAAGTCGTCCGCAAAATTCATCAGCAAGTCGACTTTCAATCATCATTGCGCCAAGAACATAACACTCAGCTTCTCGGCTAAATGGTATTCCTACTGCTTTCATTTAGTTCTCCTTCTCAACAACATTAAGAGTAATAGTAGCTAAAACATCCTTATGTAATTGAATAGGAATTTTATACGTACCTAAAGCATCAATTTCCTTTTCATGTAATATTTTTCTCTTATCTAAAGAAATATTATATTGATTTTTATATTCTTCGACAATTTGTTTTGTACTAACTGTACCAAACAATTTGCCTTCTTTACCAACCCTAACAGAAATGTTAATTGGTGATTTTTCAATAACATCTTTTAATTTTCTCATTTCTTGCAAATTCTTTTCTGCTTCTTCTTTTTCACGTTCATTTTCGGCTTCTAATAATTTAATATTATCAGCTGTAGCTAAAACTGCTTGTTTTGCTTTAATCAAATAATTTGCATGACCAGAAGGAATATCAATAATATCGCCAGATTTTCCTTTTCCTTTAACATCATTAATTAAAATTACTTTCATATTCTCATTTTCTCCACTATCATTATTTTTTAAGACTTCTATTAATCTCTCTTTAGCTTCTTCAAGAGTAATATCAGTTATTTGGCAAGCAGCATTATTAAAATGTCCACCACCACCAAGTTTTTCCATTATTGTCTGTACATTCGCTTCATCTAAGCTTCTAGCACTAATACCAATTTCATTATCAGCAATTCTACCAATACAAAATGCTGCCTTAATTGTATTTACTGTTATTACATTATCAGCAATCTTTGCCAAGAATTGTCTTTGGTGAATATCTTCTTCTGGGCAAACAGCAATACCATATTTACCATCAATAATTTCCATATTGCCCAAGATTGTCATTCGTTCTACATATTTATCAAAGTTTTCACGTAAGAATCTTTGTACTTTGGCAATTTCTGCACCTTTCATTTGTAGTTTACCTAAAACATTATAAGTACGGTAAGATGTTCTATACATAAGATTTGATGTATCAACAATTACTCCTAGTAACATAAGTGATGCTTCCATTGGAGTAAGCTCTACTTCTTTTTCTAAAAAATCATACATCTCAATTACTAACTCAACAGTAGATGATGCTGATGTCTGATTATATAAAAACAAATATTCATTAATCGCATTATTACTACGGCGATGATGGTCTAAGATAGCCACTCGTCTTGCTCTTCTATACACTCTTTCATCAATAAGCATTTGTTCATATTGACAGTCAACAATAATAAGTAATGAATTTTCATCCATACTATTTAATGCTTCACGTGGTGATACGAACATATCCATCAAATTAAGATGTTCTCTACAAATCTCATTATAAACTATATTTACAGTTTGATCTATTTTCTTTTCATCAAAAACAATGTAACATTCTTTATCTAATGATCTAATTAACTTTGTCATAGCAATAGATGCACCAAATGCATCAGCATCAGTTGCAGTATGCGCCATAACATATACACTGCTTGATTCTTTTGCTAAATCAACTAAGTCTTCAGTTTTTACACGCACATATATTGGTGATCTATTTTCAATACTATTTGTCTTTCCACCATAGTAACTAATATTACCATCTATATAAACAACAACTTGATTTCCGCCTCTATTTAGTGCTAACATCAATTGTTCTTCTGCAAGTGCAGTTAAATTAAGTATAGGACAATCCTCACAAGCCAATCCAATTGAGACTGTAATTCTTAAATTTTCCTTTGTGCAATACTCACGAACATCATCAAGTAATTTAAATTTTTCATTTGCTAATTCATTAACTTGAGTCTTATCCATAATAATTAAATATTGTTCTTCACTATAACCACGTAAATAAATTTGATGATAGTCACACCAAGCGGCTATTATTCCCATAATATTACTAATATGCAATGTCTTTTCTTGAGAATCTAATACATTCAAAGCTTGGTCAAGATTATCCAAATTAATAATACCTATTCCTAAAGTTCTATCATCATATTTTCTTTCTAAACTTTTTAAATCAGTTTTATCTAACATGAATAATATATTGTCATCTCTTAAAAGAGTACAACTAAAGATTTTACCATATAAATCAATATCAAAAGTATCATACAGCAAAATTTTATTGTATAAATCCTTATTCATATTAACTATTTCTCTTTCGACTAAATCACTTAAAAAAATACTCTTAGCATAATCATTTGCCCATTCAATTTTTTTCTTATCATTAAATACAATTATACCAAGAGGCATATCACTAAATGATTTTTCACCAGCTAGTTTTACCTTATAAGATATTGAATTCCATAACTTTAGACGATTTTCTAACCAGTTTGTTCTTTTCATAATATTATTTTGAAATATTGAATTAAATATCAAAGTTAAAAATATACCTAACAAAAAAATAGATGCATATGTTAAATACTTATTCACTTGTTTTATCAATAAAGAATATAACAAGAACCCTGCACAAATAACGGCAAGAGCAATCATTGATTTTCGAAAATTATATAATCTTTTCATTTCTTTCACCTATATAATATTATAACACAATCAATAATAAATGTAAAATATTTCTATTTAAAATAAATCGCCATTAATTACTCTTTTTTTAAAAAAAGATATCTAACAAGTATTTCTTTTTTTAAAAATCTATAACTATAATTATATAAAAATTGCTCTTTAAAAAATGCATTATAAATAAAAAATGACTTTGTTTAACACAAAGTCAATTATTTTGTAGCTGCACAAACCCATCCAGACAAAATCATACAAAA
>UMGV01013052.1_pt1 | contig 24391 bp, 23 predicted proteins | sample 1965361 | NCBI WGS metagenome assembly UMGV01 (sample SAMEA4836081, study PRJEB28245) | human gut metagenome | biome: gut microbiome; material: fecal sample | place: Denmark | collected 2008
AACTTGGATAAACATTCCGGGGTAACTATATATTCTTCAATAACGTAGTCTCTGTTTCAAGACTTAGGCTAATAACCGGATCTCTTGCGAGATGTATTAAAATACGACAACGCTTTTGCTACATTTTAATACTATTTGAGGTTATTTCGTATGTAAAATTGATACGAAAAACATAAAATATTGGCTGATTTTTTTTGTACGAGGCATTAGATCAACACCACGGTATAGGCTCATGAAGGGACGGATGACCGAATACGATCTCTTCTCCGAGATAATCATCGTCAATAAAGTCGTTAAGGTATAATTTTCTCATCCTCATGTAATCCCCTATGCTTGATTTATTTATTTTTTCACGCAATTCTAGGGCTTTCTCTTCCTTGTCAAGCCTATTCCCTCTTTCCTTGTAATATTCAGACACAGAAGAGTATCCAATCAATTTAATTGCATCATTGACATATTCCCTTAAATGATCTATGGTGAACTTCTTATATCCTTTGTTTTCAATCCTTTTATTTATTTCCTGATACAAAAAACCGGTAATTCTTATTTCCTTTTTACCCTTGAATCCTAGAGTAAGTCTTTTTCTATTCAAAGAAGAAAGAAAGTCGGCTATTATTCTAGTTATGTCTTCTTTTTTCTGTTTCTTGCAAATATTCACCCTGTCTATACTATCGACTGGTGTATCTTGTTTTCTCACGCTATGATAAACGCATTCCCCTTTGTTTATGAAGTTTTTTTGGTAAAGACCTCTTACAAATGACCTATATTTTGAATAATATATAAATTTATTTCTTTCCTCCATTAGCGAATAAACTATATATTCTACTTCAAGTCTCTCCTTTTCAGCATATTCAGTATTATTATCTCGTTTTTCATCTACCCCATAATACATGTAGTACAAACCGACAAGACCTCTAAATACTGTATCCTGATATTGATTCCACTCAAATGTAGACTTAAACATCTTCACCTTGTCTTCATTGAACATAATGACAAGCCTACAACGTTTCTTGAACTCATTCCTTATGTAACTATTGAATATCGATTTAGAATGAGTACGCTCATATATAAAGGTTCCATTCCAATGCTGATTATTACTGTAGTACCAATTGATGAATCCTCTTCCGCAAGAACGTTTATATGCTTTCTTGCCACTTTTCACCTGACGGTATTCATACTTCGTATAAGTATCTTCCAGATGAATTCTGAAAAAATATCTTTTATATTCTAATTCTATATTCGTATCTTTGCACATAATATTTAATTTTATGTGCAAAGATAACGTATCTTTCGAAATGGGACAAATCTGTGATAGACTAATCCCATTTTTTTTTGCTTCATGGATAAAATATTGGAACCGTAATTTGTGGGCATCCTGTCGAAGACGGGATTATGCAATAGAGCTTCGCTCTCATACGAACGTATTATTCATACAATCTTATTATAATTCGCTGATTATTATTATATTATCAATTAAATACGACATATTGTACCATTCTCTTTCTAATAATTAAACCTTATGAGACAAGTATATGATGATTGAGCTTGCGAAATCATCATATACGTATTAATGATAATAACATGATAACATTATATCAAATTATGTATTTTATGCCATGAAGCGTAGCGTATTGGCATACAATACATAACTCTTAAGCTGTATATGAATAAATAATGATCAATATAAAGTATAATATAGTGTTACATATGTACTTTATCATTAATTGGTAATTAGGGTTTATTTTATAGACTAAGAGAATAACCATGAGAAGTCGGCTTCGCCTCCTGCTAATATAATAGCCAACCCATATAGGATAAAGGATAGTTACTCAAAAGATATACACGACATGGAGAGGGACCTGAACAAGATGCGGCAGAAGTTAATCTGTGTATAATTATGTGTTATTTTTAATCATTGTATGTTTTTAACGAAAAAATATATTATATTTGCATCATATTAAAATTAAACATTTTGAACAATGGATTACTTTAAAAGCGCATCCGACCTGCTAAGGTGGATAATGGAAAAAGATAAAAACGTAGAACAGGGAAAAGCAATGAAGGAAATATTCACCGGTAAGTCCCACATGTTCATAACCGGTAATGCCGGAAGTGGTAAAACCACCTTCATGAAAAGGATCTTACCCTTCATAGGGCCTACAGCCATTGTGGCGCCAACGGGAATAGCCGCCCTTAACGCAGGTGGGCAGACTATTCATTCATTTTTTGGATTGAATCTCGATCAATATATACCAGAAATAAAGAATAACGAGCTCGTGAATAATGAACCTATACGGTTAAATAAGGAAAAAAGAAGAGTTATATGTAAGATGAAGAATCTTATCATTGATGAGATTTCCATGGTAAAACCCGAACTATTAGATCGTATAGCAGATGTATTGAGACAGGTAAGGAACAATAAGGAGCCATTTGGAGGAGTAAGACTTATAATGTTCGGAGATCTTTTCCAACTACCTCCTGTAACCAAGTTCAATGACATATCCCAGGGTTTTTATGATGGCAAATATTTTTATTCTTCCAAGTCCCTTAAGCTGGCGGGGTTTAAGGTTTTTGAATTTAAAAAAATATTCCGACAAAAGGATGACAAATTCATAAGTATACTCAATGCCATACGAATAGGAAATGTAACGGATGAGCAACTTGACACTCTTAATAAAAGACTTGTCCCTCCAAGCGGCGATAATAGGTATATAACAATTTGTTCTACTAATAGCAAGGCGTCCAGTATAAACGCTATAAATTTGGCAAATATAGATGGCGAAACATTCTCATTTGAATCCGTAAAGCGCGGTGATTACCCTAAAGATGCCCAATGTGAAGATCTACTCAATGTAAAAATAGGGGCTCAGGTTATTATAACAAGGAATGGAAGCAACTATGTTAACGGCACAATAGGCAAGATAGAAGATATAGTTCCACAAACAGATTCAAACAACCGGGTACTTAAAGACGAGCCTAAAGTTATAAAGGTTAGCGTGGATGAAGATGTTACGGCAAACATAACACCTGTGTCGTTTGAGAAAAGAAAGGCCGATATAATAAATGGAAGGATTGGTTATGAAACAGTAGGAGAAATAACACAGTATCCATTAAGGCTGGGATATGCCATAACAAGTCACAAAGTGCAAGGTATGACTTTAGATAATGCCCTTATAGATATAAATGACGCATTCGATACTGGTCAAACTTATGTGGCTATTTCTAGATGCAGGAGCATGGATGGACTATTTTTGTCTAACCCTATAGGAAGAGGGGCTATAAAGGTAGACGAGGATATATTAAGTTTCTTTGCTATGGCTAGAGAAAACAATGGGGTAATAGATCCTGTATCCGTAGAAGAGTTGATGTTTGATAACAGAGAGTTAAATTTCGATATGTACAACTTATAAAAAAAATACGATAATGAAGATAGACGAAGTATTTAAATATACACTTTCCCAGATAATGCTTGAAGAGAAATGGGAGGATCAGTCAAGAGCAAAATATGCCGACGGAACGCCGGTGAAGGTAAAAAGAGCATTGCAGGTATTCAATACTTATGACCTACAGGAAGAATTTCCTATAGGATCTATAAGACCTGTCCCGCTTCATAATGCCATAAAGGAAATTTTATGGATATGGCAGAAAAGATCTACCAATACTAAAGACCTTGGTCTTAAGATATGGGATGCATGGGCTGATGAAAACGGACGCATAAAGGGATGCTATGCAGACATGGTAAAGAGACCGGTAGTGATGTCTGACAAATGGGAAGAAGGGCTTTCTCCTTTGTTTGTAAAATGTCTAGATAAGGATATGCCGGTATACGGTTTCAAGAATCAGACCGATTTCCTTCTTTATGAAATAACACATAATCCGTCATCAAGAAGGATGGTGGCATCAATGTTCAACCCCGAGACCAACAACATAAAGCCACTTCAGGAATGTGCGTTTCAGATTCAGCTGTCCGTAAAGAATGGATTCCTTCACATGGTCCTGTATCAAAGAAGCTGCGACTTCATAACGGCTTTTCTTTGGAATACCGCACAGTACGCCGCACTCCTGATGATGTTCGCGCATCATGCCGGGCTGAAGCCGGGAAAGTTCTCCCATTTTATAGGAGACTGCCATGTTTATGACCGCCACGAAAAGCAGGCCATGGAGCTTTTGAGCCGGGATTTGAATTTTCCCAAACCTGAGGTAAGCATACATCCAAGAATGGAGCTTTTGGGATTTTACGATTTTACTTACAAAGATTTTATGATTGAAAATTATGAGCCGGGTGAAAGTATCAAATTTGAAGTGGCAATCTGATTTTATATCCAGGAGGGCTGACAGGATAGAAAAGTTGAATATACTGTCGGCGATCGTTACAGGATTCAGGTTCTGGAAGCACCGAAACATCATGGCTGAGTATTCCGGCAACCCCGAGGAATTTCGCCGCCAAATGGAAATGATAAAGGCTAATGTGCCTAAACTATTCGTAAAGAAATACGAAAGAATGAACGGTGACGAGATCTCGGATATGGCTTTGGATTATAACAACGGTCTTAATGATGTAGCTGACAAGTTATGCCTGCTACTGGATATCGACGATGAAAAGGAAGTTCTTTCCCTTATGAACGACATTTATGATCACATATCCGAATCAGACGATACGGCGCTTGTAATATTCAGGACAATAGACTATGTTTTCATGGAGGGGTGGATAGACAGTCTTATATGCATCAATCTTGGCATGTACTTTCAGCCCATACGTTACAGTGTTGAAGGCTTGGTATCGTTTGATGCGGAGCCTTACATAATAAGGGCTGAATTGAATACGCTGTTCGGAGTTTTTAATCATAAATTAAAAGGAGATAAATTATGCCGTATATCCGGTTTGGAAATCCCCCGATCGATGAAAGAAGCGGGATTTACAGGGGTAGTGAAAAAGTAGGAGATGAAAATGGCGTTTCTGTTTATAATGCCGTATTTTCAAATGGAAGATATCATATACTCATGCCTCATGTCATAACCCGTCAATTCATGGATACGTTGTATGGATTCCTGGAAGACGGAAGGGTATGTTTCCTTGTTAACGGATCATTTGCAGGGTTCGGATCTGACAGAGAGCCGTTGTTGAAAAACGTTAGAATAATAAAACAGATAAAGATAACCGATAGGGAGGACTGGAAATGAACGCAATAGAAAAGTGCATGTTTTGCGAAAACAATATCGACAACGGGGCCATTCGTGAATGCAAGCTTACGCCAAGCAGGAGATGTCCTAGGTTTAAAAAGATAAGTTCCAAAAAGGTAGCCAGGAGATTGAATAAAGATATTGAAGAAAACTATGACGAATCCATAGATAATCTCAACAGTATCCTGTCGAATCCTGAAGACTTTTAGCTCTATGGATATCTTTATTGGTCAAGACTGCGGTATAGAGACAGGAGGAATATGCATAAACAGGAACGGTCTCCTGGAATACTACATGACCCCGAAGGATGCCTCCGGTAAAATAGACCTGGAGGCGATAACAAAAACCATATATTCCCTGGTTATTGATATCGCCTCCAGTGGAGGAGGAACGCTGGTTTATACCGTAGAAGACGTTCACAGCATCTTCGGCTCTTCGGCAAGCAGCAACTTCTCTTTCGGAAGAAGAAGAGGAGAGCCTGACGCCATAGCGGCTTCGGTAAAAACATCTCTGGAAATGCTTGGACCATGGAACGTTAAGATAGTGTATTACACTCCCAAGGCTCCTGAGTGGCAGAAGAAGATCGTTGAATTCGTGGATCAGGTAAGGGAGAAAGGGAAGCTGAATACGAAGAAAACGTCCATAAAATGTGCTATGAGGCTTTTCCCGGGATATTCCTTTACCAAGCCTGGAAGAGGAGCCAGGGTTCCACAGGATGGCCTTACCGATTCGGCGCTTATATGCGAATACGGAAGAAGGAAATTTCTCGGGATACTGGACAAGAAAGTACCATTTGAATGATTAACATTATTTTTATATAGTTTTTATTAGTTTTGAAATTTTCTTATTAATTTTGCTTCCAGAATAAAAAAACAGAAAAGGATATGAAAGCGACATTATCAGCAAAGAAATTGAATGAAAAGCTTAAATTCATCAAGGAAATATATAAGATGAAGAAGCTTGATGATATGTATAGAAATATGTTGTTGAAATTTCAGAATGGATATCTATACATTGTAGCAATTAACCCAATGTGCTGTGTGAGGACATATATAGATATGATTCAGCAGGATTGCACATTTGGCGTTCTGGTAGATGCTGTATCATTTATATCGATAATAGGTAGATATTCCGTGGATCTTGATTTTGAATTTCAGCAGAATGGAAATTTGGTAATAAGTCATGACTCCGGGAATGTAGTAACTAAGTGGTTTAACACATCTTCTTTCCCTGCGATATACGAACAAAGCGGAGAGGTGCTATCGTACAAGTGTTCTTACTTTATACCGTTCTTGAAGAAATCATTTATGTTTACTACATATGACGAATTTACCATTTCTACGTCTATGATATATATATCAATAGATGAAAGATATATAAACGTAATGAGCACTGACAGGTTCTCTATATATGCACATAGAGAGGAAAATGTAGATAAGGTGAAAGATTCCAATATATCCATAAACGAGGTTACTGCAAGCATATTATACGGAATGGCTTCTAATTCCAAAGGTGATATAAAAATAAGCTCTGACAAAGATGGAAGGATAACGTTTTTATCTTTCGATGATACTGTTATATACAATGTGAATCCTGAGCATAAAATTCCAGGATTTAACAGGGTTATAGAAGGTTATTCGCCAAGCACAAAGCTGATTGTTCGCAAGAAAATAATAATGGATAGCATAGCTAGGTCCATTGTTGATGACATTGTTTCCACTGTTTATATAGGGAATAGTAGGTCTGGAATAGAAACTAATGACATATCGAAGGGTATAAGCTTTAAGGAATACTTTGGAAGAGAATCCATGGAAGGAGAAAGCGTATCGTTTGATATAAAGCTAAAGAAGATTAAGGATGCCATATCATGCATAGAGGGTGACAGGGTTATGATAGAGGTGTCCATGCCAAATAAGTTTTTGAGGGTCAGTGATCCCGAAAACCAACATAAAGAATTTGTATTATTATCCACATATAAAAATTAAATAAAATGCCAGGGTTATACGAAAGGAACTCCAATTTCGGGGAGTCGATAAATTTAAAAATCAGTGCAAGAGGTTTCTTTTATGAAAGCAAGAAGAACGTGCCTGACGTAGTGAACGAACAGACCAGACGCCTTTATGAGGAGGAAGGTTATCGTGAATATGAAACCGTACAGGGTAAAAAGGTATGGTGGAAATGTTACAAGGGAGTAGCAGGAAAAGTCGTACATATAGGAGTAAGGACGTTTAATGGATCAATGGGTCAGTCGGTTACCAATTTCAGCATAGGTCTTAACGTCGGTGACAGAACGTGCTTCATCTCCACTCCGTTGTATAACCAGAAGGGAGGTCTTAACGGTTATGTAAAGGACTTTGTAAAATATTACAACAACATAGACTTTTCAAGGAATATCTATATATCTCCTTCATCTCCCAAGGCCGGAGAAGAATATGGAAGCAATTCGTTCTTTATAGGATATGAAGCTGAGGGATCCGACATTCAGCTTATCCCTAGATATTATAAGAACGGTCAAAACGGATGGCCGGAGACCGTAAAATATGAATCAATGGGTAAGACTGTTGTGGACAGTAGGGCTCAGGACGAATTTGCCTATAATCTTCTAAACGGCTACCTAAAAGATTTTGATGCCAAGTACAAGACTAAGAGAGAGAACGCTGGAAACTACTCCCCGTCTTCATCCATGCCGGAACAAGCTGCAAGATCGAACGCTCCCCAATCTTTCCAGCAGGGAGGTCAGGCGCTGGGCCATCAGGGAAATCAGCCCTCCCCTCAATTAGGTAGCGGTCAGCCTGCACAGCCGAAGCAGGATCCGGCATTTCAAAATCCTAATCCCGTAACCGTTCCGCCAAAGAGCTACGACGACGATCTACCATTTTAAATCACAAGCCTATGAGAAAGATTTCTTGGATAAATAAAAACCAGCTCTTATCAAAAAGATCAATAGAATCAAACAAGAAGGTGCTTTCCAAGAAACCATGCATAGTGGAACTTGACGGTAAATACCTGAGAGGGGATACATGGGTTGAAGAGATGAATATGGCGGATATATTGTTGTTCGGTGATTTTTTTGACAAGACAAAGGATATGGGTGGGGAAATTAATTTTATCTTTGTAAAAGTTTGACGTTAAACATTTTGAATATGAGTTTTTTAGGATTATGTCTGGCTAGCAAGCTGGAGAAACAAAAGGAAAAATGCGCTTCTTTGGAGAAGGATCTTGCAAGCAAAGATTCGAAGATAAGCGTATTAAAAGATGAGCTCGGAATGCATGCCGGTAAAGTTAAAGAGCTTGGAAAGAGAGTAGTTCTTCTCGAAGAGGATATAAAATCCCTTAAAGAAGATCTGGACGTATCCTCCAAGGAGTCGGTAAACAAGGATAATATTATTATTCAGTACGGAAAGGAGGTAAGCGACCTTAGAAACAAGCTAAAGGAATCGGAAGAAAGATGTTCGAACGTTTCCGACAATTATAAGATATTGTCCGCCAAATACAACAAGGCGGTATCCATGGTAAAGGTATCGGAGTCGAACATGCAGAAGGCTGAAAGGGTAATACGGTTCATGTACGAGAGCCTTTCAGATGAGGACAAACCGAAAATGGCGGAAGAACTGAACAAGAATTTCGGCATCGTATTCGCAACTCCGATTACTCCGGCAGTTCCGGAAGAATCTGTCAGTAGTGACGGAGAAAAGACGGAAGAAGACATTCAGGGACAGCCTGCTCCTGTCGTGGAATCCGAAAACGGAAGCGGTGATGAAGTTACTGATGAAGCAGATGTTGATAATGGAGGCGAAGAAAAGGATGTAACTGTTGAAGTGGCATCTTCTAATTCGAGTGAAAAGGAGGTTGATGACAAGCATGAATGCCAGCACGGCGAAGAAGGTTGTGGTAAGGAAAATTGTTGCAAAAAGACAAAAAAGAATGGCAAGAAGAAAAAGAAATAATTCGTTTTTATCTGCAAGCGGGCTTAGTTCCTGCTTGCAGATTTTTGCATTTATATCCATAGCTTTCATTGCCTTGGTTTTAATATCGTGCAAGACCGTAAACCAAAGGTTGATAAAGTATGAAGTAAAGGAATACCGCTCGGTCATAGATTCCATAGAAAATACGGGATCCGTACTGGGAACGTGGCGTTCGTTCGACTATGTACTGGACAATGACTCCGTAGACAGAGTAAAATATGCTCCTATTTTCAAGGACGGAAAAATGAGCGGATCCATACAGATAAGGACGGACAGTTCAGGGGTGTACAGTGTGAAGATTATAGACTCCACCAACGCTAATTAATTTAAATCTTCGGCAATAGGGGGGGGGTAATGGAAAATGCGATATATTTGTTCGTAACACATATATCGCATTTATTATGAGAAGAAGACTGATAAATAAAGACAAAGGGTATGCCAATGGGGTGTACATTCAGGCCGTAGACGGTAAACTTTACACTAAGGCTGAATGGGAGGCTTATAAACCGGCAGATGGGGTTTATATTGAAACTATAGACGGGAGCCTTTATACAAAGGAGCAATATCAAGCTTTAAAAGATTATGGTAGGCAAAATGGGGTTTATATTCAGGATACAAATGGGAACCTCTATACCAAAGAAGAATGGGAGGTATTGATTACAAAACCAATCCCAAATGGCATTGCCGTCATTTCCGATGAAGCAAGCTTCGTGGTAGCGTTAAGCGAATCTCCCTCTGAGCTAGAATGGCAAACTACAGTAGGTGAAATTACGGATCTCCCCGATATTGCTTCTTCTAGTTTAGCTAAACTTGATTTTAATGGTAAATCAAATAGTGATATCATTGCCACTGTGTCAAATGGCGGAGCCAACGCTCCAGCCAACGCATACTGTCAGAATTTTACCTTCCCTGACGGAAGCAAAGGCTACTTGCCAGCTCTAGGAGAACTTTGGATAGCTCGCCAAAATTTAGCGACTATCAATGAACTCCTCACCTTAACAGGAGGAACTAATATGACTTTGCTTAATTACTGGAGTTCTTCGGAGAACAGAGCTAACAGCGCGTGGTATATGAGCTTTAGTTCTAACTACATGTACACCGGCGGTAAGTCTTTTTCGTGCCAGGCTCGTACCTTCACTTCTTTATCTTACGCGAAAGAAAAACAACCTAACGGTGTATGCGTAGTAAGTGGTGGTCATATATTTACTATTGCACCTATTGAAAGCCCTGGCGCTTTAATATGGGGAGAGCCAGTATTAGTGAATTACGCTACAGCAATGAGTGGGGAATTAGCGGCACTTGGAGATTATAAAGGAAATAGTAATACAGGCTTCATTGTCTCCCAATTAAATGCTTCTTATTTGTGTGCGCCTGTTTACTGTCAGTCTTTCACTTTCCCAGACGGATCAAAAGGTTATCTTCCGTCTTTAGGGGAATGGCAAATAGCTTACAGCAACAAGGCTGAAATTGACTCATGTATGTCGCTTATTAAAGGAATAGCTATCAATTCAAGCGGTTACCATTGGACATCTACCCAGTACTCCGATACGAACGCGTGGATATTTTCTTGGAATGGCGGCTTCAAAAGCAACACCGATAAGATTAACGCTCGTTTGGTACGTGCTTTCACTGCTACTAAGAAATACACCCCTAAAGGTATTGCAGTAGTAACAGATGAGGCTAGATTTGTTGTTGGATTATACAATTCTGGCACCGTTGACGTTTGGCAAAACAATGCTAGTGACATTATGGATCTTCCCAATTTAAATACAGAAGCTATTGCCAGACAGGACTTTAACGGAAGAAATAATAGCATTACAATTGCATCTGCTAGCAACGGAGGAGTTAATGCTCCAGCCAATGCATACTGTCACGATTTTACTTTTCCAGAGGGAAGTAAAGGTTATCTTCCGTCTTGTGGCGAATTATTGGTAGCTTATCAAAACAGAGTGCTCGTAAATGAACTTTTAGCTTTAATAGGAGGAGACAATATGTCTGTCGGATATTGGAGTTCTACAGAGGGTAGTAGACTTGTGGCGTGGATTATGTCTTTCTCGTTGGGTGGCATGGGAGGTTACAATAAGAGTGATAGCACATATTCGGTTCGCCCTTTCACTCCTCTGTCTTTTTAAAGACATACAATCTTACACAAACTGTGCCACAAAACATAATACATAATAGTATATATTTTACCTTATGTTTCGTATATTTGCGCCATATATCGGAGGGCGTTTCCGAACCGGCTAGCAAGAGTAGGACTTGGACTCCTGGTCGTCTTGCGCCTGAACCTGAAACCCCATGGATTTAAGCATTAACAGAGCGAAATATCTCTGATTTATCCCTTAACCTGGGATCATACACATAGAACTAACACTCCTGTGTGTATTTTAAAAACGAAATAGTTTTTTGTCGAATTTAATAGTTTTAATAACGTGTTTGGATATTTGAAATCTCCCGAAGACAGCAGGGATGTTATATTTGGAAGCACGGGCTTAAATGATGATGAATATGAATTGAAATCAATGGAGCCTATAAGAGATCAGGGATCCAGTCCTATATGCGCCGCAGTATGCCTCACCGACATGATCCAATGGAGGAACAACATACAGGGTATAAAAAAGGACATAAACCCGAAGGGGGTGTACATGATATGCAATAACAAGGGAGAAGAGGGGCTGGTTCTCAGGGACGCCCTTAAAAAACTCCGCAAGTACGACAAGGACGAAAAATTCAAAATACCCCATTATTACAGAGTAAAGGACATAGAAGCTGCAAAAAGCTCCATATCTATAAACGGACCTCTCATGATAGGTGTAATCGCATACGATACCGGCGACAGGTTCTGGAAAGGAGAGGGCGACGGTATGGGTGGTCATGCAGTTCTCCTTACCGGATGGAACAAGGATGGTTTTATCCTGAGGAACAGCTGGGGAAGTTCGTGGTCCAGGATGGGATACTCCACGATGCCCTACGAAGACTGGGATAAGGTCATAGAAGCCTGGGGAATAAACATATCTGAATAACCCAAATTTTCTCAATTTTTAAATTTGTTAATTGCCTCCTGCTCCGCTTCCCACTGCGGGCAGGAGGTTTTTTGTTTCCCTAGCAAGGGAAATTATTTCCTTTCGCATCCACCACAAACTACCGGAATAGATGTCGGATTGAGCCAATTTTGTCAAGCGTAGAAACCTCTTCTACGTCATGTATAATCATTAATTATTACAACAAAATGAGTACAACAGGTGACAAAATTGTCCTTTTGGACGGAATGGGAAGCGGAAGTGAAACATCCGCAACCAACGGTCTTCTTTCCATGATTCCTGGTTTGTTCGCAAACCTCATGGGAGGCGGCACAAAAATGGATCCTAACCTGGTAGCGGCATTGATGAACGGTCGTAACAACCAGGATGCCTGGGGCGGCGGCTCTTGCTGGTGGTTATGGATCATAGTTCTTTTCTGGCTGTGGCAAGGTAACGGCTTCGGCAATCGTTTCGGAGGTGGAGGAGGAGAAGGTTTGCCGTCACAGCTGAACAACGATTACGGACGTGAACTGCTGATGCAGGCAATCAATGGCAACCGCAGCGCCATAGATCAGATCTCGAACGCGCTGAACTGCTCTACTACCCAGCTTCAGTCTGCTATTTGTAACATACAGGGCGCAATCGACCGCGTATCCGGACAGGTAGGTATGACGTCTCAGCAGGTTATCAACTCCATCCAGAGCGTAGGCTGTGAAATCGGCAACCAGATCTCTTCTTGCTGCTGCAATTTGAGCTCTTTGATCAACCAGAGCACATGCAGCATTCAGAATTCCATCACGCAGCAGGGATTTGATAATCAGTTGAGGACTTTGGAACAAACTAATGTTCTTCAGAATAATATTAACAACGGGTTCAGTAACAATAGGGAGGTTGCTACCAGTCAGTTTAATATCCTATCGGCGAAACTCGACGCTCAAACGGGTATTATACAACAGGGATTCTGCGATTTAGAGAAGAGAGAAATGCAGCATACTATCGATTCTCTGCGTGAACAAAAGCAAACTTTAGAATTGTTTAGTGCACAGCAAGCTCAAACTGCTAATATTGTAAATCAGCTAAGACCCTGTCCTATACCTAGTTACAATGTATGCAACCCTTTTGCAGGCAATGGTTATGGAGGCTATCCTTATGCAGGATTAGTAGGTTTCAATAACGGTTGTTGCAACAATAATTGCGGATGCAATAATAGCTGCTGCAACAACGGATGTTGTAATAGCGGTAATGCAGCCATTTAATCCTGTTTAGGCCAATTTTCGTTCTTTGATTTATTGATAAGGGCTTCGTAGTCGGATAGAAACATCCATTTGTATCCAGCATACGAATTTCTTCTTCCTATACAGACGCAAGATATATGTCCATTTTTGCTACCAGTCAATTCGAGTTGCGCTGCTCTGGCTGATTCATATATTTTTATATCGTCCTTATCGTCCGGGTTTATCCTTACAACTGGTATACTCTTTGATAACGACAATTTCTTGTTTCCTGTTAATGAAGATTTTCTCTTTTGGCTGGTTATGGGATTCAGGTTATTCATTGATTGATTACACCATCTTAGATTGCATACATTATTATTCAATTTGTTTGTATCTATATGGTCTACTTGTGGGTAGTTGTTTGGATTTGATATAAAAGATTCAGCAACAATTTTATGAACATAACAAGTTTTTTCCTTGTTATCTTTCCATAATCTAACCTCCATATACCCATTTATCGTCATGAAGTAACCCTTTATGTTTGGTCTTAAAAACGAGGTTGATCCTCCTTTTTCTACCTGTCTAAATAGGGATGTTATTCTTCCAAAAGAAGACACCATATAAAGTCCTTCAAATCCGACTACATCCCTCCACTCTTCCCCTTCTAGGGAAACACTTTTGATAAATTCTTCGTTTGTCATTTTGCTCTCTTTTTAAAATGTGAACTAAGTTTTTATTAGAAGGATGGGAAGGGGAACTTAGAGAGAAAAACCCCTTATCAGCAAAGACGCGACCTCTGCCTATCCCGGTGCAAAAATAGAAATTTTATTTTACAATACAATAAAAATCTATAAAAATATGGCTTGTGTTTCTAAAATAGGATCCATGTACCCTATCGTAACCAACGGTGTGGTGGTAACGGACGGCGACGTAGTATTCGGTATCCACCCCTCCATATGGAGAAACCTTCCCTGCGAAGGAGTTGCCCTGCTGAAGATAAGGCAGGAGGTTCCGACTGCCGGAGCCGCCCTGCCCGCATCGATAGCAGTTCCTACTCGCAGTACGGTTTCAACGATAGGCGACGCATCGTCCTGCTGCACGGTTCAAAACGTTCCTCTCGTAGATCCGATGAATACGGCGCTCGTAGGGGACGATTTCGTGAACGGTACCGAACGGCTCTTATATTTCAACAAGATAAGGGGAGTTCTTAGAGTTATGGATTGCTGCAAGGCCGCTGCTCCGGCTCCGGCCAATTAAAAAACAACTTAACGATCACTGACGTATTATGTTTTCAGATTTAAAGAAAGGGTTCCAGGTACACGCCCTTGACACAAACGGAGTACCTAAATACTTTATAGGAAAAGTGGTAGCCGTATCGGAGCCCAGGTTCAATCAGCAACAGCCGATGACTTACAACCAGCCCCAAAGCAGGGTGGTTGACCTTACGGTCGAGTTTGACGGAGAGACGAAAACCTATACGGTCCCTGAGACGCAGAACGTGGCAAAGGCGCTGGGTATAACGCTGTCCACTTCCATAGACGCGATCATGAACGAGCTGGGAGCCATAAAGCAGAACAGCCAGGACATCATAAACAGCATTGAGGACCACAAGGCAAAGATAGCCGCGTGCGAATCCATAATGGAAGAAGTCAACCCTGCGTTCCGACAGACCAGGGAGCAGGATCGTAAGATTGAAGGCATAGAAAGACGGGTTGGTGAAATGTCCAAGTCGTTTGATGAATTAAAGGAATTGATAATTAAAAAATTGAATTGAATATGAGACCTGTTAGAAGAATTCCCGGCGGAAGAATCATAGACCTGGGACGCGAAGAAGAGGAAGGTTATTATCCCGGCATTTACAGCCACCACCAGAGAATGCATGAAGAAAGGATGCGCGAACTGGAGAGAAGGGAAGACGAACTGGAAGAGCGCGAACGCCGCCTGGAGAATGCGGAACGCATGAACCGGGAAGGATGGTTCGGCGAACGTTCCATGATGCCGGAAGACACTTATTACCCTTCGTATCCCATCGAGGACCGCAGGGGCGTAAGGGGTACCGGTCGCAGGGGACGTTACTACTGAGGAGCAGACGCAGATTGTCCTGCGTACAAGCAGTATATCGATACGTACGGCTATCATTTTTCCAAGGAGCTTGCGGAATTTGCATCTGAAAGGATGGAAAACGTCACGGGCGGGAAAAGGACCTGGAAATGTGATGAAATAAAGTCCATGTATAAGAAGTACGGGGCCGAAAAGCCCTCCGACGCTACCTGGGGAGACGTCCATTACGTATTCTCCATGCTGTTTTCGGATTTCTGGGCGAAGGGAATAGATTCGGAGCAGAAGCTGGTCATGGCCACCAATGCTTACCTGAACGATCCCGACGCTCCTGAAGGCGTAGCTTTCATAAGGTATATTGCAGTAGCGGATTTTATCGGCGAAAAAATCAACTGGAAAGATATGATTTGAAATCCGGATGATTTCTTTCCGGGAGGCAGCCCGGCGGCAGGTTCAGCTCCGGGCTGTTTTTTTGTTAAACTGAAAAAAATAAATTGATTATGGTTTTTCTACCGCTGGGGATGAAAGACAACCCCGACAGGAAGTACAGGTTCTTCGACAAGCCGAAGGAAACGAAGAAGGTCAAAAGGTCGAAGCCCAGAGAGGTAAAGGACGAGATACTTGAACTATTGTCTAAATGAAAAAACCGGACTCGATTCACATCGAATCCGGAGAGAGTAAAATAACTAAAATAAAAACTTAACTCAAAATTCTATTCTTTTCCTTTCGTGCACGTCAGGGCTTCTCACGAAGACCCGAAATGCATTAACTAAAAATGAAAATACACACTAGTATGGTGCAAAGATAATTTTATTTTCCAGTTTGTCAATCATCAAGCGCCATAAACTTTATCTATTGATGACATCCACCTGACAATCATCTTATACGTGGTCTCCTTAGTATTTGACAGCCTGTACAGCATCCAGTCTCCTCGAAGCCTGTCCTGCCATACGGTATCATAGCTTACCGCTTCCGGGTTTATGACGCGCGTTATGTCAAGCAGATCCTTTATCCATATCGGATTTCCGCTCATGTCATCCTTCGTTCTGTTGAAGAAGTCCGCAAGCTTCCACGCATCATCCACCTCATCCAGCACCACTTCGCTGTAATTGTCGTAATACTTCGGATACTCCAGTCTTTGATAAAGGTCGTTTTTGTCTCCCGGTATAAGGCGAAGCTCTCCCGAACAGTCCCTGTTATTGTACAGCCACGCCTTGTCGAATCCTACCGCCCTGTGTACCACATAGTCTATCTCGTTCACGTATTTCCTGGCTTCCATCCGGTATTGAACGGATGCTAATATTTTATTAACAAACTGCTCCTTTACCGGAACTTCCACCGTAAAGTCGTACTTGTCCCCGTAGAATACCTGGAAGGACCTGTTCGTCAGGAGATGCGACCATAGTCCTATGCGATAATCCTCCGAGTCGAAATTTATTCCGGTCTGGAAATAATACATGTGATCCACGTAATAGTCGGGCTTGTAGTCGTAATAAGATATCCATTCGTCCTTGTCCACCTTATACCCTATGGTAAAGGATACGTCCTCGAAGTATTCTTCGTCATGAACGCTTATCTCGGTATCCCCGAAATAGAATTTTCCTCCCTTCATTTTGTAGGCTCCGTTCTTTTTCGGAACGTAGTCCTTCTTGGTGAGGAGAATGCGGCGGAACCGGTTATCCCATCCAAGAGAAAGACCCAGCGACATGAACTTGTTGTCAAGGTCGCGGTAAGTTATGGTTTCTCCTGTATCCACGTTTACGATGTTGTAGCGGAGTATCTTCATGGGGAGGTGTTCCTTCAACCAGTACTTTATGCCGTTTGATAGCTCCTTTATGCCCTGGCCTCCCGGATTTACCTGGAATACATTCCCTCTTTTTATGTCCGCCCAAAAATGACCGTATTCATTGCTTATCATGTCCCTGCTCTGGGTTCCGGCATAACCGAGGTCGGTGCTGTTGAACTCCATTCCCCGGGATGCGAACAGTCCGCCCGTTCCAAGCTCTTCCTGTCCAGGCTGCACCCTTTCCTTCAAGACGTCTATCGCATTATCTACCCTTACCTGGTTTTCGAACCTTGACAATACCTGATCAGACTCGATCCCCTTCATGTGGATCAGCTTTCCGTATTTGGATGGGAATTCGAAATAGTCCATGGGCTTGTAGGTGAGCCAGGGATCCGACTTGCTGTTTTCGGATACGTCCTCTATGCTCCATATGACGCCGTTGGGTCTCTGGTATGCGCAGTCCCACTGACGCTTTTCGTAAGTGGACGGAAGTACCATGCGGGTCATCGAATTTCTCCTGCCGTATACGTTACTTATCCTGAAGTCATTGTCTCTCGTTATCGACACGTTCTTTTCCTGCGTCCATTGGATGTAATCCCCCACTTCCGGGAAGAACTTCTCATGGTATTCCTGTCCTTCCAAGCGGAAGTTGCAGTTGATCTCGGATTCCACCAGGAACTGGGGTATACCGTAGAAGTACAGGTAGAACCTTCCGTATACGTACATATCGCCGTCCGTTCCGTTGAGTTTGAAGAGGCTTTTCCTGGTAGGGAACTGAAGCAGCTGACCGCTCTCAGAGTCCGTAACGTCCAGCGCTTCTTCTCCGGTATCGAAGTTTACGAAGTATTTAGGAAAAGCCACGTTCCTGGAATCGTTGTACGGATAAGGTATCATGTCCCCTATATTGAACGCATCTTCGGTGAACATGGGGAATTTCCTCTTTAGGGAGAAACGGCTTATATACGTATCTCCTCCGAATATGAGACGGTTCATGGTTTCAGGCTCGTATTCGTCGTTCACACCGGTGGATATCCATTTTATGTCCTCTATGCGTCCGTACTGGTTGGGTATGTACTTTTTTATCTTCATGTACGGAGAAGCTATCGACGAGGTCTGCGTCTGAAGGTCTATCGTGTTGCCGGATATGGAGTCGTTGGCGCTGAGGCACGGATCGGTCACCCTGCTCTTGTCGTATCCCGCAATACTGGGCGGATACTTTATCCTGTAAAGATCCCCTCCTTCATTGTCGAATCCGAATGAGAAGAACATGCACGATTCGCGCTTGAAATTATTCACCACGATAACGTCGCTCTTTACTCCGTACGAACTGCCCGCCTTGTTGAAATACTTGATGCTCGAATCCGTTATGGCATAATTTCCGTTCTTTATGTATTTCACCGTAGAAGCTCCCCTCAGAGAATTGCCTTCCCTCTGAGCATCGGTCGGAATATACATGTTATTGTACTTTCCTTCGGACGTATAATAGTAAGCATAATTTCTCCTTGGGCCCCTATCCATGTACGTACTAAGCCACTCATACCGATATTTTCCCCGGTTAAGGAACGAGCGTGATGTAGCCTTTGCTATAGCTGCCACCATCTTTACCGTCGTCATGGCTATACCAGCAGGGTTTGCCAAGAATATCATTCCTGCTCCCACATACATCTGCTGGGCGGACTGGTAGGTGGCGTCGGCAATCTCTATGGCAAGCTGAGCCGCCGCTTCTATAGTAGCTAGCGTCCTTGCCATGTGATAGGCTTTAGGTCCCAGCACACACCATTTGGGATGGCCGTCAACCATGGTAAACACTCCGTTGGAATACCCCCTCTGGTATCCTTCTATCTTTACTTCGCTCGGAAGGTCCGGCTTGTTGAAATAAAGGTCCGGGGAATGGAACGTATACCAACAGTTACCTTTGCTTCCGAATGGATAGTCCATAAGCTCCGTTCTTTTGGAGTCGGTATATATGAACTCATCCTTATTAAGGTCGTTGTACGGATAGTTGGAATATATGTTCAGTCTTCCCGACCGATCCACGTATTTCCACATGTCGTATGCAAGACCGTTGGCGATAACTCCCCGGTTGAGGGCGCGGTCTCCCCTGTATATCGTATATGAATAGACGCTATCCCTTTGCTCCTTCGTTATCAGACCCGAATCCACCGCCATGTCCAGGAAAAGGTTTACCTTTTCGTCGTCAAGAAGGACTCCCAGAACATAAATGTTAGAATCGTCTTCCGGAGCTTTTACGTCTTCATTCATGAACGGGGATATAGAGTTGTCAGGAAACTTATAGTGCCGGATCTTCTTCTGACAGAATACCGTATCGGCTTCCGGGTACTCTTCCGTATTTCCGTCAAAATATCCCAGTCCGTTTTCGTCCGTTTTAGGCGGTCCGTAGTATTCCGACAGCCTGGACACTATTTCGGAGTACTTGCCGTCGGAGGTATTAAACCTTACCCTGGAAGAGTCGAACAGCTCGAAGTTTGCCGGATACTTTTCGGATGATTCCCAGTATCCGAAATCTCCCTGGTCGTAATACCTGGGGGCGCAGTCTATGAGCTTTTCACCGCATGACACGCAGTCCGATACGAAGGTTGCGGTGGATATGAGCTTTATGGAGTCCGCCTGAAGGTCTATAAACTTTATCTCCTTGTCGCGTATCCCTACTCCATAGGAAGAAGGGGTGATGGCGGTAACCATGGAGAAGAAGCTTGACCTGAGTCCGTGCGCCCTGTCTCCCTTCCTTTCCAGTATGTATGAATCCATGACGCATATGGGTGTATCCACCGCTATGAGGATCTTTGTTATGGATTCGCCGTTTTTGAGGCGGAATGAATTTTCGGTAAGGTTCACGAAGAACCTGTCCCTGTATCTGACTATTATGGAATTGTCGCTCATCGTATAGCGGTCCATATCCTTGTCCTCTATACCCAGGGGATTCCCGTTGTCTCCAAGGGGTATCTCATACCTTCCGTAATCCGTCTGGTTTTTTTCGTTCTTTATTTCATACCAGAAAGAAATACGCACCCAGTCGTACGAGCTGGAGTCTCCGAGTGATATGTTGGAATTTCCGAGTATTTCCAATATTATCCGTTTTTCATTCTCGTGGGTATCCGGCTCGTTCCACAGCGTAGGCTTGTCTATCTGAACCCACCGGGTATCCTGATGAAGTCTAGGCATGAATTTAAATCTGGACTTCTGGCTTTCGAAACGGAAGTTCGAATTGTCTATAGTATATTCCACCTCATTCTGGTCGAAGTTCCTCTCCTTCCAGTCTGTCTCCGTCCTGGTGTCAAGCGTCTTTATTTCATAATCGAACCCTTCATAGGTTAGCTCGAAGGTTTCATAGTAATGCTTTATCATGGAATCCTTCAGCTGGTCGAACGCCTGGTCTGTAATCTGTTTCAGACGCTTCATGAGGGTGCTGGAAGATCTTCCGCTGTCTTCCCTTTCACACAACACCTTTATACTCTTTATAGGCAGGCGCTGGAAGGAAAGACCGGATATCTTCTCCTCGCTTACCACCGGGTTCATCGCCGGCAGCTTCATGGAGCATCCGTAAAGACATTCGGAAAGAAGATAGAGCTTTCTTCTGTCGGAGGCTATGCCTATTAGCTTGTCGGCGGGACGGTTGTCGATAAGGGTGGTATCTTCTCCGTCCTCGTACACCTCTTCTATACATTCCTGGAATTCGTCGATAAGGTCTATGTCGAACAGGTACTCCTTCTTGTTGTCCGCTTCCGCTCTTGACGTTTCAAGACCCGAAGTTCGGACGTGGTCCATTTCCTTTAGCTCCTTATATACGTTTACTATCACCGGATTCTCGAAATATTCCTTGGGGGAAGACAGCTGCTTTCCGGAAGAATCCATGACGGGCTCTCCGCAGTTTTCGGGTATGGCTATGCTGTCCGGGAATTTCACATCCCCTTTTTCTATATCCCACGCGTTCTTTATTTCGGTAGACGTCTCTTCGTATTTTCCTCCCCATCTACGAGATTCGTCAACCACCTTTTCTATGTTGGTCTCCAGATAGTCAAGCGCGTCCTGATTAAGAGTTTCGGGTTCGAACCTGAACCACACGTCCCTGAATACATCCGAAGAAGATCCTATGGGTCCGAATGCATGCTCATACACGAATGTCTGAGGTATCTTCACCTCGTTCTCGCATTCGTTTTCAGCATACATCGTGACAAACCTGCCGTCTGATGTAGCCGTATTCCTGTACTGCCACTTCTCCACGCGGTTTATGTCCGAACATAGGGGAGCGTTTTCGTTTATCGACCTGAATTCTATGTCGCTCCTGTCCAGTGTTTCGGCTTCCTCCTTTTTCTTAGGTCGGGGAATGAGGTTGAATATAGGTGTTATATATCCCGTAGTAGTCTCGAATGATATTCCGAACGGGTACACTTCGTCCCGCATGAACCCGGTATAGAGCGAGCACGCCGCCCCGTCCTTATACAGGTTCTCGGTGGATACGGATGACTGCCAGCGGAGGAAGTGACCCAGGAAACTACATACGGGTTGTAGGTTCCATTCCGGCTCTGCGGTAAGACCGTACTGAAGAAGTCTGCCCCCGACGGACGTGATACCCTCTGACGTGTTATATACCGCCCGTTTAGAGAATATATGCTCCAGCGTAGTGCGCTTCGCATTTAAATCCGAATAATAATAGACGGAGCTTTCTGTTATCGGATGTATGCCTTCGATGAAATAATCGTTTACCGGCTGGGGCTCCCCGTTAAAGCCAACGGTATTCTGTATGACGGCTACTTTGAAATAGTTAACCTGGCGGTCAAGGTTGGATACGGAAAGTCGGATGCCCAGGTTGGTAACCTTCCCCCACATACCATCCTTTACCGTTATATCCTGTTTGTCGAATATGGATATCGGGTTGGAGAGGCATACGTAGTCGGTCTTCTCGTTCCCGAACTCGTCGCAGAGGGCTATGGCGAACTGGTATACACCGGCGCGAAGCTGACCGCCGAACTCGATCACTTCCGGTTTGATAACGGGAAGTTCCAAGAGGGGAAATACGCGGAGTTTTTCGCATGCGATCGTGCATCGCTCTATGGGGCTGTCGTCACCGCATATCTTATACCCGTGGTAGTGGTACCATATGTCGCCGTCTTCATCGGGGTTGAGAGCAAGATTGACTATGACGTATCTTGGAGGATTAAATCCGTCCGTCCAGTAAATACACTTGCCGCATTTTTCCTGTTTTATCTCTATCGTGTATATGGGATGCGAAAGGGAAAATTTCAGGCACGGGTCGGATTCGTCGTCTTCTATAAGAACCTGGAATGCGTCGCATATTTCATTATATCTTCCCGCCTGGGATTCCAGCGGCTTCGCCAGGTCTATGAATTCGGACAGGTATGACCCTACTGCGGATTCTCCTTCGGATATGTAGTCTACGGATTTCAGGAATACTATCTTTGACGTGCCGTTATTCGGATTTGACAGGAAGAACCATGTATATCCGTCCGACGGGTCGTTCTTGTAGCCTACGACCTTGTATCCTTCCAGCTTGCTGCAAAGAATGTTGGACGGTTCGTTTTGTACCATCATCATGTCTCCCGCGTCGTTTTCTATGCAGGCGTTCATGGCGAACGAATATTCCGACTCGGACAACATGCTCGGATGCTTGTCCCGGTTCATGCCGGACCTAGGTAATGAATGACTTGTGCTGTTTTGCATATAGCTAAAACCATTAAATTTGATAAAAACTATTCATTTTCTTTAATGCATACAGGACTTCTTTTCACTCTGCACAATTTGAGTTTCTTGTATGAGATTTCTTTGTTGTTTTTGCCATCGAAATCCCGGATGCTGAAATAGCCTGATTTCCTTCTTCCATAAATGAAATAATATTGATTGTTAAACTTTACTTTGTCGAATAACCGGAATCCAAATACTTCGAAAGGACATTGGTTGAGTTTCTTTGCTCCGCCTTTCAAGATCTTCATCTTATGAATTTGACGGTTGTGTCTTCTCGTCAGCTTGATATTGTACGAGAATCCAAGCCTTTCTGCTTCGAAATTCTTTGAGATAACAAAGGCGTCAGACGTATGGGATTTTTGGATATTTTGCTGAATTCGATTATGCTTTGTAATATATCCGAAAGTCATTTTCACGTCCTTGTATGAAGATTTCAACTCTTCATACAATCTCCATTTCATGATGCCCATTACAGCTGCATCTCGCAAAGACTTAGATTTTTTAATCTTTAATTCAAATTTTCCATTGTGGTAATCCTTGTGACAGGCTTCGCAAAGAGTTATCAGGTTTGACGGAGAATTTCCGCCTGTCTTACGGGATTCTAAATGATGCACGTTTAGAATCGGATCTTTGGATTTGCCCTTGCAATGCTGGCACTTGTGATTGTCTCTAAAAAGAACATACTCCCTGACATTCCAAAAACCTAATTGTTCGCCTTGCTGATACTCTTCTCCTTTGATATCCGGATTCTTTATTTTCTGGGTATCGAATTGTGCTACCTCGATTATTATCTTGGAAACAGGTAAGATTTTATGGATGTCTGAAATTTGTTTCAGATGAGAATCTATCCGCTGTCTGATTGACGGAGCAATCCAATCTTCCTTCTTTGATGAAATTCTGTTGTCGAATTTGGGTTTCCTGTAACGAAGCCTGTTGCGTCTCGTTCTTCTTGATTCTCTTCTTGTAGACAATAAGTCTACGATATCACTTCTGAGAGTTACTTCACTTGCGTAAAGCTCTTTGCTTTTCGTCGTTGCCGAGAAGCCAACATGCTTGGTTCCGGCATCAACGCCTAGTACAACTTCTTGTTTGTAATCAGTTGTTGTGTACTTCAAGCGGATGGTAAAAGGACACAGGTTGACAACGACTGCCATATATGACTTGAGCAGTCGTCTGACCTTTCCATGCCGGGTTGTCGGCATTAAGGGATTTCCGTCTATGTCCTGTACATATACCATTTAACCTTGTTTTTAAAAATGCTTATTTAGCATAAATCAGGACAAATGTCCTGTTAGTACCCATCGCCAATGTTATTGAAGGTTTATATGCAGGCAACACTGCCCCACAAATACAAGGACTGTTTAATCACCTGCCTTAGAGCTTCAGGCTTGGATAAACACCTGAAGGTAACTATGTATTCTTCAATAACGTAGTCTTTGTTTCAAG
>UMGV01017174.1_pt1 | contig 24326 bp, 11 predicted proteins | sample 1965361 | NCBI WGS metagenome assembly UMGV01 (sample SAMEA4836081, study PRJEB28245) | human gut metagenome | biome: gut microbiome; material: fecal sample | place: Denmark | collected 2008
AAAAATCTCCAGTTATATCAACAACTTGTTATCGCCAAAGGACGATATGGCAGCTGAATAATTACTCTTCTTTGTATCTGCTTGGTGGCATACCGAAATGCTTCTTAAATACCGTGCTGAAATATTTCGAGTTTTGGAATCCGCAGCGTGTGGCCACATCGAGCACCGGCACGTCTTTCAGTAGCAGTGCGGCAGCCTGTTCCAGTCGGATGAGTCGCATGAACTCCTGCGGTGCCTTGCCGGTGAGCGTCTTCAGTCGTCCGTAGAACAGCGTACGACTCATGGCCATCTCACGACAAAGATGGTTCACGTCAAAGTCCTCCTCGCTCAGATGGTCGAGCACCGTTTGAGTGGCCTGGTCGACGAAGGCTTGGTCGGCAGCGTTGAGAGTTACCGGTCGCTCTTCGGACAATGGCTTCTCTCGGCTGCCACCTTGTGGAGTAGTGTGGGGCGCACCACCCGTGTGCACCGGTGACGGTTCTTTGGTATGGTGTGACACGGTTTGTGTTTCCCCGTCGTGAACCAATTGCAGGGCACGGCGCAGATAGTATTTGCTCAAGCGGCGGCGGTTGTCGATGACGTTGCGGATCTTCTTTGCCAGGATATCCGTGTCGAAAGGCTTGGAGATGTAGTCGTCGGCTCCCTTGTCCAACCCCTCAATCATGAAGTCCTTACCGACTTTGGCAGTAAGCAAAATGACCGGCAGCCACGCTGTATCGGCATTTTCCTTCAGCCGTCGGCAAAGCTCATCACCATCCATTCCTCCCATCATCACGTCGGAAACCACGATGTCGCATGTGCCGTCACGCAGATAGGCCAAAGCCTCTTCGGCGCTTTCCTTCGTAATAATATGGTAGTCACTTGAGAAAGACATACGCAAGTATCGCAGCAACTCCGTATTGTCGTCGACAAAAAGAATGGTATCCTTGTCATTCTCGCCGTCTTCCTCATCCTGCGGCAGGCCTTCTCTGGTTTCCACCTTCTGTTTGTCTTCTGCAGAATCGTCCTTGTGTGCATTCCGGTTTACAGAGTCGAGGGGAGCCTCTGTCACCGAATCTTTGAGCGACAAGTCTGTTTGCGCTGTCACGTCTTCTCTCCCCTGCTGCTCATCCTGCTCCGCAGCCTGCGGGAAATAGCGGCTGCCGTCAGCAGGGAGATGTACAAAGAAGGTGGTCCCCACCTTTTCCTTGCTTGTAAACGTCAGTTTTCCGTGGTGCATCTCCACCAGTCTGCGGCATAACATCAGCCCGAGTCCACTTCCCATCTGCTTGGAATTGACGCCATTGGAAGCACGGTAGAAGCTGCGGAAGATATGCTTCTGGTCGCTTTGGGGAATGCCCATACCATCGTCGGCCACGCTGATGACGGTCTCACCATGCTGTTGCCATGCCTTGAGATGAATGTGACCGCCCTCACTTGTGTATTTGATGGCGTTGGAGATGAGGTTGTCGAAGAGCTTGTCGGCCATCATCGGGTCGAGCCAGACCATGGCTTCCCTCGGACAATCATCGAGTGCAAGGGTGATCTGCTTTTCCCGGGCAAGCAAAGCGAAGCGGGCAACCTGCTGCTCGAGCAGCGGTTTCAACGCCATCTTCTGTATGGTCGGCTCGCTGCTCTGCTGATCGATCTTCTGGAAATCGAGCAAGCCCGTGATCATCTTCAACAGTTTTGCACCATTTCGGCGCGCGATGGAGAGATAGCGTGCCGTCGGCTCGCTGAGCGTGCTGTCCTTGGCCATGTCGTCAAGAGGAGCCAGCACCAGGCTGAGTGGCGTGCGGATGTCGTGTGCCGTGTTGACAAAGAACGAGATCTTCTCGTTGTAGTATCTCGACTCCAGTCGGTCGCGGTACCGGCGCCAGACCAGATAGACGATCGCCAGGACAATGAGCATATAGGCTGTCCAAGCCAGGAAGGAGTTCCACCAAGGACGCTGGATGACAAGCGGAATATCCTTAGCGTCGATGACGCGGCCGTCGGTACGACTAAGCGCACGTATGTGCAGCGTGTAACTTCCCGACGGAACATTGGTATATCTGAGGCTTTGCAGATGCGGCATCGCGATCCATTGCTTGTCATAGCCCTCAAGGAAATACTCGTAGCGGATGTCGTGCTGAAAGCGATAGTTGATGCATTCAAAGTCGACCGAGAAGGAATTTTGCGCATAGGGCAGACTGATGCGTCCCTCGCACAGCATGTCGAAGATATGCCGTCGCACGACACTGTCGTCTGCCAGCTTAGTGTCGAGAGGCAGTATCGAGGTCACCCTGAGCTGTGCCGTATAGTGAGAGGGCAGCACGGCAGCCGGGGAGAGCAGTACACCGCCATCGTTGCCACCGAACAGCAGTTTACCTTTGGGCAGTTGCCAGCAGGCCATGCGGTTGTATTCCTGATCGAGTCCCTCATAGGTGCTGAGCTGACGCACGCGCCGTGTGCGGCCGTCGAAGGTACAGAGTCCACGGTCTGTACTGACCATCAGCAATCCTTGGGCACCATGGCAAATGCCCGCTATGGAGTTTGAGGGCAAGCCTTGGCGTGTGGAGATCTGCCAATATTTCTTGGTAAGCGTATCGTAGTGATAGATGCCACCACCGTCGGTTCCCAGCCAGAAAGCCCCGTTGCCGTCGGCAATGATGGCGTTGATGAAGCAACAGATGTCCTTATCGCCGAAGTCGCTGGGGGTGAAGTAGCGCTCGTAGAGCCACGAGCGGGTATCGACAATGCAGAAGCCTGCCGTGGTACCCACTGCCATCTTACCGCCGATCGCCGTCAGGCATTCCGCTTCCCGTATGGGCAGATCGTGAGCCTTGCCATTGACAATGCAGGACAGAGGACCGTCGATAGCCCCCACCCACAGATGTCCAAGGTGGTCACAAGCCAGACTGGTAATATACTCTGCCGACAGGTTTCCTAACGACCGGCTATAGGTGGCTGTAGCTGTCCCCGCCACGTTGACGGCAAAGACGCCGTTGCCGTAGGTACCAGCCCACACGCCACCATTTCCCGACGGGCACAGAGCCACCACCACACGCCCTTGCAGACTGTGAGTCCAGCGTCCGGAAGCGGGATGATAAGCCGACAGTCCGAGGTTGGTACCAAACCACAGCGTACCGTCGGAAGTGGCACAGACAGCGTTCACGCTGTTGTCGATCAGTGAGTTGCCGTCCTTGTACTCATGTCGGAACAACTGATAGCCCGGCCAACGTGGCATGGCCAAGTCCACGCCACCCGTGTAGCTGCCCACCCAAATGTTGTGTTGGCGGTCCACGACGACGGCGTAGATACCGTTACCGCCCAGTGCGTTGCGCGTATCGTCCGACACATTGAACAGCAGTCTGCCCTGTAGTTTCCGACGGTCAAAAGCGTAGACGCCTTCTCCGTCGACACCCACGAGCATCGTCTCTTGTCCCAAAGGTGTGATGGCTCTGACGGGATGCTGTATCTGGGGTGGCGTTGATACCACGTCGACACGATGTGTTTTGAGGTCGTAAACGCGGATGCCCTGCACCAATGAGCCTACCCACAGCCGCTGTGCGGGCGCGTCGAAATAGAGCGACTGCGCTTCCATTCCTTCCAGTCCAGACAATGTTTTCCATCTCTTGCCAAACTGGGCAAGCACTGCCGAGGCGGTGGCGATGAAGAGACGGCCGCGGTTGTCGGCCGTGATCACGTTGACTTCCTGTGTAGGTCCGGCAAGTGACACGTGGCCATGGTCATAGCAATAGAGACCGTCGCGGGTCGCCAGCCACAACCTGTGGTGCCGGTCGATATACAGATCATTGAGTTTGAGATAGTCACGAAACCATTTGCTCAGACTCACCACATGCTCAAAGTGGTCCCAAGCCGAGCTATACCTATATATATTACCCTTGTTGTCGTAGGCATAGAGCGTGTCGCCGTCTTGCCGCAGCGAGAAGATGCGGCCGGCGGCATTGCTGTAGACACGGTCGCTGCTGAGCTGATAGACCTTCATCACGCTGCCGTTGTAGCGGTTGACACCATTCTTGGTAGCGATCCACATCACATCGTTGCGATCCTGCAGAATAGAGAACACGCGCATATTGTCCAACCCCTCGGCAAGTCCTATGTGGCGGACCTGATAGGCGGGAGCAGGCATTGGAGTACTCTGTGCTGCTAAGGCTGTCAGCAGAAAACTCACTAATAATAATAGGTGTCGCAACTGTTTCATGTGGCAAATTTAATAAATAAGCGTTAATATTGTACCTTTTTCATGGTAAAAATGTCAGAAAAGAAACCTTTTTTGGCGGTGCTCGGTATCATTTCTATGAATATCATCGTAACTTTGCCAGCGTTATCACAACATCAGCTATTTATATCTTTATCAATTCATACCTATGACAAGAAGCAAAGACATTCTGCTATTACTGGCCTGCTGGCTGTGCTCAGCATGGCTATCCATACCCGTGGAAGCCGCTACAACGGCCGAAGAGATGAACATCGACGCCAAGACATGGGCATCGTCGGTCGTGCTCGGATGGAACCTCGGCAACAGTCTCGAAAGCAAAGGCAACGACGAGACGGCATGGGGCAACCCGATGACAACGCGCGAGATGATCAAGGCCGTGAAGGCACAGGGCTTCAACTGTGTGCGCATACCCGTGCAGTGGGGCTGCCATCTCGCTGACGAGAAGACGATGACCATCGACAGCAAGTGGATGAACCGCGTGGAGGAGGTGGTCAACTACTGCTTGGACGAGAAGATGAAAGTCATCATCAACACCCATCACGAAGTGTGGTTGGAGCAGCATCCTTTCTTTGCACAGCAGAAAGAAAACAACGAGAAACTTGCCGCGCTGTGGAAGCAGATCGCCACACACTTCAAGGATTATGGTCCAGACCTGGCCTTTGCCGGCATCAACGAGACGCAGGTCAACTGGCAGGCACCGACTCAGGAGCAGGCCGACGTGGAGAATAGCTACAACCAAACGTTTATCAACGCTGTGCGCGCCACGGGTGGCAACAACGCCGAGCGCGTGCTCATCGTGCAGACTTACTCCTGCAATCCCGACTATGGCTTTCAGCATTTCGTCATCCCCAACGATCCGGCCAAAGACCGGCTGTGCGTTGAGTTTCACTACTACAATCCCTACAACTATTGTAGCGGTAAAGAGGGATGCTACTACTATTGGGGACAGGCTTTCAAAGACAAAGGCAAGATTTCTCCCGACGACGAGAGCCAGCTGACAAAGACCTTCGACAAGGCCAAGACGCTATGGGCCGACAAGGGGCTCGGTGTGATCATCGGTGAGTTGGGTGTCTCTACTCACTTCACCACCGACGACCGCGCTACCCAACTCGACAATGAGAAATACTATCTCCAACAGCTCGTCAAGGAGGCTCGCAAGCGTGGCTTTGCGCCCATCGTCTGGGACAACAACACGTTTGGCAACGGCTGTGAGATGTATGGCATCTTCAACCGTAATAATCATATGAGTGTCGACGCACCGTGGCTCTTGCAGGGCTTGCAGCTCGGTGCCGGGCTGGAACCCTATAAGGAAAAGGCAGAGAACGGCGTCTTCTGGGAAGGTGATGCGCTGCTCAACTGGGGCGAGGGTCTGCAACTGAAGATCCCGGCTAATAAGTTCAACAGCTTCACCACCAAGGGACGGCTGATGCTGACCATAGAGCAAGTACCTTCGGCCGACTATGAGCAGTTGCAACTGATGTATGGCGACTGGAGCGGTAAAGTCAACTTCAAAATAAACGGCAAAAACTATAAGGGCAGTTATGATCCCAAAGCTGCTCAGGGCACCAATGACAGAACCTATTCGCTGAGCCTGAGCTTCGATGCCGCCACATTGGCAAAGCTACAAACCAAAGGCCTCATCATGCAGGGCTACGGCGTAAGACTGAAGAATGTGATCATCATGCCACAGGGCATGACCACCGCCATCTTCAATCTGGCAATGACCGGCAACGGTCAGCAGAGGTGCTACGACCTTACCGGCAGAACCGTTCCCGACAGCTTTCGTGGTCTGATCATCAAGGACCGTCAGCTCTGTCTCTCAAGATAAGATTGCTTCGTTCAACAATTGATACATATAAAAGGTTTCTTAGATTTCGGGATAACAGCTTCATCCCTCCTGCTCACAACGTGTCTCACGCCATAGAGCCGGAGGGATGTTTGCGTTGTACGCGAATATATATCGCACTAACTATCAGCAAAAAAAATCTCAAATTCTTGATAACCTTCCTCATCCTGTATTCCCTAAAGAAAGATGTAGCAGACCACTTCTATCTATCTAATAGGATTCCTTGACGTAATGGCTGTAAAGATTAATTAGGGCGTAAATAGGGCTACTTTAAAATCTCTAATTCTGCCAAATTGGTTCTTGTTCCCAGTTAGATGGGAATCCCATGGCTTGGATGTCTATATTAGGAAATTGTGCAAGTAAATCAAGAAGATTCTTCTTCATATGATTATTTTGCGAAATAACATCAACGAAATACTTAATGATACATAGATTAAAGTATATTCTTAAAGAATCTGTAGGCAGTGTAATCCATGGACGTAACATTGTGTTTGGTATCATTGCCCTAATGGTATTTCGTTTGTTCCATACACGTGCATGATGACAGCATGCATTTCGAGTGAGCGTAATGATGGTCAGCCATGATTCAAAAGGCTTAATCTGTAGATCAAAATATTGGGAGATACGTTTCTTTATACTTTTGTTCTTTAAATTGGCATATATCCCCGTAATCACACCAAAAGGCAATATTTCTGCTAACATCCAAGCTGGCGGATACGACTCTGAATAGGTGAGATAGAAATGCTGTATAAAGTCTTCTCTTGAACGCCTTAGCTCTGTATCAATAATAGCCATCATATTCTGATACTTAATAGGATTTGAATAGTTCCCAGCATCAGTCATCCAAAAAGGATCGGGTATAGAGGAACTTGCAATGTCCACAATAGTACTACGAACTGCAATCTCTATCTTTTCAATCTCATTGAACATAAGTAGGCGTAGTTTCTTATCGAAACGATATATACATAAAACTTGGGAAAAAGAAGAGCCTGGCTTGAACTGGTGCAGATTTTTTGGGGCTTCAAGTAAAGGATACATATAAGCTGACAGCCGATAATAACCTATATTTTTCAGATACTTCTCTGCTTTAAGCTTATCTGAAATGGTTAGCCTCCTTGAAATGAGCAAATCAACTAAGTCATGAGGGGCTACTATAATGTTTGTTGAACGGCCTCGTCATATTAAAAAAAAACGACCCGCTCATTTGAGCATCGTTGAGAGGCTTGGCGGGTTCTAGTGATTACAAAGGTAAGAAATAAATTCTGAATTAGCAAATTATTAGTTGACTTTTATTTATTCTTGTACTTTTTCTTCGTCAAATGTCAGCAGAGGTGCTACGACCTTACCGGTAGAGCCGTTCCCGACAGCTTTCGTGGTCTGATCATCAAGGACCGTCAGCTCTGTCTCGCAAGATAAGATTGCTTCGTTCAACAATTGATACATATTACAGGCTTCATTTGTTCTCAGAACAACCCTCATCCCTCCTGCTCACGCCATTGAGTCAGGAGGGATGTTTGCGCTGATCAGTATAAAAAACAATTGCGTTTACTTGCAAAATCCAAAGTTTCTTCTTATCTTTGCTATTGAAAGGAAACGTAACAAGTGTAAAATATGGAAAATACAGTAAGAACACGACCGGGGAAGCTATAGCAAGATTTAAAGCTGCTAAAGAAAGGAAAAGAATAGTGGTAGAAGAGCTTAAAAAGGAATTGAGCGAAAGTTTCGAAAAACGTACCGGCAAGAAACCTACCTCTTTCTTTGTGCTATGAAGGTGTTACATATCTTTTCAGTCAAAAGCCAAAAAGATAAAAGACCACTTCTATAATACCATGCGAGAATGAGATATTCTCGCTTTTTTTGTTTCTATTACATCTCCGCCGACACCGCTTTTGTCAGCTACGAAACCTTCATTGTCAGTATTCTAACCTCTGTCAGACATATAAAACCTAACTTTGCAACCAGCTTAATAACACCGAAATAAGTAAAACCTAAGTATACAGACAATGAAGAAAAGTAATCGGAATCTTCTGTGCATGACCAGCGTTTGCGCCGCTCTTCTTGCTCTCAACGTCCAGCCTGCTTTCAGTGCTGAGACTCCGGGAGTGAGCACGACGCAACAGAGCCATGCGATCCAGGGTACCGTCACCGACGGCAATGAACCCATCATCGGCGCCAGCGTGATGGTGAAAGGTAAAAACCAAGGTGCTGTCACCGACACGGATGGACACTTTTCCATCGACGTGCCACCTGGCACAGAACTCGTCATCTCTTATCTGGGCTATCAGCCCAAGACCGTGAAAGCCGCAGCAGGCATGAAGGTCACCCTCAGCGAGGACAGCAAAAACCTCAAGGAGATTGTCGTCACCGCACTTGGCATCAAGCGCGACCGCAAGGCACTGGGCTACGGTCTCAGTGAGATCAAAGGCGAAGAACTCACGAAAGCAAAGGAGACCAATGTCATCAACTCGCTCGCCGGTAAGGTCGCCGGCCTCGTGGTGCAGAACACGGCTGGTGGTGCCAGCGGTTCCACACGCGTGCTGCTCCGTGGCAACACCGAGATGACGGGCAACAACCAGCCGCTCTATGTCGTCGACGGCGTGCCTTTGGACAATACCAACTTCGGCAGTGCCGGACAGGCAGGCGGTTACGACCTCGGTGACGGTATCTCGGCGATCAACCCCGACGACATCGAGACGATGACCGTCCTCAAAGGTCCTGCTGCCTCCGCACTCTACGGCAGCCGCGCCTCCCATGGCGTGATCCTCATCACCACAAAGAAAGCTGCCAAGGACAAGGTAAGCGTGGAGTACAACGGTAGCATCACAATGGACAAGCAGCTGGCAAAATGGGACAACATCCAGCAGGTCTATGGTATGGGTAACGGCGGACAGTATCTCGAAACAACCACTTCCGGTACCAACATGAGCTGGGGACCGAAGGCCGACGACTACCTCGTGAAGTACTTCGATGGCCAGCAGCGTCCTTTCCAGATTTGGCCCAACAACACCTCGAACTTCTTCCGCACGGGTCTCACCGCGCAAAACACCGCCGTGCTCTCCGTCAGTTCGGGTAAGACAGGCGTGCGCTTCTCCATGACCGACATGCGCAACAAGGACATCCTGCCCAACACCCACATGAACCGCGACAACTTCAACCTGCGTGCCACCACATCGGCCGGACCCGTAGACTTTGACTTCACCGCCAATTACACACGCGAGAATGTGAAGAACCGTCCGGCGCTCGGCGACTCACAGAGCAATGTCGGCAAGAACCTGATGACGCTCGCCTCCACCTACAACCAGGCGTGGCTGCGCACCTATCAGAATGCCGACGGCACCTACGCCAACTGGAACGGACTCGACCAATACAACAAGAACCCGTACTGGAACCTTTACAAAAACAAGAATACTTCCGCCAAGGATGTCTTCCGCTTTACCGGTAAGGCTATCTGGAACATTGCCGAAGGACTGAAACTCCAGGGAACTGTGGGTACAGACATCAACAACATGACTTTCGACGACTTCGTGGCAAAGACCACGCCGGGCCAGGCTGCCGGTTCACTGACCAATCAGGTGTTCCACAACCGCACGCTCAATGCCGAGCTCCTCATGCTCTACAACCATAGCTGGGGCGACTTTGACCTCAACGCTACACTGGGCGGCAACATCTTCAAGGTCGACAACAAGACCTACACCATGAAGGGGCTCAACCAGCAGATGATGAACTTGGAGACGATCATGAACTACTCCGAGCAACACGTACAGCAAGACACTTATAAGAAGCAGATCAACTCACTCTACGGCAGCGCCTCGCTGGGATATAAGCATACCTATTATCTTGAGGGCACGCTGCGTGGCGACAAGAGTTCTACCCTGCCTCTTGACCACAACACCTACGTCTATCCTTCTGTATCGGGCAGCATGGTGTTCTCGGAATTCATCAAGAACAAGCACATCATCAGCTTTGGTAAGGTGCGCGCCTCTTGGGCAAAGGTGGGTAGCGACACCGATCCTTATCAGCTCGCGCTGAACTACGCTACGGCAAAGTACAGTTATCCGGGCTTTACCATCGGCATGATCAACAACTACACGCAGCCCAACAAGGACCTCAAGCCTACGATGACCAGCTCCTATGAGCTCGGTTTGGAGATGAAGTTCTTCAACTATCGCATGGGACTCGACGTCACTTACTACAATCAGAACTCGCGCGATCAGATCATCCGTCTGGCTTCCTCTTCCACCAGCGGCTATGCCAACCGACTCATCAATGCCGGTGAGATTCAGAACCGCGGCGTGGAGATTGCCCTCAACGGACGTGCACTGCAGCTCAAGGACTTCGCTTGGGACTTGGGCGTGAACTTCTCCAAAAATAATAATAAGGTGAAGAAGCTCGTCGACGGTATGGACTATTTCGAGCTTGAGAAGGCCACCTGGTGCGGCGTGAGCGTCGGCGCTGAGGTCGGACAGAACTATGGTTCCATCGTCGGCAAGGACTTCAAGCGCACCGCTGACGGTCAGGTCATCATCAACTCTGAGACCGGTATGCCGATCATCGACGACAAGACCCACGTGCTCGGCAACGCTTCTTGGGACTGGACAGGCGGTTGGTACACCACCTTCTCCTACAAGAACTTCCGTCTTTCGGCTTCCTTTGACGTGAAGGTTGGTGCTGATCTCTTCTCCATGTCCATGCGCTCGGCCTACCAGACCGGTAAGGCCAAGGAGACACTCGCCGGACGTGAGGAGTGGTATCAGTCCGAGGAAGCACGTCTCGCCGCCGGAAAGACCATTGCAGAGTGGCGCGCTGAGGGCAAGGCCCGCGGCTATGTTGTTCCAGGTGTCATCGAGCAAGCCGACGGCAGCTTCAAGCCTAACGACATCCCCGTCAACCCCGAAGCCTATTGGAAGAGTGCTGCCGACAACGCTCCTTCGATGTTTATCTATGACAACTCCTATGTCAAGTGCCGTGAGATCACCTTCGGCTACACCTTCCCCGAGAAGATGCTGGGCAACTTCGTCAAAGGACTCACCGTTAGCTTCGTAGCCCGCAACCCGTTCATCGTGTGGAAAAATATCCCCAACATCGACCCCGACTCCGGCTACAACACCTCCGGACTCGGACTGGAGTATGGCTCTCTGCCCTCCCGCCGCAGCTACGGCCTCAACGTCAACGTGAAGTTCTAAACAACGAATGGCAGCCACAACGGCTCCATTCCTAAAATATCAAGCTATCATGAAATCACTCATCAAGAAACATACAGCTAAGGGTCTGCTCTCTCTGGCCTTCGCATTGCCTCTGGCGTGCGGCGTGATGACATCGTGCTCCGACGACCACATGGCTTCGGTCAACACCGATGACAGCAAGAGCGAGACCATCGACCCCAACAACCAGCTGACTACGGCACTGCTACAGACCTACGGCGACTTTAGCCTCATGGACACCTACCGAAGCTATATCACCGGGTTCACACAGCACTTCGCCGGTGCCTGGAACGTGACCAACTATGCCGGAAGCGTACACGCCAACGACGACCAGAGCCGTCTGCTCTGGGATCGCTACTACTCCGTGGCCATCAAAAACCTCGTCGACGCCATCAACGCCACACAGGAAGGTCAGCCCGCCCTCAACGCCGCGCTGCGCATCCACCGCGTCTACCTGATGTCGGTGCTCACCGACACCTATGGCGACATCCCCTGCTCGGAAGCCGGACTGGGATATATCAAAGGTATCTCCAACCCCGTCTATGACAAGCAGGAGGATATCTACAACGCTTTCTTCACTGAGCTCAAGGCTTGTGTCGACCAACTCGACAATGCCAACGACCGCATCACGGGCGACGTGACCAGTCTGAAAGGTGACCGCCAGGCTTGGCAACGCTATGCCAACAGTCTGCGCCTGCGCTTTGCCATGCGCATCTCCGACGTCAATCCCGAGAAAGCAAAGCAGGAGTTCGAGGCAGCGCTCAATGATCCGCACGGCTACATCGCCGACGCTTCGCAAAACGCTTACGTCATCTATGCCAACGAGCCCTTTACGCTCTATAAGGGCGCTGAGGAGTATGACTTCCGCGTCAACGCGCTCGGCGAGATCCTCTACGGCCAGGATCCTACGTCCCCGACGTTCATTAGTTCCACTTTCTTTGATTTGATGCAACAGACTGGCGATCCGCGCCTGTACCGTATCTGCCGCCACTACATCAACACGAAGCGCTCTGAAATCACGCCCGACCGCGAGGGCAACCACGATCTCACCGACGAGGTGGTTGCTTACCTCAAGCGCAGCAATACCGCAGAGGCACCCTGTGATCCGGGAGCTGCATGGTGGAACAACTGGATCAACGCTCCGGCCAACTCCGAGATCCCTACTTTGGATAAGCTGGTCAAGGACGATCCTGCTGCAGGATATGACCAAAGCAACTTCAATGCACGCATGATGCGACCCGCGCTCAATATCGACTTCGAGATGCCTGACCGTCCCGGCATTCTCATCACCTCGGCCGAAGTCGACTTCCTCAAGGCGGAGGCTAAGACCAAAGGGTGGAATGTCAGTGGCGACGCCGAACAGCTCTACGACGACGGCGTGCACGCCTCGATGAAGATGCTCAACGATTACTATCTCACGGCATCGGAGAAGATCTCCGACGAAGAAATCAGCAAGTTCATAGCTGCCAACCCGCTCGGCAACAATCCTAAGGAAACCATCAACACGCAGGCTTGGATCCTGCACATGATGAACCCCGCCGAGGCGTGGGCAAACCTGCGCCGTAGCGACTATCCGGTGCTCAAGGATCGCTCAAAGCTGGCTAAGTTCGAGAGCGACTTCACCTACGACGACAAGAATCTCACCACGCCGGTACGTCTGAAGTACCCGATGCTCGAATCGAAATACAACAGCAAGCACTACGACGAGGCACTGCAGCGCATGGGCGGCAACGACGACTGGCACCACCGCCTGTGGTGGGACACCAAGGATATCAATGTCAAATAGACTTCATCGACCTGGTCCGACAGCGCCATGCAGCCTGCCGGGCCAATAGAACAACAAACAATTCAAGACAACGACAACCATGAAAACAATCAAGCATATCGCTCTGCGTGCTTTCGGACTGCTGATGATGGCCTGTGCCGCCACAGCGTTCACGGCCTGCTCTTCCGACGATGATCCGTTCTTCACTGCCGAGGAGACCGACGCACCGCGCATCCTCAACACCAACATCCCTGAGTGGAAGGATGGTCAGCCACAGGCACTCGTCACGCAAAGCCGTACCAGTAATTTCGTGTTTAACATCATCGCTACGCCACGCGACTACACGACGATATCGTGGTACCTCGACGGACAGCTTATCCACGAGGGCGACTCTATCGACCAGCCGCTGCTCGCCGGTGACCATGAACTGAAGATCGTGGCCACAACGACCAAGGGACTCTCCACCTCACGCACGACACGTGTGGTGATCACGCCCGCCGACGGCGATCCTGTGTTGGGTACCAAGGCCAAGGATCTGTGGGTGGCACCGGGAGCAAAAACCACGATCCACGGCTGCACCCACCTCGACAAGGTGGCCAAAGTGTTCATCGGTGGCAAAGAGGCTTCCATCGTCAGTGCAGAGAACGGCAATCTGACGCTCACCATGCCGGCCGACCTGACTGAGGGCGACTACCGTGTGGTGCTCCAGGACGCTGCCGGACAGCAGTATGGCGGCGGTACGATCAAGATCACCAACGAGCCGTATCCCGACAAGAGCGAGACGCTGTGGGAAGGCAGCTTCAACGTCACGTGGGGCACACCGTTCGACGCGCTCAAGGACGACTTCATCAACCATGTCCACGCTGGTACAATCCTGAAAGTCTATGTCAACGGCGACGGTCAAGGCACAGCCACCACAGCATGGTGGAACAACCTGCTCACGGGCAAGGGAGATCCCGAGCGTGGTGACATCACGATCAGTGGCAGTCAGGTACTCGAATACGAGCTCACCGACCTCTCCATCCAACTTCTCAAGGATCAAAACGGATTCCTGATGGTTGGTAACGGATACACCATCACTAAGGTGACGGTGGAATAAACCTACAAAAAAACGACTTATCCCTCACAACGCATAGTGGTTGTGAGGGATTTTTGTTTATTTCCCTATATCACATTATTTATTTATGTGCCCCCCAAATCCTTTTTTATCAAATGAATGACCAGGAATGAACGATGAATTTCTCAAAAAATCAATAATAAATAAATAGTTTGAGGGAAATTCATGCGTGGGAATTCAATTTCACTTAGCAGATTGAATGTCTATGAATAATATTGGGTACGAACTTACTTGTTATGCCTAAAACTTCATAAAATATCTCTTGCTTTGTTACTTTGCTTTTTTATCATTACTTCCTATCAAATAAAGCCCTGTTCGCCATACATTTTCTTGCTTTTCTTTGGCTTATTGAAGGAAATGTCTTATCTTTGCGATCGAGAAGACTATTCCTAAACAAATCAATGATATGACAAAACAAAAGACTATCCTTTTGGTGCTCTTGCTGGCACTGTTGCTGCCGCTTCATGCTGCCAAACGTAAAAACCTTACCGGCATCTGCCGTGTAGTCGACGGACACGCCACCGAGTTGAGCTTCTGCTCACCATCGATCGTGCGCGTGAGAGTGTTTCCCGGTACGGACACCAACATTCAGAAAAAGAGCTACTCAGTACTGCTGAAAACCGGGCAGAACGTCACGGAGCCCATCACCGAGGAAGAGCGTGACGGCAAGCTCACGCTTAGCTCGTCGATGCTCAACGTCACCCTCGACCTACGGACGGGCTATATCACCTTTGCCGACAACAAAGGCAAGGAACTGCTGCAAGCCACCGGTAGTCTCTTCACACCTTGTACCCACGAGGTGGACCACGGAAAGTACCAGGTCAGACAAGGTTTCCGACTGGCAGACGATGAGGCCGTATACGGACTCGGACAACTTCGTGACACGCTCATGAGCCACCGCGGACAAAAGGTGGAGATGTGGAACCACAACACATATATATCTATTCCTTTCTTCCTCAGCGGCAAAGGCTACGGTCTCTATTGGGACAACGCCGGACGATCGCTGTTCGACGACACTGCTGCGGAGACAACGATGAGCAGTGAGGTGGCTCCGTTTATCGACTACTACTTCCTCTATCGCGACGGCACGGCCGACGGCGTCATCGCTTCCGTACGTGAACTCTCGGGACAGGCTACGCTGCCGCCCTTGTGGGCCATGGGCTTCTGGCAGTGTCGCGAACGCTATAAGACCAGTGACGAACTCGTCGGTGTACTCGACAAATACCGTGAACTGAAGATTCCTGTCGACGCGATGGTGCAGGACTGGCAATACTGGGGATGCGACTCCAACTGGAATGCGATGCGCTTCATGAACCCTTACTATATTAATAAGGTGGGTGATCCTGCCTGGCAACGCTACTTGCCCGGTGACATGAAAAACCTGAAACCTCAGCAGCCACGCATCAAGAGTCCGCAGGAAATGGTAGACTATGTCCACCGCAACAACGGCCATCTGATGATCTCCATCTGGGCCAACTTCGGTCCGTGGACCGAGCAATACAAAGAGCTCAACGCCATCGGCGCCCTCTATCCCTTCGACACATGGCCCATGAAGCAAGGCGTGAAAGTCTATGACGCCTTTAACCCGAAAGCTCGCGACATCTATTGGAGGTATCTGTCCCACCTGCAGAAGATGGGATTCGACGCTTGGTGGACCGACTCCTCAGAGCCCGACCACTTCGAGAAACCCGGTGACGACGACTGGATGACGGCCGACGGATCGTGGAGAAGCGTGAAGAATGCTTTCCCACTCGTGCACAACAAGGGCATCTACGACCATCAGCGTGCCACCAAAGAAGGCAACGCTAAACGTGCACTGATGATGACACGCAGCGCTTCCTTCGGCATCCAGCACTACGGCACATTCTCGTGGAGCGGCGACATCCTCGCCTCGTGGCAGGAGATGAAGCAGCAGATACCCTCTGGACTGAACTATTCACTCTGCGGCATTCCCTACTGGAATACAGACCTCGGTGGTTTCTTCTATTGGGAGTTTGAGCAGGATCCCCACAATCCTGCCTTGCAGGAACTGCAAATACGTTGGATGGAATGGGGTGCCTTCATGCCGCTGATGCGCAACCACTGTTCGTCGCCGATGGTCAGCGAGCTCTATCGTTTTGGCAAAGCCGGCGACTGGTGCTACGACGCTATCGTGAAATACATCCGTCTGCGCTACCGCTTGCTGCCCTATACCTATAGTTCTGCTGCTGACTGCACGCTCCACAGCGGCACGATGATGCGCGCGCTGGTCATGGACTTTGCCAATGACCGCCATGCCGCAACGCTCAACAACGAGTATCTCTTCGGCCGAAGCCTGCTCGTTAAGCCGGTCACAGACCCGATGTACACATGGAAGGACAGCTTGAAACGCGGACATCTGATCTATCCCGACGTCAGCAAGGCCGCAGCACCAATGACTGTTTATCTGCCAAAAGGCACGCTGTGGTATGACTTCTGGGACGACCAGCCTCATGCCGGCGGCAAGACGATCCAGCGTCTCTGCCCTATCGACATCATGCCGGTATATGTCAAGGCGGGCGCCATCTTGCCTTTCGGACCCGACGTGCAATACAGCACGGAGAAGCCGTGGGACGATTTGGAAGTAAAAGTCTACTGTGGAGCCAACGGCCACTTTGAACTCTATGAGGACGAGGGTAACAACTACAATTATGAGCGGGGGCGCTACACGCTCATCCCCTTTGACTATGACGAAGCCACGCACACGCTGACCATTGGCAACCGCAAGGGAGCTTACAAGGGCATGCTCACTCGCCGTCACTTCCGCATCACCGCTGTCGACGCCAACGGCAAGAAGGCTGAGCAGACAGTGGAATACACAGGAAAGAAATGCGAGGTAAAGATCTGAGAAGAAGACCCTCTCTAGCTCTCCCTAAAAGGGAGAGAAAAACCTCATCCTAACAGCCTCATCCTAACAGCTTCACCCCCCAGCCTCTCTCCAAGCAGCCTAATCCTTGGTACCTTCCTATGGTAGTTTGGTATAGCCAGAGTAATCACTCCCCTCTCCTTTGGAGAGGGGTACGGGGGTGAGGCTGGTGAGGCTGTCTCCACTCTTTCTGTCTTCTACGTATATCGAGAAAGGTTTTAACACCCCACCAGATCATGATGACGGTAAGAAGAAATAGTACGGCGATGATAATGTATAATTCTGTTTTCATAAAAATATCAGTTTAGAACAGTGATACTTAGGCATTGATTACGCCATTGTCGCTACAAAATTAAAAAAGAAAATCGACAAACGATCGTGTTTTCACAATCGTTTGTCGATTTTCTGCGTTTTCTTTGGTTATCGCCTCAGCACGGGCTTGCCGTCCTCGAAGTGGATAGGGATCCACAGATGACCGCTGTTGCCGAGCTCTTTCGGTTTCCACACGTCGGCCATGAACAGATATTCGGCACCGCCGAACTGTCTGCGGAGCTTTGCGTCCGACACCTTATATATATAAGCGCCCTGTCCGCCAAACGTCGTCTCAGCACCATCGCCCCTACAGGGATTGGGCAGTTGTGTCCATGGACCGAAGATGTTCTTGGCAGTAAAGAGACGAGCGGCATTCGGAGCCCAGCCTGTACAGCCACTCGTGATCATCCAGTAAGTGCCATCCTGCTTGAAGATAGTCGGTGCCTCGTTTTGTCCACCGGCAGCCACACGTACAAACGAACCGTTGTGACCGAGGTAGTCGTCGGTGAGTTGCGCGATGTTGAGCGTCATATTATCCTCAGAAGAGAAGATGTGGTAAGCCTTGCCGTCGTCATCGACAAACACCGTCTGGTCACGCGCCATCTGTCCGCCTTCGAGATCACGCATGAAAAACATGCCACGCTCGATCTGTTTCCGCCATTCCGGTGTCCACCATGTCTGCAACTCGGGAAAGAGCAGCTGATGGCGCAAGTCGGTAGTGTCGGGCAGACAGAAGCCTATCGGATAGCAACTCGCATTGACGCGTTCCGACCGCACAAAGCGGAACGGTCCCATAGGATTGTCGCTGACCGCCACGGCAGCACGGGCGGCTTCGTAGCCCCGCCCTTTCAACTCAAGATGAAACCACATCACAAACTTTCTCGTCCGGGCGTTGAATACTACCTTCGGCCGCTCAATGATGCATCCCCGCTGGATGTCGCTGTTGGTATCGTCGGTCACGCTGAGCACCAAGCCGCGTGACGTCCAGTCTTGAAGATTCTTGGAAGTGTAGCAACTCACGCCGAGTGAACTGACCGGTCCTTTGTTGCTGCGTGTCTCACCATACCAATAATAAGTGCCGCGATACTGGATAATATTTCCTCCATGCGCGTTGATATGCTTCCCGCTCGTGTCTTTCCACAGTCCTCCCTCCATCGGCTTCTGCCCAACGGCGGAGAGAGAGAAGAAGAAGGACAGGCAAATAGCGAGCAGAGATATTTGTCGATAGTTTGTCATCTTTATCTGCTTTCTATAGATAATATCGTTATCAGTGTTCTATATATAATAATGTGTAGCTATATATATAATAATGTGTAGCTCTCTTTCCCCATGCCACAACCGGTCAGGAGAAAGAAAAGGGGATATGCCAAAGCCGATCGGCATATCCCCCTCATCAACTTACTTTATATTATAATCAACAACCTTCATGCCATAGTAGAGGTAATCTATTGATGGCATCACCGGCTACAGTCGTTTATTGTTCTGCCGGAGAGTCCGGTGTTGTTGGCCAATAAGGATTCTGATACAAGGGACTTTCAGAGATGGTAGCGTGATCTGAGGCTGTAAGCAGGAACTGTCGGATCGGCAGCGGCTCGAGATAATGGGCCATGTGCCATGTCAGTCCGTTGAAGAAATTATTGTTGGCCTTGATTTTCTCATGAGGACGCAGGTAAGCACTCAGCGAAGAAGATGAAACATTGGAATTGCTTGATCCGTTGGCAACGAGGTTTTTGTACCATTTCTCCATTGGTGTACCCCACAGATGAATACCTTCGGTATGAGCTGGAGCCTTCATCAGTTGGTCATAGGAGCGCCAACGCTGCAGGTCCATGCCGCGGAGACCCTCGGCGATCAGCTCGCAACGACGTTCACGGCGAATGTTGTACAGCACTTTGTCGCTCAAGAGTTGACCGGCAGAATAAGCACCCCAATCAAGCGTCTCTTTGCTCATGTCGGTAGCATTGATGGTTGTCAGCGGATTCACAGCCTCGCCTGTGAAGCCAGCCGCACGGCGCACGTCCTCCCAATATTCCAGCACTTTGCCGGAGAGGCTCTTTGTCAGCATATACTCTGCCTCCATATAGTTGAGCAAAGCCTCTGTGGCACGAAAGACAACGCACACGTTATAGCTTCCTCCGTTGGCAGTCAGTGCGCGGTCGAAGGTCATGCCTTTGCGGATTGCATAACCTGTAACGTATCCGTCCTCGGGATTGGAGTTAGTAATAGCCGGTATGGTCTCAATATGTGTCCAGTGATCACCCGACTCATCGTCGACATTCTTGAAGCAGTTGATGTCGCCGGGGGCTTTCAGAAACACGCTCAGTCGTGGATCACGATTGGTGCGCACTTTGCTCAGGCTGGTGTCGACATACTCATATTGCGAAGCGTAGATAGGCTTTCCGTCCTTCATCAGGTAGCCCTCAATGAGGCTGCGAGTGAATCCCGTGCCTATATTTCCCTTTTGAACGGCAACCTCGACATCGTTACGGACGCCCAGAGACTTACTGTACTGTCTCCAGAGAATCACGTCGGGCACTTTGGAGTCATCCGTAGATCCCCAAATGCTCAGATAAGGATTGGCGGGATCGTCAAGGCTCTGAGGCACTTTACCGGTATTGACAGACAGGTTGCCCTTGTATTTCTCGGCCACCTGCTCAGCAGCTTCAGCAGCTGTGGTGAAGAAGAATTTGGCTTCGGCCTCGATGCTTCCGGAGGGATATTTATAGTCAGCGTTCTTTGCTGCTCCGGGCCATCCATTGCCATTGGGCACGAAAGGCGTACCGGCGAAGTTGGTCAACCATGATCCTTCATACAGAGCCACACGACTTTTGAACAGGTTGGCGGCATCGTAGGTCACACGTGTCGTAGCGAAGCCCGACTTAGGCATATAGGTCATTGCCGTGTCCAAGTTGTTGATGATGAACCGCGCCACTTCGTTGCACGGCTCGCGCTTGTCGGCAGCCACCAATACCGACTCCTCGTCGGGCAGAGCCTGCGTGATGATCGGCAGGTCGCCAAAGCGCTGCAGAAGCGTGAAGTAGGCGTAAGCACGGAAGAAATACAGTTCACCGATATACTGGCGCAGGTTGTTGTCCGAGCCACTGATCTCTCCTGCTTTGTATTTTTCCACGATCTGGCCGAGCTGGTAATTGACATTGCGCACATTGCTCCAGCTCCAATCGTCATTGGTGTTGCTGACTTTCCACAACCCCGTACCGAACTTATTGTCGGGATAGAGCGACATCTGGTTGTCTGTGTTGTTGTCAGTAATATAGGTACCATAGTCCCAACCGCCGTGTCCGGGCAGGATGTCCTGATAGAACTTATTAGCGGCAGCCTGCACCTGATCCTCGGATGTGTAGAAATTCTCCGGTGTCAAGTACGAAGGAGGCTCTTGCTCCAGATAGTCATTGCAAGAAGTAGCCCCCAAGATTGGCAGAGCCAAAAGGAATAACTTATATAGTTTCATAGCTGTACGATTTAGAATGTGAGGTTAATGCCGAAGGAGAATGTTTTTGAAAGTGGATAACCATTGGATGTATAGGCTGAGGTACCAATCAGCTCAGGGTCAAACTGGTCGGGCATATCCGTGATGGTGAACAAGTTCTCGGCAGAGAAGAAAACCCGAAGATTTTGGATATACCACTTCGAAGTGATGGAGCGAGGAATGGTGTAGCCAATTTGCAAGTTCTTCATACGCAGATATGCAGCATTCATCAAATAGCGTGTCTGACACTGCTCGTTCTTGTCGCTGAAGGTAGCGCGCGGCAACCAGGCGTCGGTGTTAGCCTGCTGATAACCGTTGGCCACTGACCAAGTGTTGGCATCGCGGTAGTAGTCCTGGACAGCGGTGATACCTGTTGACCACCACTGGCCGGAATTGGTAGCACCGAACAGATACTCCAGTGAGCCCCCAGAGCCGCCCAGCCAAGCATCGCGCTTTGCTACGCCTTGGAAGAAGGCACGCACGTCAAAGCCTTTCCAGCTGGCATTCAAATCCAAGCCGAAGAGATAGCGTGGCGTGGAGTTGCCGATGACCTTCAGATCGCCGTGGTCTGCCAGTGTGCGGGATCCTTGTGTAATCTTCTTATCACCGTTGAGGTCAGCATACATGATGTCGCCGGCAGCCCAGTTGTCGCCCAACGAGGACTGATCTGCCACGGCGAGATGTTCGTTCATCTCGTCATCGCTCTTGGCAATGCCAATTGTCTGGTATCCCCAAATCTCATTGAGGTATCGCCCGGCAATGTAGTTGTCGATAGAGTTGGTCGGGTTGTTGGGATAGCGTGTGATCTTTGTACGTGCGTCAGAGAGGTTGAATGTAGCACTGTAGCTCAGTCCGTTGTGCAGTTTGTCGCGCCAAGAGATCTGCAGTTCCCAGCCGTTGGTGCGCAAGTCAGTGTTGTTGGTGACAGGCACACCGGTACCCAGGATAGCCGGTAACTCGGGTGCGTTGCCGACCATATCCTTGGTGTTACGCACATAGTAGTCGAATGATCCGGACAAGCGGTTGTTGAGCAGTCCAAAGTCAAGACCTATATTATAGCTCTCAACCTTCTCCCATGTCAGCAAAGCAGAGACAAGGCTTGGAGCAGAAGTGATGTTGGTCTTCTGTCCATTCTGCAGCCATGTGCCGGCGACAGAGCTGTAGGAGATGGTCTGATAAGTCTGATACCAGTTGTCGAGGTTTTGGTTTCCAAGAGAACCGTAGGAAAGGCGGAGCTTCAAGTTGTCGAGCCAAGAGCGAGTGCTCTTCATGAAAGCCTCCTCGGAGATACGCCAGCCAAGAGAGACAGAGGGGAAGAACTTCCACATCTTGTTGGTGCGGAACTTGGAAGTACCGTCGTAGCGCATGTTTAACTCGGCGAGATATCGCTCAGCATAGTTGTAGTTGATACGCCCAAAGAAGCCTGCTGTCTGCCATTGGTTGCGGGAGCCGTTGACAGAGGGTGTCACAGCCTCACCGGTATAGCTCAGTCCGTTGGTCAGGTCCACCTCCGGCTTGTTCGGGTCAAGGATGCCGTCACGTTGCAATCCAAAGGCCAGTTGCTTGAGCTGCTCGGTTTGGAAACCACCCATCACATGGAAGTTGTGTTTCTTAGCCAAAGACCATGAATACTCGGAATAAGCCTGGAAGTTGAGATAGTTTTCCTTGTACTCATCCTCGTGCACGTTTGATCCGGTATTATAGATGACTGCTTCGCCTGCCACATTGTGGTTGTAGGTGCGCTGCGAGTCCCAATGGCGTGTGGAGTTGTCTGTCTTGTAGTTGAAGTCAATATGTGTTTGCCAGTTCTTGATGGGCTCGATGATGAATCCAATCTGATGGCTGATGATGTCGCGCTGCTTGGTGTCTTTGCCGCCAGTGGCAAGGCCGAGTGCGGGAGAGGGCGAGCTATAGTAGTAGCCATTGCGGTCGTACAGTGGCAGTGTCGGCCAGCCTTGGCGCGCCATGTCGCTGTAGAGGCTGTTGGTCAAGCCTGCGGGGCGCTGATAGTCTGTCCGCGTCCATCGCATGTTGTAGGACATACGTGCCCACGGTGTGATTTCGGCATTGATCTTCGCCGTGCCGTTGTAGCGATTATACTTGTCGCTGTTGAGTTTCATGAAGCCATTGTTGTCGAGGTAGTTGAACGACGTATAGTAGTTGAACTTCTGATTTCCTCCGCTGACGCTGGCGTTGTGCTCCATGGCAAAAGCCGTGTTTTTGTAAACCACGTCGTACCAGTCGACATCATCGATGCCGTAAGCATAGCCATCGGCCCATACCGACTGGTTGGTCGGGCTGACCGGAAGGGCATAGAGCAGGGTGCCGTCGGCAGCGCGACGCACGCCGGGAGAATAGGGCGAAGCGTTGTGGTAAGCCACAATGTCTTTCATGCGCTGGTCGTCGAAGAAGGCACCGGAACCGGAATTGGTGCAGGCGTCGTTAGTCCACGAGGCGAAGTCGACAGAATTCATCATGTGTTTCTCGCGGATCAGATTGCTGAAACGGAAACTGTTGTTGTAGTTGACGGTTACTTTTCCGTTGCTGTCACCGCCCTTCGTGGTGACGAGGATCACACCAAATGGCGCGCGCGATCCGTAGATAGAGGAGGCGGCGGCATCCTTCAGGACAGAGATGCTTGCAATGTCCTGTGGGTTGATGGTGTTGAGGTCGCCCTCAACACCGTCGATCAATATCAGCGGGGAGCCACTGGAACCTTGACCGATGGTACCGGTACCACGCACGTTGATAGATGAATTGGCCTCAAGGCTACCACCTGTTGCCGCAATCTGCAAACCCGGAACCACGCCTTGCAGAGCCTGGGTGGCAGTCATCACCGGGCGCTGAGCCAGCTCGTCACCGTCAACCACGGCCACGGCACCGGTCAGATTTACCTTTTTCTGCTTTCCGAAACCGACGACCACCACCTCGTTGAGCGTCTTGTTGTCTTCCTTCATCACGATGTTCACCGAAGACTTGCCTTTGGCTGATACGTGAGTCGTCTGAAATCCTATATAGGAGATTGTCAGATTGCCGGAAGAAAGATGTGAGAGGGTGAAGTTGCCGTTAAGGTCAGTTACAGTACCGTTCTGTGTTCCGTCTTCCGTAACACTTGCGCCAATGATAGGCTCGCCATTGGCGTCAACGACGGTTCCTTTTAATACGGACGCGTTTTGTTGTACGTTGTCAAGACGTTGTACAGCAAATGACGATTGAGGAACCATTCCCAGTAAGACTGTCGCAGCAATTGCGGAGTCAAGCAAGATAGATCCTCTGCATTTCTTAGGGTTAGATTTCATACGTTCAAGTTTTTTTAGTTATAAAGTATTTGATGTGTCTTTCGTCATAGGTTACATGAAGCGATGTGTTAAGACTACGGTCACAAAGATAGCCGTCTCATGGCTTACAAGGGGTACAAAATAGTGAAAAAGGGGGCACAAAATGATATTTCTTTGTGATTCTGTCAATAAACCCTCAAATCCGCAACCACCCTCAAAAAATGAAATAGAA
>UMGV01073871.1_pt1 | contig 24076 bp, 20 predicted proteins | sample 1965361 | NCBI WGS metagenome assembly UMGV01 (sample SAMEA4836081, study PRJEB28245) | human gut metagenome | biome: gut microbiome; material: fecal sample | place: Denmark | collected 2008
TGGATAAAAACGTGCAATAGAGCCTACCCAAGCAACAGGACAATGGAATGAAATGGGCAAGTGGATATTATCAGAAGATGGACTCGCTGGTCTCGGTGGTAAAACGCTCGAGCGCCTTGATGCCCATGATGGAATTGCCGTGCTTGTTGAGTCGCGGACTCCAAACGGCGATGGAATAGCGCGAGGGATAGACTGCCACGATGCCGCCACCTACACCGCTCTTGCCAGGCAGTCCCACGAGGAAGGAAAACTCGCCCGCCTCATCGTAGAAGCCACAGGTCTGCATGATGGCGTTGATGCGCTTCACGCCCGACGCACTCAACTTCACGCCGGCGTGGTCGAAGGGCTCATCGCTCTTGGCAAAGGCGACAAAGGCCCGAGCCAGGTCGCGACAGCTCATCTCCACAGAACATATCATGCTATAGAACCGCAGCACCTCGTCGACGGGGTTGTGCAGGTTGACATAATGCTTGAGCAGATAGGCGATGGAAGCGTTGAGATAGGCGGTCTCGTACTCCGACTCTGCTACCTCCATCGAATAGTCGACCGTGACATTGCCACTAAGCTGGCGCACAAACTGGATGAAGAACTCCTGGGCATCGTCGAGATGAGACAGCAGCACGTCGGCCACCACCAGGGCGCCGGCATTGATAAAGGGATTGCGTGGGCGGCCATGCTCGTACTCGAGCTGCACCAATGAGTTGAAGGGCGTGCCCGACGGCTCTTTTCCTAAACGCATCCACAGGTTCTCTCCCTCAAGGCTAAGCGCTATGGCAAGCGAGAAAACCTTGGCTATACTCTGAATGGAAAAACAGGTGTCGTAGTCGCCATACATGCAGTCGTCGCCGCCGAGGACGCTCAGATAGATGCCAAACTTGTCGGGGTCTACACTGGCGAGCGCGGGGATGTAATCGGCCTGTCGTCCCAGTTGGGCATAAGGCTGTATCTCGCGGCAAATATTCTCTATAATCTCTTGGTAATTTCTGTCGTGCATCATGTCGTGAATGGTGGTTAATAGTATGGGGATGCCTACGCTTCATGATGGGCCGCGGGAAGCATCCCTCTTGATGGTTATGGATGGTAAAATGGATGGAGAAAGCGGGTTATGCCTTCTCGACGAGCACCACGGCGTAGGCGCTGATGCCCTCTTCTCGGCCGGTGAATCCCAGTCGCTCGGTGGTGGTAGCCTTGATGGAGACATCGTCCTCGTCGATGCCCATGACATGGGCGAGACATGCCTTCATCGCGGGCACATGCGGATTGATTTTGGGCCGCTCGGCGCAGACGGTGGCGTCGACATTGCCCACACGGTAGCCGCGGGTGGCAATAAGGTCGATGGTCTTGGCAAGCAGTATCTTGCTGTCTACGTTGAGTGTCTCTGCCGAGGTGTCAGGGAAATGATAGCCTATGTCGCGCATATTGGCTGCACCCAGCAGGGCGTCGCAGATGGCATGGATGAGCACGTCGGCATCACTATGGCCCAGCAATCCCATGGTGTGAGGAATACGTATACCTCCGAGCCACAGTTCGCGGTCGGGCACCAGCCGGTGGACGTCGAAGCCCATGCCTACTCTAATCTTTGTCATAATATATAATAAGGTGGAATTAGCGACGGCGGAAGATGTCCTTGATACCGTCCATATCAAAACTCAGGGTGAAGCGCATCGTCTGGTCAAGCGGGTTGGTCTTGGCGGTGGCGATGACATAACCGGCGTCGAGCGAGAAGACCTTCATGCGGAAACCGGCGCCCACGGTGAAGTACTTGCGGTTACCCTTGTTCTCGCTCTCGTGGTGATAACCGGTGCGGAGGAAGAACTTGTCGTTGTACTCGTACTCTGCGCCCACGCTCCAGTTGATTTCCTCGAGCTCTTCCTTAAATCCGTTGGGTGCATCGGTGAAGCTCTTGAAGATACCGCTGATGGACGACACGTTCCAGTATTCGTCCTCCATGCGCTGCTTGTACTGCTCTTCGTCCTCGCCCTCCCGCTGCTTGGGGTAGGTAGGCACGAGCAACTTGTTGGCATCGGCGGCGAAGGTGATGCGGTTGTACTCGTCGATGGGCACCTTGAGCGAGGCTCCGAGACGCAGGTTGGTGGGGATGAAGAAACTGTGGTTGTCGCCACCAAAATTGATTTTGCTACCGATGTTGGAGATATTCAGTCCCAAGCCCAACTGGCACTCGCGCTGGCCAAGGTTGATGTAGTTCTGGTAGTATGCGGCGATATCTGCGGCAAAGGCTGAACCGGGCTGGGTATCTTCATTGAAGTCAAAGGTAAGGTCGGAGTAAATCCATCTTACGCCGGCGGCGATGGAGAAGGTCTCGCTGAGCATGAGCGAATAGGCCACATCGAGCGACATCTCATAGGGGTTGATGGTCATGGCATTGTCTTCGGTGTGACCGTCCATGAAGACCTCGCCCATGGAGAAGTAGCGCATAGAGGCCGACACGGCACTGTAGTCGCCTATGCGGTAGTAGCCGGCGAGATAGGCCACATCCATATCGTTGACCAGCTGTCGCAGCCAGGGGGTATAGTTGAGCGCCACTCCGGCACGCGAAATGGCAAAGGGGTACTTGGCGGGGTTCCAGTATTGGGAGTTGACATCGGCATCGGTAGCCACACCCACATCGCCCATTCCGGCTGCACGTGCGTCGGGGGCTATCGTCTGCGAGGTCACCGAGGTGTTGACGGGATTGAACATATCTTTCTTGTCCTGGGCCTGCACCGTGGCAGCAACCATGACAAGGAGTATGGCGAAAATGATAGATGTGAGCTTGTTCATTATACTTCTACTATTGTTATGCTATAGGATAACGGAGACTACCGCCTAATTATTGCCCAAGACGATAAGTTTCTTTGCTTTGGATGTTTTCTTGCTGCCATCAGAGCCGGCACGCACGCGGTAGAGATAGACTCCCGTCTGGAGGCGTCCGCCGGTGTCGAGCGTCAGGTCCCAGTCTACGGTATAGGCTCCCGTGGCGGGCACACCGTTCTCGGAGTGGGTCCAGAGGAGGCGTCCGCTCATGTCGAAGACCTCGATGTCGATGTCCATGGGACTGCCCGTGCGGTCGTGGTTGATGATAAAGGTGGTGTAGGTGGTGGCAGGGTTCTTGCTCAGGCCCACGCTGAAGATATTGGGCTCGAGTCCGCGCACCACGGTGAAATCGAGGCGGGCGGTAGAAGCGTTGTTGAGCACATCCCAAGCCCGGAAGACGAGGGTGTGCTTGCCCTCGGCGAGCTCGGGTATATTATAATAGGTGGTGCCACGGGTATAGGTACCAAAATCGAAGGCGAAGTTGTCGTTGAGGGTGTAGGTCTTTGCCATGTCGCCGTCGATGACGAGCTGCAGGTCGTGGCCGATGCCGCTGCCGGTGGCGTTGATGCCGTCTTCATCTGTGATCTCTGCCACGAAGTAGGGCGTGGTGTTGACCTTGCCTCCGTTGACAAACTGGGGCGAGTTGAGATAGCAGTAGATGGATGGGCCTATGGAGTCGGTGGTCACCTCGCCTCCGGCTACGGTGAAGCGGTCGAAGGCGCCGTGGGCCTCGCGCTGGCGGGCATTGTCTACGGCGTAGAGGTTGATGAGCCCAGTTCCGTCGGAGTAGGATATGTCTTTGGGCACGGCAAAGGTGAGGGCAAAGCGACCGGCCCTGACGCTGTCGGAACCATGGTAGATGACGCGTTTGCGGTCATAATAGGTGAAGGCTTCCTCGGCCTCAGCCTGATTGTTCTGCTTGCAGGTCACCAGTTCGCGCACATCGCGCACGGTGGCTGTCACCACTCCGTCGAAGTCTTGTGCCTGCTCGATGTGGCCGGATATGCGCGCCACCTTACCCACCTGCAGACGGGCGTCGGCGGTCACGGGTACACCGTTGATGCTGTCGATGACAGCGGTCATGGTGGGCAGATTGAGCGTCATGGCGGGGTCGCCGAGGAGGGTAAACTGCAACTTGTTGACGGTGACATCCTGTCCGGTGGTCACCATCTCGTTCTTGGCCAGACGCTGCGCCTCGCCGAGGGTGGTGGGGCGTCCGTCGGTCACGGTGAGCACGTGGCGCAGGTAAGCCATATTGAGCGGACGGTTGTAGAGGGTCTGCACGGTGCGCGTGGTACCCCAGAAGGCTACGGCTCCGCCCTTGGCATTGCATACGGCGGTCTCGCCTATCGTGGGCTCGACACCGTCGAAGGCCATGATGTCGCACGATGCCGTAATCCACAGGGGCAGATTGGCATTGCGCGCCTGTTCAAAGTCGTTGATGGTCACCACCCGCTCATGCGACAACTGCTCGGCGCGGCCGTGGCCGCTGTAGTCCATGATGAGCGCACCGGCAGCCATCTGCTGCTTCACATCCTGCGAAGCACCGGGATAGGCGTGGCCGGTGGCCGACGACTCGCGCTGGTATGCGTCCCACATCACCTTCTTGATATGATAGCCAGGATGGAGCGCAGCCACCTGCTCGGCAGCCATGTCGACATCCTTCATGTGGATATTCTGGTTGCCGTCGTCTCCCATAAACATGAGCACGTTCTGCCATGCGCCGGCATTGCCGTTGGTCATGTAGGCCTCTATCTTGTCTACCACGCCCTTGGCTGCCTCGGCTGTGGTCACGGGTATGCGTCCCACGGCGATATCCTCCTTGTCGCGGGCGATATCGGTGCCTTCGCCATCGTCCATCAGCGTGAAGAAACCGTCGTTCACGTAGCAGTAGAGCTCGCTGAAAGAGTTCTCACTCTCGTAACACAGCAGATAGTCGTCGGCATTGAGACGGCGGGTGTCGCTGATGAGCATGCGGTTGTCCCACACGGCGTCGCCGAAGAGCAGCAGATAGCGCGGCATGTCGCTTTCGGTCTCGGCGCGGTCGTAGAGCATCTTGAGGTAATGGCGGTAGGCGCTGGCATCGGGCGTTCCGCTGGAGAACTCGTTGAAGAGCTCGTCGGCAGGAACGATGGTCACGCGCATGCCGTCGCGCTGCTCATGGAGGCGCTTGATGCGCTCGGCCTGGGCAAGCAGCTTCTGACTGGTGGGGATAATGATGACCATGTCGGCAGGACCGTCGGCATGGTGGTTCTGGTTGGTAATGTTGTAGACGTAATCGGGGACGGGGATATTGCCCGTCAGGCTGGGAGCCGGACGCGGTGAGTCGAAAGCCATCGAGATATAGTCGGGACGCACCGTCGAACTGCCGATGGTCTTGATGACGAGTTTGGCGTCGGAGGCATAACGGCCTATGCGGTAGGTGGCTGTCGCCGACGCTCCCTTGTCATAGCTCTGGGGCATGATGCTGATGGTGCCCAGCAGCGAGTCGGCCAGGGACACCTCCACACGGCTTTCCCCACCAGCCGACACGGCTACGGTTATACGGGCTGTCTGCTGCGAACCGCTGAAGACAGGCAGGCTGTAGGCGTAGGAAGAGTTGAAGGCGATGGGGGTATTCTCATAGAGGTTGCGGCCGCCATGATACCAGGCGTAGTTGTCGGTCTCGTGGAGCCAGTGGTAATCGTGGGGCGAGGGATAGATGCTGCTTACAAACTGGGCGGAATCGATGGGCGTCACAGCCTCATCGGTCTGGGTGATGAAGTAGTAGCCATACTGCGAATAGGGATTGCGGGTGCGCACAGTGGCATCGTTGGCGCTCCAGCTCACGGGGCCTTGGGCGTAGAAGAGGCGCTTGCCGCCGACCTGGCAGATGGGCACCTCGCGCAAATCATCATGGGCTTGCAGACTGGCACCCGTCAGCTTCTCGTCGATGAGGGCGCCACCCATGCCATAGACATGCACACGCGAGAGGTCGGTAAATCCGGCGCGGCGGATGAGCGACTCGGTAATCTGGTAGACTCCGCTCTCGCTCACGCGTATCTTTGCCCATCGTCCTTGGGCCAGCACGGAGTTGGCGGCATAGCGCTCGCCCACAGGGACCACTGCCGCACGCTGGCGGCGACGGGCGGCACGACTGAGGGGGCGCGACTGCACATCGAGCATGAAACTGACAAGCAGCTGGTGACGGCCTCCGCGGAAGACCACGGGGCAGAAAGCGACCTCCAGGCTGGCCTGGCGGCGCGAGGTGACGATGTGCTGGGTGATAAGGGGGCTTGCGCCGGGCTGGACATCATGGGTGGCAAGCCGGTAGCGGGCTACGTCGGCAGCCGTCATGTCGATATATTCGGGATAGGCTATGCTGACAGTATAGACGCTGTCGGCATAATCGCCCGAGAGGGGTATGGCGCAGGCAAAGGTGGGGGCCACGCTGTCTATCTTGACCTGTTGGGCGGTCAAATTATAAAACTTCTGCGCCCGGGTTGTCATAGCCGCCGCAAGAAGTATCATGGCTAATATGTATCTGACTGATTTCAGATGGCTGATGGTTTTATGTTTCAATATCGTCTCACTTACAGTTAAACTCGAGCACCTTGCGCTCTTCGACATAACCTTCCAGATGGTCATCGATATGCACGGGACCCACGCCGGCAGGAGTACCGGTGAAGATTACATCGCCTGTCTTCAGGGTGAAATACTGGCTGATGTAGGCCACTATCTCGTCGATGCCGAAGACCATGTCGGCGGTGCAGCCTTCCTGCACGGTCTGTCCATTGATATCGAGGTGGAACCGCAGGGCCTGCACATCGAGAAACTTGTCCTTGCCGACCCACTCGCCGATAGCTGCGGCACCGTCGAAGCTCTTGCTGAGGTCCCAGGGCAGACCCTTCTCGCGCAGCTGCTGCTGCACGTCGCGGGCGGTGAAGTCGATACCCACCGTCACGGCATCATAGTAGCGATGGGCGAAACGCTGGGGAATGTTCTTGCCCAATCTGCAGATGCGTATCACCAACTCGGCCTCGTAGTCTATGCGTCCCATGAAGTCGGGAACGAAGAAGGGTTTGCCCGACTTGAGCAGCGACGAGTCGGCCTTGGTGAACAACACAGGGGCCTCTGTCTTATATAACGCGCCATCCAACTCTTTATTGTGTTGGATGTAGTTCATTCCGATACCAAATATCTTCATTGTCGTTTTCTTAATGTTTCTACCGATAAAGTTCAGTTCCAATCTGTTGCAAAGTTACAAAAAAAGATGTAACCACACGACACAAAAAGGCTGAATGTAATGCATAATATTTTACGTAAACTTACCGACGAGCTATCATCATTTTCACCCGCTTGCATAAAACTGCATATTTTACTGTCATATCGCCGCACGACTTGACACATTATTAAATATATTTATAGGAGATACAGATACAAACCAGACTACCATCTGCTTTTTTGTCTCAAATCAGGGGCAACAAGTCATTGCTTTTGTCTCAAATCATGGGCAACAAGCTGCTATTTTTGTCGCAAATCAGGGGCAACAGGCCTTTACTTTTGTTGCAAATCATGGGCAACAAACTGCTATTCTTGTCGCAAATCAGGGGCAAGAGGGCTATCTTTGGGACGACGGACGCAACCTCCGGAGCCAGAACAATGGCCTCGGCGGCGACTCTGACCGGCGGAAACGGGTCAGAACATCTCTTCGCTCTTCTTCTTGATGGTCTTGAAGATATTGGACCACGCGTTGCTCTCTTCCTTCTTGTCCTCGGCGTTGCGGTCTTTCTGCTGCGAGTTGTTCGACTTGTGGGAAGCGTTCTTCTTGGTAGCGTGGGGCTTGGCGGTGTATTTTCTCTTGGTCTTCGTTGTGGGCATATCGCTCTGCTTCATGCGCTCGGCCCACTCGCCGGTAAAACTGTAGCCTGCCTCGGTTATCTCGAAGTCTATCTCTGGCAGATTGACACCCTCGGCAGGACGATAGGGAATCTCGCTGCCGTTGTAACGCTCCACCCTCACGGTGCATACGCCCTTGGCAAGGATGTCGAGCTCCTTGGCAGCACGCCACGACAGGTCGATGATACGCCCACGGGCAAAGGGGCCACGGTCGGTGACCTTGACCACTACCGACTTGTTGTTAGAGAGATTGGTTACCTTGAGCAGGGTGCCGAAGGGATAGGTGCGATGGGCGCAGGTGAGACTGTCGTGATGCAGTCTGTCGCCGCTGGCGGTACGCGCGCCGGTGGCGCGTTTGGAATAAAAAGTAGCCTTACCCCTCTGCGTCTGTGCCAGCATAGGGGTAAAGCTCAAGAGTGATAAGATTGCAATAATTACTCTTCGTATTTGTTTCATAAGTTATGTAGCAACCGCGTGTTGCCGGCTTCGTTGCCGACAACCGCGGTCTGTGCATTGTCGCTTACACTACGCCCTGGGCCAGCATAGCCTTGGCTACCTTCATGAAGCCGGCGATATTGGCACCCTTGACATAGTTGATGTAGCCATCGGGCTCAGTGCCATACTTGGCACACTGGTCGTGGATGGAGCTCATGATGTAGTGGAGCTTCTCGTCGACCTCGTCCTTGCTCCAGTGCAGGCGTATAGAGTTCTGAGTCATCTCCAGACCCGATGTTGCCACGCCACCAGCGTTGACAGCCTTGCCGGGAGCGAAGAGCTGCTTGGCAGCCACAAACTTCTCGACAGCCTCAGCCGTACAACCCATGTTGCTCACCTCAGCCACACACAATGGGTGGTTGGCGAGAATCATGTCGGCGTCGTCGCCATTGAGCTCGTTCTGGGTAGCACAGGTCAGATAGATGTCGGCCTTTACCTCCCATGGCTTCTTGCCTGCCACGAATGTAGCCTCGGGATAAACCTCAGCATAGGGCTGGCAGATGTCGTTGCCGCTGGAGCGGAGCTCGAGCATATATTCTATCTTGTCGCCGCTGACGCCTTCTGGGTCGTGGATATAACCGTCAGGTCCACTGATGGTAATCACCTTGGCACCAAGCTGGGTAGCCTTCTTGGCAGCACCCCAAGCCACGTTGCCGAAGCCAGAGATAGCCACTGTCTTGCCGGCGATATCAAGGCCCTTGTCCTTCATCATGTGGTTGACGAAATAGAGCGCGCCGAAACCGGTAGCCTCGGGACGGAGGATAGAACCGCCCCACTCTATGCCTTTACCGGTAAGCACACCTTCGTAGCGATGAGTGAGCTTCTTGTACTGGCCAAAGAGATAGCCAATCTCACGACCGCCTACGCCGATGTCGCCTGCAGGAACGTCCTCATCAGGACCGATATAGCGATAGAGCTCGTCCATGAACGCCTGGCAGAAACGCATGATTTCGGCATCACTGCGACCGCGGGGAGAGAAGTCTGAACCACCCTTGGCGCCACCCATAGGCAGCGTGGTGAGCGCGTTCTTGAATGTCTGCTCGAAGCCCAGGAACTTCATAATAGAAAGGTTGACAGAGGGATGGAATCGCAGACCGCCCTTGTACGGGCCGATGGCGCCGTTGAACTGTACGCGATAACCTATATTGACATGCACCTCGCCATTGTCATCTACCCATGGCACACGGAACATGTGTACACGCTCGGGCTCTACGATGCGCTCGACGATTTTGGCCTTTTCAAACTCAGGATGCTGGTTGTAGACGTCCTTAATAGACTCCAACACTTCGCTCACTGCCTGAAGGAACTCTGACTCACCAGGATGCTTGCGCTCCAGGTCTTGCATGATTTTCTGTACTTCCATAGTGGTATTTCTTTAAGTAATTGAGATTTACAGATTGTTTATTACTATGGCAAAAGTAGTGTATTTGAAGCAAACAAACAAGAAAAAACGCATTTATTTTACTCTCCCCACTTACTTTTCGACATATGCCAGGCCGGCGGGACGGCAGACCGCGACGACCGCCATGATGCAAATTAAAACAAAAAGAATGAATAATGCCACAAAAAGCAAAATTATCTTGACGCAAAGCATACTAAAAAAGTTTTTTGATATACCTTTGCATAATATAAATATGTGTATTATGGAATCGAAGATACCTGCCCAATGGGAGAAGTTCTATCTCAAAGACGTGAGCTTTGTCAATCTGATGATGCGACGCATCTACAATGTGCTCATCGTCGCCAACCCCTACGACGCCTTCATGCTCGAAGACGACGGACGCATCGAGGAGAAAATCTACAATGAATATATGCTGCTGGGACTGCGCTATCCGCCTACATTCACTCAGGTGAGCACCACCGAGGAGGCCGAGAAGATGCTGCACACCACCAACATAGACCTGGTGATATGTATGCCCGGCAACGCCGACAACGACGCCTTCGCCGTGGCACGCGACATCAAGCACAAGTTTCCCCACATGCACTGCATAGTGCTCACTCCGTTCTCGCATGGCATCACCAAGCGCATGCAGCACGAAGACCTGTCTATCTTCGACTACGTATTCTGCTGGCTGGGCAATACCAACCTCATACTCTCGATCATCAAACTGATAGAGGACAAGATGAATCTGGACCACGACATCCACGAGGCGGGTGTGCAGATGATTCTGGTGGTCGAAGACAGCATAAGGTTCTACAGTTCGATACTCCCCAACCTTTATAATTATATACTGCTGCAGAGCCAGCGCTTCTCGACCGAAGCGCTCAACCGCCATGCCGCCACCATGCGTATGCGCGGACGACCCAAGGTGGTGCTCGCGCGCACCTATGAAGAGGCGATGGCCATGTACGAACGCTATAGCGACAATGTATTGGGCGTCATCAGCGACGCCCGCTTCCCCATCCACGGCGAGAAGGACCCCGAAGCCGGCATCAAGCTCTTCCGCGAGATACGCAGCCGCAACGAGTATGTGCCGCTCATCATGGAGAGTTCCGAGAGCAGCAACCGCGCCAAGGCCGAAGCCGAGGGATTCAGGTTTGTCGACAAGAACTCCAAGAAGATGAGCCTCGACCTGCGCCGGCTGATGGAAGAGCACATGGGATTTGGCGATTTCGTCTTCCGCGACCCACGCAGCCACGAGGAGATACTGCGTATACACAGTCTGAAGGAGCTTCAGGACAACATCTTCAAGATTCCCAACGACTCCATGCTCTACCACATCAGCCGCAACCACATGAGCCGCTGGCTCTCGGCGCGCGCCATCTTCCCCGTGTCGGCGTTCCTCAAGGATGTGACATGGAACAAGCTGCAGGATGTCGATGCCCACCGACAGATTATCTACGATGCCATCGTCCAGTACCGACACCTGAAAAACCAGGGCGTGGTGGCAGTGTTCGACCGCAAGAAGTTCGACCGCTTCAGCCACTTCGCACGCATCGGCGAAGGCTCGCTCGGCGGCAAGGGCCGTGGCCTGGCTTTTCTGGACAACATCATCAAGCGCCACCCCGACTTCAACCAGTTTGCCGGCGTCAGCGTGCAGATACCCAAGACCGTGGTGCTCTGCACCGATGTCTTCGACCGGTTTATGGAGCAGAACAACCTCTACCAGATAGCCCTCAGCGACGCCTCTGACGAAGAGATACTCCAGCACTTCCTCCAGGCGCAGCTGCCCGATGAGTTCATCGCCGACTTCTATGCTTTCTTCGAAGCCATACAGAGTCCTATAGCCATACGCTCATCATCGCTGCTCGAAGACGCACACTATCAGCCCTTCGCCGGCATCTACTCGACCTACATGATACCCTATCTCGCCGACAAGTATGCCATGCTGCAGATGCTGGCGTGTGCCATCAAGGGCGTATATGCCTCGGTATTCTACCGCGACTCCAAGGCATACATGACCGCCACGAGCAACGTGATAGACCAGGAGAAGATGGCGGTGATACTGCAGGAGGTGGTGGGCCACCAGTATGGCAACCGCTTCTACCCCAACTTCTCGGGTGTGCTGCGGTCTATCAACTACTACCCCATCGGCGACGAACAGGCCGACGAGGGTATCGCCTCGCTCGCGCTGGGTCTGGGCAAGTATATCGTAGATGGAGGACAGACGCTGCGCGTTTCGCCCTATCATCCGCATCAGGTATTGCAGACGAGCGAGATGGAGACTGCGCTGCGCGAGACACAAACCCAGTTCTATGCGCTCGACATGCAACACGTGGGCGAAGACTTCAAGGTCGACGATGGGTTCAACATCCTCAAACTCCGTGTCAAGGACGCCGAGGCCGACCATGCGCTCAACTTCATCGCGTCGACCTACGACCCTTACGACCAGGTGATACGCGACGGACTCTACGACGGCGGACGCAAGATAATCTCCTTTGCCGGAGTGCTGCAGCAAGATGTGTTCCCCCTGCCCCAACTGCTGCAGATGACCATGCGCTATGGAGCGGCAGAGATGAGACGCCCCATAGAGGTGGAGTTTGCCTGCAACCTCAACGCCGACCGCACAGGCAGCTTCTTCCTCCTGCAGATAAGGCCCATCGTAGACAGCAAGCAGATGCTTGACGAAGACATCTGCGCCATCAGCGACGACCGCTGCCTGCTGCGCTCCCACAACTCGCTGGGCCACGGCGCCAGCGAAGAGGTGACCGATGTGGTCTATGTCAAGACCGACGACCAGTTTACAGCCATCAACAACCCCGCCATAGCCTGTGAGATAGAGCGCATCAACCGCCGCTTCCTCGATGAAGGCCGTGGATACGTGCTCATAGGGCCCGGACGGTGGGGCTCGAGCGACCCTTGGCTGGGCGTGCCGGTCAAGTGGCCTCACATCAGCGCCGCTCAGGTCATCGTCGAGGTCGAACTCAAGAACTACCGGGTGGACCCCAGCCAGGGCACACACTTCTTCCAGAACCTCACCAGCTTTGGCGTGGGCTACTTCACCATCGACACCAACACCGACAACGGCATCTACCGCAAGGAGGTGCTCGACGCGATGCCCGCGGTCGAAGAGACTCAATTTGTAAGGCACGTGAGATTTGACAAACCGCTCAAAATACTCATGGATGGCAAGAAACAGGAGGGTGTAGTGTTGATTTAAGTCAATAATTATAGTTTTTAGCAAAAAAAGAGGTAATTTATTTGCAGATATGATAAAAACCTTATACCTTTGCATCGTGTTTTTCATGGTATTAGATTTAAGGTTAACAAAGATTGGGACTCAGCGGAGTCCCTTTTTTTATTTTTACCCCATCCCGAAGCACCGTTTCCCACCCTCACCGACCACGATAAGAATTGCCAAGGTTAGCCCCGAGCACGGCATAGTAGCCCCAGCCCATTGGGAAGGGTTTGGAGAGGGTCTCCAATAAGCAGTTGTTTTTGTACCGGCGAAAGCCGGACGTTTTGAACGGCCAAAGGCCGCTTTTTTTACCGTCGCGGAGGATGGCGTCATGCCGTGCATGACGGTGGGGATGGTGGAGGCGACACGGAGGAAAACTCGTTTTTTGACAGTCGGCACCGACATCACCACCAAGGCGAAGCCGCCATCCGCCGCCACGGCTTTTTGTATTTATTTCATCACCATCATAGGCGCAATAAACAATAGGGAAAAAGCCAAAGAGAAGCCCCACCACACCAGCAGGCCCCATCCCAGCCTTCTCAAATGGGAAGGCGAACCACATAACCACCTTAAACTCAGCAAGAAGGAGCTCCCGCCCCTTGGGGAGAGCATGGGGAGGGGCCTCCAATAAGCAGCAGCAACTCTGTAGGAGTTGCGTTTCCCCAGCCCAGGGTTGCGGGCGAAGCACGCTACCCTGGGTAAGCATCCCCCACTAACCTGGCAACTCTGTAGGAGTTGCGATTAGCCGTAGGCGTTACCCGCAGCAGGACAATGGAATAAAATGCGTAGGTGGATATTATCAGATTGAGCATTACGCCTACGGCTACGCGCAACACCTTACCTTCCCGCACCGCAAAGCGCCGCGCCGGTGACCTTCGGGGCGACATCCTATACCTTATTATATATATAGCAACGAGACAAACCGAAAGGACAAACCCGAGGATGGTTATTGTGAGGCCATCGGCAGGGGCCATGAGCAAGAAAACAACCCATCTGCTGCAGACAATGGCTTGCTTGACTTAAAATATCTTAATTACCAGCGTGTTTTTCATCATTTATTTGGCAGTATGTGTCGAAAAGTGTAGCTTTGCGATGGCATTATGTGTCAGAAAGTGTTGGTTTTCGCCCAAAACATGTGTCGAAAAGTGTAAACATCTGACCATTTCATGTGTCGAAAAGTGTAAAGCGATGAAGAGGAAGATATACAAAGAGCTTGTAGACTGGAAAAACAGAGAGCAGCACAAGCCCCTGATACTAAATGGGGTCAGACAATGTGGGAAGACTTATATCCTGAAGGAATTCGGAAGGAACGAGTTCGACAATCTGGCCTACATCAGTTGCGACCGAAATGAGAGCCTGCACGCCATCTATGCAGGTGACTTTGACACGGCGCGTATCATAAGAGGATTAAGCGCGCTTACCGGCGTGGATATTATCCCTGGAAAGACTCTTATATTCTTGGATGAGGTGCAAGCATTTCCACAGGCCCTGGAGGCTTTGAAGTATTTCTGCGAAGATGCCCCCGAATATCATATCGTGGTGGCTGACTCATTGTTGGGCGTAGCCCTGCATGCAGGCATCTCCTTTCCCGTAGGCAAGATTCAGTCGATGCGACTGTTTCCTATGGACTTTGAGGAATTCCTCATGGCAATGGGAGAAGACCAGCTGCTCTGTCTGATGCACAACAAGGACTATGGGGTGATGAACGCGCTCCACGAGAAGCTGAAAGACTATCTGCGTCAATACTATTATGTTGGCGGAATGCCAGAGGTCGTAAAGACGTATGTGGACAACAGGCTGCCAAACCAGGTGCGCACTATTCAGAACGAAATTCTATCCAATTATGCCAGCGATTTTTCCAAGCACGCCCCGGCACAGGAGGTGCCTCGCATAGACATGGTATGGCAGTCCATACTGGGACAGCTATCCAAAGAGAACAAGAAGTTTGTCTATGGTGTGTTAAAGAAGGGCGGCAGGGCTAAGGAATTTGAACTGGCGATACAATGGCTGATGGATGCCGGCTTGGTATATAAGACAACCAGGGTGACAAAGCCCGAACTGCCGCTGAAGTTTTATGAAGACCTGTCGGCTTTCAAGCTATTTCTCTGCGATTGCGGACTGATGGGGGCTATGGCAGACACCACAGCAAAGGATGTGCTGCTTGGCGACAACGTGTTTACGGAATACAAGGGCGCCTTCACCGAACAGTATGTTCTCCAGCAGTTGCTCGCATTGGGCATCAGCCACATCTACTATTACAGCTCTGACACCTCTCGTATGGAGATGGACTTTCTCGTTCAGCGCGATGGCGCTCTGCTGCCCATAGAGGTAAAGGGAGGCACAAGCATCAAGTCAACCTCGCTGCACAATTACCTGATGGAGCATCGGGAAATATCTGCCATACGCTATTCCATGCTGCCCTACCGCCAGCAGGAGAATATCACCAACATGCCGCTATACAGCGTTTTCCTGCAATAGAGTATCGGTCAAGCCGAGTGCCTCATCAACAGTTTCTTGATGTCCCGCAGCTTGACCGATAATCATTGTTTGTCAACTCCGCTATAGTGTCTGCCCAAAGCACACCCTCCAAGCACATCTTCCCCTCATTGCCCGAGCCCCATACCCTTCCGCCTGCTACACCCAGTATCACAACAATACGCCAAAAACAGCTGGCGAGGCTCTCTGGCCCAGCCAAAGAGTACAATAATCAGCCCAAACTTCCACTTTTTCGGGAGGAAATGAGCAAAATTCAAAATATAATTTATAACTTTGCTACAAAAGTTCAAAGTGACAATTTGAAAAAGTGGCATTATGATAAATAAGGATATACTTAAGCAGGTTTTGGCATCCAACCAAAAAGACATTGAGAACTACAAGATAGTTCCGCGTACATTGCCAGGCGACGATTTCCCATGTCGCGTGTTTGTCGGTGTACGCCGTGCCGGAAAATCGTTTATGCTGTACCAGAAGATGCAACAGACGCTGGCATCGGGACAAAGTTGGGCAACAATGCTTTACCTGAACTTTGAAGACGACCGCCTTGCGCAGTTCGATAGAAGCGACTTCGAGCTGATATTGGAGGCACACGCAGAAATGTATGGGCAACGCCCAATGCTTTTCTTGGATGAAATCCAGAATATAGAAGGCTGGGAAAAGTTTGCCCGCCGTTTGGCAGATGCCAAGTATGCCGTATGGCTGACCGGCAGCAATGCCAAGATGTTATCTTCAGAGGTTATGACCACCTTGGGAGGTCGATACTTGGCAACGGAAGTATATCCATACAGCTTTCAGGAGCTTCTGAAAATACAGGATATCCCTTACGATAAGATATCACAAATGGCTACAGAGTCGCGGGCAAAGATACTCCGGGCGTGGAATGAATATCTCTTATGGGGAGGACTTCCCGAATCTGTCGGACTTACCGTGAAACGCAACTATCTTAGCAGTACGTTCCAGAAAATATATCTCGGTGATATTGCAAGCCGTAACAAGATAGCCAACCCCAACCTTTTGCGCCTCATGGTCAAGAAACTGGCTGAGAATGTTGGCCAACCCGTGTCATACAATCGCCTGGCCAATGTTCTTTCCACCGTAAGCGGAAGGATATCAATGCCTACGGTCAGCAAGTATATCGAATACAGCGAGGCCGCATGGCTCTTGTTGCGCCTACGAAATGTTTCTGCACCATTCACAGAAAAAGAAACGTCCTGCAAGTACTACTTCATCGACAACGGAGTGCTTGACCTCTTTTTGCTCGATGGAGAGACCATGCTGCTTGAAAACATCGTTGCCCTGGCGCTTTTCCATAAGTACGGACATGATGCCGACAACGAGCGAGTATTCTTCTATAATGACAAGGTGGAGGTCGACTTCTACATCCCCGAAGATGCCACTGCCATCCAGGTTTCGTATAGCATCACCCAGTCTACCTCTACCTATGAGCGCGAGGTCAATGCCTTGAAAAAGATCCCTGGCGCATTGTCTTGCAAGCGTCGATTGATATTGACAAATGACGAGTCCGACAGCATTGAGGACCAATATGGCACCATTGAGGTACTCCCTGTGTGGAAATGGCTGTTGCTACAGGGAAGAAACGAATGAATAACCACCTCAAACACAGGAGGAATGAGCTCCCGCACCTTGAGGAGGGTTTGTGGAGGGGCCTCTATCCGCAGCTGTTTTTGTACCGGCGAAAGCCGGACTTTTTGAACGGCCGAAGGCCGCTTTTTGTACCGTCGCGGCGGATGGCGTCATGCACCGCATGACGGTGGGGATGGCGGCGTCGACACGGAGGAAAACTCATTTTCCGACAGTCGGCACCGACATCACCGCCAAGGCGAAGCCGCCATCCGCCGCCACGGCTTTTTGTATCTACTCCATCACACTCATAGGCGCAATCAAAGTAGAAAAACACATGATTGAACCCACACAATCAGCAGCCACTAAGAGCCGAAGGTCACCAGCGCGACGCCGTGAGAAGTGGAAAGGCAAATATCACCGCTTGGCACCACCTTCTCATTACATCCACCCGCAGACCAACCACCCCCAGCCTTACAGCACCTTACCCCATCGCAATCATCATCAAGCAGAGAGCCCACCAACATCTCGTTGATGGGTTCTTCTTATGCCTGACCGTTTGTGTTTCCATCGCATTAGAAAGAGAGTTCAATTGTGGCAAACTGTCTATAAGCGCTACTTATAGCCTTTGCCCATAGGTAATCACATAGAGTTGCTGTGTGTTTTTCATGCTCATACTTATGCAGGTCGCGGTCAACAAGGCCATGGCTGCCTACCCCGTAAGACAGGCAGCCCATTGGGGTTACCCCATCCATTAATAAGGTACTGACGGTCTATAAATCATCACCTTTATGATAGTCCATATGATGACCGCTGCGCAAGCACCCAGAGGTACAAAAAAGAAAATCTTCAACCATAAAGGCATTGGATAGTACGTGCCAGGATTTACGATTCCGCTCTCCCACATGTCATACTCGAACCAGGTGTCGTCATTCAGACGACGATAATACTTTCTTCCCATAGTAATACGTTTAATTTAAGTTGTTTTGATAAAAGTTTCCGTCATTCTCTTTTCTTCTTTTCGTTCGTCTTTACATCGTCCGTCGGCAGGAACCTGTCCTGCGGGTATCCTCTTGAATACATGTGCAAAGGTATGGTAAATCTACGGATTTTCCAATTTGATTATACGTATAAAAAAATAACATCCACAAAAAAACTCACCCTAACCTATCCGCGCAGGGATGGTTAGGGTGAGTTTCCTGTATGTTTCTATGTTCTCCCGACTTACTTCTCGCTCTCAGGCGCCTTGTCGATGAGGTCCATAAACTGGTCGAGCTTCGGAGTGATGATAATCTGGGTGCGGCGGTTGCGCTGCTTGCCCACCTCGGTGTCATTGCTGGCCACGGGGTTATACTCTCCACGACCACCGGCAGTAAGACGCTTGGGCGCTACACCAAATCTGTTCTGCAAATACTGTACCACTGATGATGCGCGAAGGGCAGAGAGGTCCCAGTTGTTGCGGATGTTCTTCATCGAAGCAGCCTTGGTGTTCACAGGCACGTTGTCGGTGTTACCCTCGATCAGCACGTCATAGTCCTTGTAGTCCATGATGATTTTAGCTATCTTGCTCAGAGTCTCCTCGGCGCGCTCGCTGATTTCATACGAACCGCTCTTGTAGAGCATATTGTCGGCGAGCGAGATATATACCACTCCCTTGAGCACCTGCACATCCACCTCCTTGAGCTCTTCCTTGCTCAGCGAGCGGGTCAGATTGTTGGTGAGCACCATATTGAGCGAGTCGCTCTTGCTCTTCACCTCTACCAGGTGACGGATATACTGGTTGCTCTCATTGATCTGGTCCACCAACTTAGAGATGTTCACGCTGTTGGCACTGGTATTGGCCAGACTCTTGTCCAGACTCTGCTGCAGAGCCTTGTAGGCCTTCTGCTGCTCTGCCAGCTGGTCGCTGAGACTTGCCACGCGAGCCTGGGCGGCGGCCAACTGCTCCTTGGTGTTCTGGTAGCTGCCGGTCAACTCTCTGTTCTCTGTCTGGCAGTTCTTCAGTTCTGCCTGACAACTCTCTAAATTCTTTTTGCTGACACAACCTGTCATCAACAGGGCTCCAAGGGCGAGCGTCAGCACGGTTGTTTTACTTCTGTTCATCTTAATTATCACGATATTATTCCACAAAGTTATTAAATCTTACATATATGACGCAAGAAAAGCACCTTTTGTATAACCCTTTAATGATATTTAACCATAAACAGCCCAAAAATCTGCATTTCCCATGTCACAATCACCACTTTCATACGTTATTACCATAACCGACAACATTGAAACAACCACTATATATAATAAGGTATATGAAAAGATTATCCGTTTTGCTATGCACATCGTTGGCATGGCTCATGGCAGCCGCCCAGACCGGCAGAGACACCACCATCATTGTCAACCAGCAGCGCATCGTGGTCACCACCCATAAGGGCGAGACCCACGTGGCTGTCTACGACTCCACCGACAACCAGCTCCTGAAGACCCGCGAGACCGTCTTCGCCAACCAGCAGGAGGTAGAGCGCGTCTATGTCACCTCGCCCTTCCTCCCCTCGACCTATACCAGGGCCGCCGCCCTGGCGCCCATACTCCCCACAGTGTGGTATGCCTACACATCGACCGACAGCAAGATAGGTTCCGACGCCAACAGTTCATCCGGACTCCACACCCGTGGCTCCGGATCTTCCGAGGTGGGCGTCACCATCTTCGAGGGCATCACGCCGCTCACCGACCGTGGCCGATGGGGCCAGCTGGGCTTCTCCATGGGCGCCCAGACCTACTACACATGGATGCACTTCCAGCCCGGCGCGCTGCTCCAGGGCGAGGGCAGCCACGTCAGCTTCACCCCCGCAGCCTCGGCGGCTTCCACCAACAGGCTCTCCTATGGCGGCGTGCGCATACCACTCATGCTGTCGTGGCAGATAGCCCCGGACAACATGGCGTCGCAGATTGCCATAGGCATCTCTGCCGACATGCGCACCCGAGGCAAGTACCGCTTCACACCGGCAGACATGGGCGACCCCATCGAGCGCAATGTCAGACTCAAGCCCTTCGGCCTCAACCTCGAGACAGTCGTCTGCTTCGGACCCCTCGCCATCACCGGACGCGTAGGACTCCTCCCCCTCTTCCAGACCACCACGGGCAAGAAGGCATACACCTCGTCCATCGGCATCGGCATCAATATGGGACTGCTCTTCCGCCGTCGCTGACCCTCTGCCCCAGTCCGCTCCAAGGAGAGGCCATGCACCCTGGCACCATCGCCACCGGCTGCACGGCCTCTCCTTTTTGCTACTGTCCGGCAGCCGATGATGACAAAAAATGCTAACACCAGCATTTTTCGCACCCTTTTGTTTTGCAGTGCTGGCTAATTGCAGTACCTTTGCGATATGAAAAGCAAGAAGTTACAAGGCCACATGGCCGTCATGACCGCCAATATTATCTTCGGATTTGGCGTACCCGTCACCGCTCTGTTGCTCAAGGAGTGGGTTTCTCCCATGGTCTATATGCTTACGCGCTGCGTGGGCGCCGCAGCCATATTCTGGCTCATCTCGCTCTTCCTGCCCTCCGAGCATGTCGAGCGCCGCGACCTCGTCGTAATCTGCTGTGGCGGACTGTTAGGATTTGTCATTTCACAGACGCTGGCAGCCTGGGCACTGGTCTTCACCTCGCCCGTCTATTTCTCTATCATCGCCAGCCTCACCCCCGTAGCCACCATGCTCATGGCGGCTCTCTTCATCGGCGAGCGCATCAATTTCACCCGCAGCATCGCCGTCATCCTCGCCACCGCGGGCGCCCTGCTCATGATTTTCACCCACTGGCACGGAGGCACCGGACGCCACGATCTCCTGGGCATCAGCTTCGGTATGCTCAGCCTGATTACCTGGGCCATCTACCTGCTCATCACCCGTCAGGTCAGCGCGCGCTACTCTGCCGTCACCCAGATGAAGTGGATTTTCCTTGCCTCGTCGATAGCCGTGCTGCCCATAGCCTGGGGCGAACTCGACACCCAGAAGCTCTACTCCGCCGCCTGGCAGTGGGACGGTGTGGCTGAGATGGCGTTCATCGTGGTCTTCGCCACCGTAGCCGGCTACGTGGCCATACCCTTCGCCATGCGCTACATCCGAGCCACCAGCGTGAGCATCTACACCAACCTCCAGCCCATCGTGGCATCGGTCGTAGCCATACTCATCCACCAGGACATCCTCACATGGGACAAGCCCGTCGCGCTCATCCTCGTGCTGCTCAGCGCCTGGCTGGTAACACGGACTGAGCGATAGGCCGTCCGCCCCACCACCATTGTCAACCCATTCATCATGTATACAGACAATCCTATCTTCGACCGTGCGCGACTGCTCATGGGCGACGATGTGATGCAGACCATCGCCAGCCGCCGCGTCATCATCTTCGGCGTCGGAGGCGTGGGCAGTTGGGTTGCCGAGTGCCTCATACGCTCGGGCATACGCCACCTCACCATCGTCGACTCCGACCGCATCTGCGCCTCCAATGTCAACCGCCAGCTCATGGCCACCTCCCTCACCGTGGGCGAGGTCAAGGTCGACGCGCTGCGCCGCCATCTGCTCGAAATCAGTCCCGATGCCGACATCCTGGCGCTGCAGAAGATTTATTCCGCAGACACCGCCGACGACTTCGCCCTCGACACCTACGACTACATCATCGACGCCATAGACAGCCTCAAGGACAAGGCGCTGCTCATGCTCCGCGCCTGCGAGACCCGTGCCACCCTGTTCTCGTCCATGGGCGCAGCCCTCAAGATGGACCCCACGCTCATACGCGTGGCTGAGTTCTGGAAGGTACGCGGCTGTCCGCTCGGCGCCGCCCTCCGCAAGAAGTTCAAGCACATGCACTGCCGCCCCGCCCGCAAGTTCATGTGCGTCTACGGCGAGCAGGTGCTCGACAATCGGGGCGCCCATCAAGTCGCCGCCAGCACCATGCCCGACACCCAAGAGCCCGCCCCCGGCGACCCCACGCTCGCCCACCACGACTGGAACGCCAGCAAGGCCCAAATCAACGGCTCAATGGTCCACATCACCGCCATCTTCGGCTTCACCATCGGTGGTTTGGTGCTCAACGACATCTACACCAAGGCATTGGCATAGAAGCCCCATCCAAAGCCCCATCCAAAGCCCCATCCCAGCCTTCCCCAAGGAGGAAGGAGCACCATACAAGCCCCATCCTAACCTTCCCCAAGGGGAAGGAACGCCAGCAAGCCCCATCCTAACCTTCCCCAAGGGGAAGGAACGCCACACAACCACCTCAAACACAGCAAGAAGGAACTCCCGCCCCTTGGGGAGGGCATGGGGAGGGGCCGCCAGTGGAACTCCCGCCCCTTGGGAGGGCACTGAAAAAGTCCCCCATCCCCTACAAATAGCTGGATAATAGATGGGTAAATAGTTGCATATGTCAATGTTTTTTCGTATCTTTACATAAAATAAAGGCATATGTTACAGCAGCAAAAGCAAATAAAATTCCGCAATTATTCGGAGTTGTATGACCTGTTAGTCCCGCAGGACCATCTTCTGCGTTCAATTACTGAACTCGTGGATTTCAGTTTCGTCTATGACGAGCTCAAGGACAAGTATTGTTCCTACAACGGCCGTATGGCAGAGGACCCGATACGCATGTTCAAGTATCTCCTCCTGAAGACCATCTACAGTATCTCGGATGTGGATGTAGTAAAGCGCACATTGACCGACCTTTCATTCAAGTATTTCCTCGGCCTATGCCCCGAGGAGACGAACCTGATAGACCCGAGCCTGCTGTCGAAGTTCCGCAGGCAGCGGCTGAAGGATACGAAGATAATGGACATGCTGATCAAGAAGACTGTATGCATCGCGCTGGAGAAGGGCATCATTCAGTCGAAGCGCTTCTTCGTAGATGCCACCCATTCGCTGTCAAGGTCAAATTCCGTCAACGCCACCGACTATCTGACATACCAGATGGAACAGACCACACGGATTGTGCACTCCATCAATGAAAGTTTCAAGTTGCCTGAATTGCCTGACTTGCACGGATTGTCCGAAAAGAAGAAGTTCCCGGTGGTACTGTCCACGGCGGTCGACTATGTGGCCGCCGTCGAGGCTGCCCCTCCGCTGGTCGCCATGCCGGCCGTGTCGGAGCGTCTGAACCTGCTCAAGGAGATCATCGCCGACGCCAAAATCCGGTACGTAACATCCAAGGATCCCGACGCCCGTATCGGGCACAAGACCAAGTCGCGCAGCTTCTTCGGTTACAAGACCCATCTGGTCATGAGCGAAGAGCGTATCATCGTGGCGGCAGATATCACCTCCGGCGAGGCTGATGACGGAAAGATGCTGGAACGGCTCGTCGAGAAGACCGAGGAAAACGGAGTCGAGATAGACACCATCATCGGCGACACAGCCTACTCGTCAAAGGCAAATCTGGATATGATAAATGATAAAAACGAAAATGAAAACAAGGATATAAAACTCTGTTCACCACTCAACCCTGTCATCAGCAACGGTACAAGGAAGGGCGCTACCTTCGACTATAACAAGGATGCCGGAATGTTCGTCTGTCCGGCCGGACACATGGCCGTTTCCAGGTCAAAACCGCAGCAGAAGACCAATGTCCCAGGAAAATACCATAACCCCGTTATCGTCTTCAGTTTCGATGTGGAGAGGTGCAAGGTCTGTCCGCTAAGGGAAGGGTGCTACAAACCGGGAGCCAAGAAGAAGACCTATAGCGTCAGGGTGTTGGCAAATACGCATAAGAAGCAGATGGAATACGAGAAGACCAGCGAGTTTGTTTACCTGCAACGTAAGCGGTACATGATAGAAGCCAAAAACGCAGAGCTAAAGAATGTCTTCGGGTACGACAGAGCCATGTCGTACGGACTCGCCAGTATGGAACTGCAGGGCGCAATGGCCATATTTGCCGCAAATCTGAAGCGAATTATCAGAATAATGTAAGAAAAACGTAGGGAAACCTACATAACAGCCAAAACGTCCCCGAGAAAGCCGTTTGGAAGCGTTCCAAGCCCTTCTCGGGGACGATTTTTGCTTTTTACTCTCACCACACATCGTAGCCAGAATGCCTCGTAAACGCCCGATAATGACGTCTGACCACGCCGATAAAATGGAAATAACGGTAGTTTTTCAGTGCCCTCCCAAGGGGAAGGAGCGCCAGCAAGCCCCATCCTAACCTTCCCCAAGGGGAAGGAA
>UMGV01071119.1_pt1 | contig 24027 bp, 21 predicted proteins | sample 1965361 | NCBI WGS metagenome assembly UMGV01 (sample SAMEA4836081, study PRJEB28245) | human gut metagenome | biome: gut microbiome; material: fecal sample | place: Denmark | collected 2008
TCTGTGTCATCTTATGAGGGCGGTTGCGGATTTGAGGTTAGCTATATCACTCCTGAGAAGAACAAAAACCTTAGAATCTATACCATTACGAGCAAAGAAATCGACATTAAAATGTTTAGCCATACGCAATAAATCAGCTGTTGTCTCAATATCGTTAGGATTATCTGTATGATACTCAATATCTAAATCATCAAAAATAACGATATACTGATTATTTTTATCGCATTTCAAGATTGAGCTTAAGATAAGTTCAAGATTAGGAAGCATCTTGTAGAAATCTGCTCTTCCGCCCTTTATCTCACGTTCTTTGTGCCCTATTGCAGATACTGCTCTATTCAAATATTCTGCACCAACAGTAAGGCCACTCTTTATTATCGTCTCACTTATTTCATCTTTTCTAATATCAATAAAGCCCCTGTTTCTGTCTACAAATTGTTTTACAAACTTAAATGCAGGATGCTCAATGGCTGATTGATTTTGCAATATCAAATCCAGCAAATGCGTTAACATAATCCACTTATACAAAAGACTTCTTTCAATAGAATAGCCTTGTTCTTTTCCTATTTGAACAATATGTTCTACATCAATATCAGGTTTCTTGATGAACTTACAAAATAGATTCGGCTCTCCCTGGGCTAAAGCGAACATATGCTCGCCTATGGCTGACTTTCCAGAACCTTTACGACCTAAAACTATAAATTTTTCATTGTTCAATTGACTTAATATATCGAGATAGTCTTCAAAAAACTGATCAAGAGTAATTGGAGTAACTGTCGCTTCAGACTCTGCTTCTGGACTTCCTATAAAAAAGTTTTCAGTAGTAGGCCGGCAAACATCTCCATTGTTCTTTTTTTTGTTTAAATATTTATCAAATACGCCCATAGTAATTATTTCATTAAAACAAATTTAGCTCCGCCCGATGGTATCGCACCATATCGCTTTCTGCGACCACTTGTGCGGACGGATATACCATTCTTTAGTTTTATTCAAAACGTATTTTTATAAAACAGCGTTGCTTATGTCCTAACATCCTTTATCTATCACCCTGCAAGGAACTCCCACTGCGGTAGTTCCTGCAGGGACTGATTTATTAACCAATGCCATAGCACCAATCACAGCACCTTCACCTATCTCAATATCATGACGAGCTGTTATGGATGTACGCATACCTATGTATGCACCATCTTTTATTACTATCTTGTTATGACCCTGCTTTCGTCCATGACAGGCAAAATACACTCCATACGAGATTGTCACATTGTTGCCAATAATAATTTTATCAACACATAGGTCATCGAAATAGCATTTCATCCCGATAAAGCATCCCTTGCCTATCTTAAAACCACATATTCGATATAGTCCGATACGTACGGGTGTCAACACACAGTTGGGAGCTATATTTTGGCAAATACCCTTTCGAATAAGGTGCCATACCTCACCAAACAATGAACGTTTATACCAATAAGGTATTTTATCTTCCGATACATTGGGGTGTGTCCAATGATAGAAGTTTGCAAAAATCCCCCCCCCGATAAATAATTTGCTCCTATTCATTTTTATTGTATGTTAGTGATATATTTGTGGCATATTCATTTTATTACTTATTTAAGATATTGATTACACAACACTCTCGCCTTGCTAACAGAAAAATCGCCACTCCTTTTATATGCTCGTTCTGACATTCGTTCTCTAATTGTTTTATTAAGCAAAAGCACTTTTATTGCTTCAACATAACTATCGGGATTATAGGTTTCACAAAGGAATCCGTTATCACCATTCGTTACAAACTCATTATTGTATTTCCAGTCAGAGGCAATAATCGGTAATGAAGCTGAAAGGGCTTCTACTAAGATGCCGGGACAACCTTCTCCTATGTAATGTGATGGAAATATTAGAGCGTCATATCGTTTTAATGTGGGAACCACTTCTTTAGGTTGCAACACCCCTTTATACTCATATATGTCTATTGCATTAAGATGTGTGTCAAAATATGTGTCTGTCTTTTGTCCGTAGAAGTCTATATTGACAAATTTGTCCAGTCCATACTTTGAAAGAATCTTTGAAACTTCCTTCAATGTATCCAAACCTTTAGATTATTCCACACGAGAATCATAACAAACGTTTAACGTATTATCCCCTTATTAAGTTATCCAACTTTGGTGGAGCAAATTCCATGCGCTTAATGAGTGCATTTGCTTTCATTCTTTTCAAAAGAATTCTGTCTTCTTCAAGAGACATCACTCGGTCTATCATTTGTTGTTTACCGTTTTCGAAAGGAACAATAAATCCACTCTTGCCATCATCCACAAATTCGTGAGAATGCTTCCATTCTGTAACAATCACAGGAATGCCAGAAATGTAAGCATCCACTACAGAACCTGGTAGACCTTCTGTATAGAAATGAGTTGGCAACAACATTACGTCATACTGGCTGAGTGTTTCGTGAATCAGCTCTGGTTGCAGATGACCACAATACTCCACGAAGTCATATTGCTTCACTTTCCCCTCGAAGTATTCTTTGTCTTCATCTGCTTCCTGACCGAAGAAAGTGATAGAGAATTTTTCTTGCAGACCATTAGCAACGATATAATCAGCTAAATTAAAAATCCAATCCAATCCTTTCTGTTTCATTATTCGAGCCATAAAAACAATGCGGAGCTTCTTCGACTCAGTGGGCTGGGGATTAAAATCAAAAAATCTGAAATTAGGGAAGATATCCACATTCCTAAAATCATAGAATTCTTCTAATTCCCTTTTCAGTCTTTGTGTCTCGGCATGAATACCTTTTATCCGTGCAAGCATGAAGCGGTGTATAGGAAGATTGGTTAGATATTCCCTTAGCCAACCGCCAACAACGAAATAATGTATCTTAAACCGAAACAACTGCGACAAGATGAATATGATAGGGAAAAAGACTTTCAAGTTGTTGTGTGCCGGCAAGTAGAATAATGTCTTGCAACACATGACTTTGAAGAACATCTTGAACAATAGAAGTTTACTTTTCTGCAAAGATTGTGTGTCAAAATATTCAACATCATAATCCGTTAATTGTTCTTTTGCCAAACGATATACGTCTCGTGTTTTAACTGTCTGACCATCCAATTGGTTGGTCAAATAGCCAAAATATCCTAACACTAAAATCTTCATCATTTCAATGCATTTAACAAATAATTAATCGATATTTCTTTTTGTACTGCTAATAATTTATAGACTTCTGCATAATCGATAGGATTGTTCCAACAATTTGACAAAGACAAATCTTTTACAGAATCAAACATTCGGTTCTCAAGATGCAGTATCTTCAGCAAACTGACAATACGAGATTCCTTACCATTATGATTAATAACAGCAGCAAATTCTCGTTTGTATATAATAGAAAAGGCTACACCATGAAAAGAGTCTGTTACTACAAAAGAAGCTCCAGCAATACGCCTAACCCACTGATTAACCGTTGGATTAAAATGATATTTATAACCTTTTTTAGGGAAATTATAATTCAATAATAGTGCAGGAGTATTCATTTTTTTAGATACAATTGGCATATTTTCCCAAAAATCTTGTGTCTTCTCAAGTTTGTAACAAACAATTTCTTTCCTTTGTTTAACCTTTCCTGTTATTTCTGGATAACTATCATTTAAGAAAGTAGGATCAACAACGATTGTCGGTTCTATATTAAATGTTTGCCTTAGAATATCGGCACCCTCCAACTCTCTAACAGAAACATTATTAAATTTATCCAAACATTTCTTTACTATAGATGTAGAAGCATATTTCCCTTCCTTCCATTTCGACAGTCCGAAACTAGAAGCATATGAGATCCGACGTACTTCATCAGACCCAAAATCCAAGAAATAGGCAAGTGCCCTATCTGCACTAATATTAGGGTTCCAAACTTGATCACTACCAACTATATAACAATCACTCTGAGGTGGATTATTTCGCAAATCTTCCATGCTTTTATAATGCTTTGTTATTGCTGGATAATATTGCGTCATTATTTTTTTTATTCTTCGAGGATAAATTATCGACTTTAGCAATCTTACAGGCAATGGACTACCTTCTGATATTGTTTTAAGAGTAGGCTCAAAATGACGAATATCAACAACTTCAACTTTAAAACCATGTTCTTTAAGAAATCTACACAAAGCATATGTCTGCATTACAGCCCCAGCATTGGCAGAATAATGATATGTTACTAATGATATTGTATTCATAAATTATTATCTTTTAGTATTTTATAGATGTCTCGTTTTCTAACGTTCTTATAATAATGATAAATAAGAATCCTTACGCCCCTTTTTATCATAGTCCAAGGTCTTTTCCATGTTCCTTTATTAGCATATAATTCTAGTATTTTTTCAAAACTATAAGTAGCAAAAGCATTCTCTAACTTCTTTCTTTCTGGAGGTATGTGAGCATGTCCACATACAACTCTAGGATTTGTTATTAAAAGCTCATTCCATCCTATCTGTTTTTTTGCAATATTTACAGCATTCAATGCCTCTATTCCTTTAATTGAATGAGCTATTGTTACAGATAAACCTTTCTGCCTTTCCTCTATTTCGAACATCTGTCCCCAATAATCTCCTATAGTGATATCAGATTTTCTGTGCCCTTTAGCAAACTTACAATCATAACAACTATATCTATTGGTAGCGCCAGTTGTAAACCCGCATATAGGAAGTGGGCGTTCATATTTTGGAACACTCTTTTTAATTCCCGACTTGGTTTTAACAGTCAATACATAACGTCTCTTATTACGATAAGAAAGAATTGATTCTATATTGGTGTGTTCTACATACTTTGTTATAAGAAAAGAACTAGGGACTCCACCACAAATCAAATCAACAGTTAGTAAGTTATCAATATGCTTATCGTTCTTCAAAAACGACAATAAAGCAGCAACCTGACAACCAAGTCCAGAAAACAACACCTTTTTACCTTTTGCAAGTTGTATTTTAACTTCCCGAAAAATACCTTCTGTACTACTTTGAGTATACTTTGATCCTTGCAATAAAGACAAATCATTAACATTGTCTATCAAACAATGTTTAGTCAAATATTGTTCCTGCATTGCCCCAACAACAACACCTCCTTCTTCAAGAACATTTTTGGCCAAGGTGGAGAATATACCACCAGAAGTTGAAGTTTCCCTAAGCTTATTATCTAATGACCATGAAACATTAACATCAGATTTAGCCAACTCATTTGAGCCATATTCAAAGCCACTGATTGATGGACAAACTTTCTCACACATATGACACTGCACACATTTACTCTCATCAACTTCATAAGAATAATGACCTTCTGAGTTTATATATCCTTTAACTGCTCCTTGCCGACAAGCATCCACACATGCTAGACAACCAGTACATGCGTATTTATTTGCTAATTTTGGTCTATTCATATTTAACCCTTAAAGCTGATTAAAATAATTTATATACTTTGCAGCTATTACCTCTATTGAAAAACGCTCTTTTACAAATTTAGACAATCCATCACGTAAATGCGAATTCAAAGAATTTCCACCCTTCAAAATCTTTATCATAACGTTTTCTAAATCTTCAGGGCTTTCTTTCTTAAAGAAGAAACCTGTTTCTCCATCTATACCAAAAGGTAGAAACTGTGGCAAATCACTCAGGATAATAGGAAGATTATATCTATAAGCGACCATAATAGCTCCACTTTGGGCTATATCTTGGTAAGGCATTACGAAATAATCACATGAACCAAATAATTCTGCTATTGAATCATTCGGTATATATCCAATTGAGGTCTCAAATAAATCTGGATATTTTATAATGTGCTTATATTCGTCCCAATTTTTACACCCCCCAGCAATTTTTACCTTAAAATTATGATAACCTTTATCATAAAGAGCTTGAGCTGCTTTTATAAGAAGGTCCACACGTTTATATCCCAAAATTTTGCCAAAAAATAGAAACACAATTTCTTTTTCATTAAAATGACGCTCTGCTTTTACTTCCCCATAATCCTTTAAAGCCAAAGGGGCATTCAGAACGTTTTTATTAGGATATTTTTTATATAAGATTTTCTGCTGTGAATTAGAAAAGACTTGAATGTTTTTGAAAGTTCTCAGATGAAGCGAAGTAAATATCTTCGCATATAATTCATGATTTGCACCTTTAGGAGTCGATACATTATGACATGCGGCTACAGTCTTATTTAATGGTAGTAATAAAGGATAGATTAAAGGTCCAAAAGGAGCAGCTTGTAAAGAAGTGTAATATATATCAGGGTTATACTTCTTTGCGTTTCTTAAGACCTTACAATATGCCAACATTGTTCTCAAATCATAAAAACGATGTGGCAAATCTATATATTCAACAACTATATTCTTAGAATATATTTTACTGTTTATTAAACCTACCAATTCTTGACTAGTCTTACCAAAAGACAATATTTGCCAAAATATTTTAACCTTGTTCTGTAATTCTGCAATAATTGGCAAATCCACATCAACAAAATATGACGGGGAAATCCAAGATAATCTCTTCATAAATTTGTTTTTATTATGTTATTAATTTGTTTAATATTCCTTATCTTGAATGGCCTGTTTGAGAGCATTTATAAAGCCACGTCCGAACTTGAGATCTGGCTCCATATAATTTCCTTCTCCCCATTCATTCCAAGATTTAACAAAGACTACTTTATTCTTCTTTTTATCTGTTGTAGAAAGTATTTCATAAGCATGTTTTCTGAACAATTCAGGAGTTGCATTATGAAGACATGTTCCCCCTCTTCCACTTCGTGGAGTATGATCCCAATTAGGCATCATTGTAGGAAACACATCCTCTCTAAAGTCACTAGAAAAAACGCTATGCTTAATTGCTAGTCTGTAAGGAATAATAAAAGGTAACTTTAAAAGTCTTCTAACGTAGTTAAAACATCTCATACCAAAATTGACATACTTTGTATATTGAAAATAATTATCCAATCTATGACAATGATTAACAGCGTCAAATCCCACTCGAATAATATCATCAATTTTTTCTATATCAAATGTTTGACCTACAAAATAAAATTCAGGTAATCCATTTGCTTTTGCCAATTGATTCCAGTGATTCTTAAAAGTACTGAAATTAAGAAAATCTAAAGGTTTGTAAATTACAAATAATAGTTTTCCGTTAATTTTAATATATCGTTTATCTTTAAATGCTTTTAACAAAGAGTAGAAATGCTTTTCTTCATCATCATGCCCTAAGTATTTTTGTTCTGCTAATAATTTTTTCTGTGCAGTACCATCTTTATTCCAAAACTTAGAGTACCATGATTCATTAGCCCAGCATAAGCAAAATGGGAAATCAGGTTTGCCACTTTCAACAACTTCATTAAACGGTCTTTCCAGTTCCTCAAAGCCTGCTTCAAACCAATAGTGATAATAACAGAAACCTGTTACACCTGCTTCTTTGGCAAGCTCCACTTGTGCCTCTCTTACTTCAGGCAAGCGCAAATCGTAATAGCCAAGTTCTGAAGGCACCTTAGGCTGATAATGACCTGGGTATAGTTTCTTTGCCTTACCCACATTTGTCCACTCTGTAAAACCTTTTCCCCACCATTCGTCATTACGCTTAGTTGGATGGTACTGGGGAAGATAGTATGCAATGATCTGTTTATTAATTGTGTGTGCCATTTCTGAAATGAAATTTTGATTTACTTGTTGAATAATTATGATCAGTAGAATTCACCATCTCGTAGGGGATATAACGTTCATATAATTTATTAGTTGGATACTTAGGATATTTACCCAACTGTCCTCTTTGATATATAAAGAGAACGCATATAGTTATTATTGTAATCAAAATATTCTTAGGTATACGTATCTTTTTCCAATAGTAATATGTTGTGTCAGCCAATAATATCCAGTAAAAGGGTTCAAAATAATTTCCGAACCGATAAAAAGCATATGTAAACATTCCCATACATCGAATAACTATAAAAGCAATAACGATTCCTATATATTTTGTATTCTCTTTAAGAGTCAACATGCATAACACAGGAATTATAAGATACGACAAATATAACTCCAAATAGTAAAATAAATTTCTGGAATTGTCCATTGATTGATTAAGATAATGAAGCAAATATTCAGGATCACTTGCCGTAAACAAGTTTATCAAATTTGCCAGTCCACTTATTTGCGTAAAAAGGAATGGGACAATTACTGATAATAAAATAGTGATGACAACTAATTTCTTGCTATACTTTATTTTGGTAACAAATGGGGTGATAGCTAATACAACAGCGGAAATATGGAATTCAAATGCCAGCATGATTAGTAATATAAAATACAATCTCTTGTTCCTTTCATAAAACATAACTGCAACCAATCCCAGAACCACAGCAATAGCTTCACGCATGATTTCCATATTATATTCAAAATAATTCAATATATAATAGAACAGTACTGCAAGAAATACATTTGTCGTATTACGCTTTATAAACCAAAATAGCGTCACATTTATAATCGTAGCTGTAATTAATTGTACAAAGACAAAATTATCAAAGCATGATTTTATTATACAAACAAAGGCATCCCACCCGAATTGATAACGTGATTCTAGCCTATGAAATTCAGATAGTTTTGAAATTTCCGGCATTACACTGAAATCATATACATAATTATGTGTGTCACTTCCAACAAAAAACCTTAAACCTGCCAACAAGATAAAGCATATGCACAAAAACATATAAGGCTTCTTTGTTCTTTTAAGAAAAAAACCTTGGAAGTCATACTTTAGAGAGAAGCTTATTATAATCAACAATATCAAAAGATAGATCATATCAACATTGATTTATTAAGTTGACCAACATTGTATGTGACTTATCCCACGTAAAATTCTCTTTGATGTATTTCACACCACTATATGCTAATTTTATGCGCAGATCATCATCTTCTATCAACCTTATAATATTTTCAGCAAGCAAATGAGGGTTCATGATTGGTGACAACAATGCTGTTTTTTCATGTTTTGCCATTTCTTGATAACCAAGATTATTTGTGCATGCCACAGCTTCGCCACACAACATCGCCTCGCCTACTGTCAATCCAAAGCCTTCTATTTTACTTGAACCAACATATATAGCAGCTTCATTATTTATGCTTAGATGTTCTTCTGAATTTGGTCGCTGATGATATATATACCAGTCAGGCAGTCCCGGATTTGGACAAGCTCCAAAGGCTAGTACTCTAATCTGTGGATATTTTTGTTTCACAATGCTTAAAGCCTCTAAAGCAGTTTTGCAATCCTTTCTTTCATGTTTGTGATATAACATTGAAATTGTATATTTATTTCTGCTTTCTATCGGCTTCGTTAACTTATACTCCTCAAAATCGAAACCGTTGGGGATTAAAGTGCATTTTTCTGACTCTTCTTTTTCTATGATATCTTTCAACCAATTTGTTATTACAAATTTGTTCATCTTATAATGGTAGGTTCGTCGGACCTGTTCATCTGTAACGAACCAATTTTCATAATCCTGTACGAAATAAAATTTCCGCGAAGTATCTATCGGGTAAGCATCAAGATATGGTGCAGTTTGAACCTCTGTCGCTATATAAATATCGGATTCAGGCACATGCCGATAATTAAGCGAATATGTCAGATGAAATTTAATTCTTTTATCTATAGGAAACCAGCAACTACAGTCATATCCAATTTTATATTTTCGCAAAAAATAAGCGTATATACACTGTATTTTGTAATACAATGTTCTCTTCTGCCAGTTTAACGATATAGGGCAAACAATGTTTACCTTGAATCCATCTTGAACAAGTCTATTTGCATGCTCAAATATCATCTTATATCCACCGCCAGGTGAAGAACAAGGACCAAATAAAAGAAATGTAATTTGTTTCATTATAATGTCATTTGTTTTTAACAATTATCTCAAATTAATATGTTTTACCCCCCCTTAAAGAATCTACGTCTTTGATGTCAAAACTATACGGAGAGTCGTTGTTCTTAAAATAATTAATAAGCATATCTTCTTTTTCTTGGTCATATATTCTAAAAAAACCTTTAGCTATGACCTTTGCTGGCACTCCTGCAATCAAGCATGTGTCTCCTTCTTTTAAGAAATCTTTGTTGACAAGACTATTACTTCCAACAATACTGAAATTCGGGATTTTAGCGCCTCCTGTTATTGTTGTAGAATTACAAATCCATGTTTGTTTGCCAATAAAAATTGGCTTCATATTATTGGATATCTGTCTTTTATTAATGGAAACTACAAAATGGTGATTGGAATCCATTATCTGACTTCTATGCGCTATTGTACTTCCATCTCCAATCACAATATTAGTCCAACAGTCAATATTGCAAAAGTCTGTAATTTTTGTACATGCCCCCATATCCAAGACGGCACCATGTGCTATTATTATTTTATTACCACAACCTATCATCGCTCGACCTCTGACTATCAGTGTGCCACAAAGATTAATTTGTGAATTAACTGTTTGAAGTGAAGGTGCAAATGTTTTCTGCTCGTTAATTCGCACTAACCCCTTTGTTATTGGACATTGAAAATCAACTTTGCCACTCAAACTGTTGAATGCCGGTTTACCATAAATCAAAAATGGCAGGTGTTTAGCTTGATCAAAAGGAAGAAGACGAAAATTGAAATATAAAGTTCTTATCCAATTTATCTTATTTGTACTTCTACGCTCAATTTTTGCGCATATTCTATTAATTATTTTTTGCATAATTTCTTTTTTATGGTTTCTAATAATACCACTCGCTCATTTTTATTCAAACCTACTATAAGTATTGAAGAAAATACTATAACTGCAGTGAGTAAGCATAAAAATACAGATGCGAAAATATTATCTGGCATTACAGCATTAATGAGTAATGATAGTATCAGTGATAATAATACGACCTTAAATATTGGATATAATACAGATTGAACATATTTCAGTAATGAGAAGTATGAATGGCTACGAAATATTTGCATTGTAGCTATGAAATATATAACTCTAACAATTACTAAGATTTGAAATGCCAACAAGGGGGAACCTTTCAATCTAAAAGCTATCCATGTGGCAGGAAATGCCAACAAATATATAAAACTTCCAATAGCTACATATTTTTTTAAATTACCAATAGCTTGCATACCTTGCCACATAGGATCACAAAAGCTGCAATTTAAAAGGTTGAATATCAAAATCCATATAACAAACTGCGATGTCCAATCAGGAACATTTCCTAACCAAGCCATCAATATACTATTGATACGAAGCATAACAGGAAGACACACTAGCCACAACAGAAAAAATGTGAACTTGCCACTATTGAATATAAGTTCAATAAAGCGTGAAGTGTCGCCTGCAGCATATGACTTTACTATTTGTGGGCGTACAGCAGTAAAGAATCCCATCGCAAAATTACTGACAGCCGTTTTTACTTGTACTGACAATCCTCGTGCCGCATTTACAGCAGGTCCGAAAAACATATTCAACAGCATGTTCATGCCTTGGTCGTTGAGAATAAAAACAACTGTGCCTACAAAATTCCAACTGATAAATTTCGACATGCTTTTAAAACTGCATGCATCCCAATAATACTTCAGTTTTGTCTCCTCATAATGTATTATTGAATAGATCATAGGAATAAGTCTTGCCGACATTGACATTAAGGCGATTAGCACAGCGTATGCTTTTAGTTTGTCGAAGGTTATTATACTTACAATAAATACAATAAGCAACTTCATTATTGCATCATAAATGCCCATATAGGCATATACTTTCATATTCTCGCGAGCAATGAGGACTGATTCATACACAGAAGATACGAGAGAAACAAACAATATTATCACAGTTGAATGCAGACACCAATAAGCCGCACCAACTCGGTCTGGAGCTAAAACCATTTTATTTTCTATAAACCATGCTCCACCAATTTCAACAATCAAAATAGAAACGAATGCATATATCAAATATATCAACATGTTCATATTGAACACCTGATTTGCTTTTGTCTTATCGTTCTGTCCAATTGCTACATTCAAATACCGTTGCGTTGCATTTGACAACATTGATGACAAAAAACTAAATGAGCCAGCAATGCCACCTATAACATTATATATACCATAATCATTTACTCCAAGCACAGACAATACAACTCTCGAAGTATACAACGAGATCAACATTGTGAAAAAGGTACGTATATAAAGATATAATGTATTTTTGACTATTTTCTTATTACTGTTTTCTGACATAAAAGAAAAATATTAATCAAGTCTATTGAACTAACATTTACTTAGTGTTTATATGAATTAATTCTCATACATCTTCTCATAATACTTCTGATAATCCCCAGAAGTCACATTTTCAAGCCATTCCTCATTGTCAAGATACCATTTCACAGTCTTCTCGATACCTTCCTCAAACTGTAATGACGGTTCCCAGCCAAGTTCTTTCTGAAGCTTTGTTGAGTCAATAGCATAACGTGCGTCATGGCCAAGACGGTCTTTTACGTATGTGATAAGATTGAGGTCTTCACCTTCTGCACGACCAAGCAAGCGGTCTACTGTCTTGATAACAGTCTTGATAATGTCAATATTCTTCCATTCGTTAAAACCACCAATGTTATAAGTCTCTGCTACCTTGCCTTTATGGAATATAAGATCAATTGCACGTGCATGGTCTACTACATATAGCCAGTCGCGCACATTCTCTCCCTTGCCATAAACCGGCAATGGCTTGCGATGACGGATATTGTTGATAAAGAGAGGTATCAACTTCTCTGGGAACTGATAAGGGCCATAGTTGTTTGAGCAGTTGGTCACGATTGTCGGCATTCCATAAGTATCATGGAAGGCACGTACAAAGTGGTCTGAGCTTGCCTTTGACGCAGAATAAGGAGAGTGAGGATTATACTTTGTTGTCTCATAGAAGAAGTCCTCTCCGTAAGCAAGGTGATGTTTTTCAGAACTTGCTTTAGTTGTGAATGGAGGCTTGATTCCTTCAGGATGAGTCATCTGCAATGCGCCATATACTTCATCAGTTGAGATATGGTAGAAACGTTTGCCTTCATATTTTTCAGGCAATGACTCCCAATAAAGTTTGGCTGCCTGAAGAAGAGTCAATGTTCCCATTACGTTAGTACGAGCAAAAGTAAACGGATCTTTGATACTGCGGTCTACATGGCTCTCGGCTGCAAGATGAATGATGCCGTCAACATGTTCGTCCTGCATCAACTGATAGAATGCGTCAAAGTCGCAAATGTCCATCTTCACGAACTTGTAGTTTGGCTTATCCTCAATGTCTTTGAGGTTGGCAAGGTTACCGGCATAAGTCAGCTTGTCAAGGTTTATGATTTTGTATTCCGGGTACTTGTTTACGAAGAGTCTTACTACATGTGAGCCGATAAAACCAGCTCCACCAGTGATTACAATTGAACGTTTATATTGTGTCATAACTTATTCTTAAAATGTTAATACTTATTTGAATTCAGGATACAAATCCATATCAATAGAAAATGGACTGTCAAAGTCCTTCAAACAAACATGGTGAGTATCCTTCTCGCTAAGAAGAGCTTTGTCTGTCGGTATCTTCCAGTCTATGCCTAATGAATCATCCTTGATGGAGATGCCGCCATCTGCCTGTGGAGCATAGAAGTTGTCGCACTTGTATTGGAATACCGCCGTTTCTGACAATACGGCAAAGCCATGAGCGAAACCTCTTGGAACAAAGAACTGACGATGATTGTCTTCTGTAAGTTCTACCGCTACGTGCTGCCCGAATGTGGGGCTACCTTTGCGAATGTCAACGGCAACATCAAGAACGGCACCTTTTACACATCTCACCAGTTTGCTCTGTGTATATGGAGGACACTGGAAATGCAAGCCACGCATAACGCCATAAGATGACATACTTTCATTGTCCTGCACAAAGTTAATCTTACGAACCTTCTCTTCGAACTCCCGCTGTGAGAATGACTCGAAGAAATATCCACGGGCGTCTTTGAATACTTTAGGCTCAATGATTACTACTCCTTCTATCGCTGTCTTTATTACTTCCATATCCTAGTTTTTATTTCTGTAAGTTGTTGATACATGCCTTTAAAGAATCCGTCCAATAAGGCACTTTAATTCCGAACGTCTCCTTTATCTTGCTCTTGTCCAATACGGAATACGCAGGACGTTTTACCGGACTCGGATATTCGGCACTGTAACAAGGATTGATCTCACATTCTGTATGACCGCTGTATTCTGCAATCATCTTGGTAAAGTCAAACCATGAGCATACTCCTTCATTAGAGAAATGATATATGCCGGTCTTGGAATATTGGGGCAATGAAGACTCTTTCTTGTAATCTTCAATGATAACCTCTATTGCCATTGCAAGGTCATAGGCGTAAGTCGGAGTACCGCATTGGTCAAACACTACTTTCAATGCAGGTTTTGTTGCGGTAAGATTTAGCATTGTCTTGCAGAAGTTTTTTCCGAATTCAGAATAAAGCCATGCAGTTCGGATAATGATATGCTTTACATCAGTGGCAATAATTTTCTGTTCGCCATGCAGTTTTGTAGTACCATACACGCCTGTTGGAGTACCTTTCTGGCATTCTTTGCAAGGAGTGTTATACGGCTCTTTTCCAAATACGTAATCAGTAGAAATCTGTACCAATAAGCCATTAACTTCTTTAATTGCCTTGGCGAGATTCTCCGGAGCGTCGGCATTCAGCTTCTCAGCAAGAGCCGCAAGCTTTTCGTCAGTTTCACAAGCGTCAACATTGGTCCATGCGGCGCAGTTGACAATTGCATCTACATTATTGTCGGCTACAGCCTTACGGATTGCATCCAAATCCGTAATGTCAAGATAGATTGTATCAACTCCTTCTACTTGGTTTACATCAGTAAAGATGTAATTGTCATTAGAATTCTTGGCAATAATGCGCATTTCATTACCAAGCTGTCCGTTAGCTCCTGTTACAAGTATATTCATATATCTTTTGTTTTACTTTTAGTCCAAATTGGGACTACCTGTCTGTTTTACCTCTTCTATTACTTTTAGTAAATACTGGCCATACTGGTTCTTAAGCATTGGTTTTGCCAATTCACGCATACGTTCTTCGTCTATCCAACCTTGACGATAGGCGATGCCTTCAAGACAAGCCACCTTCAATCCTTGTCGCTTTTCCAGAACTTCAATATAAGTTGAAGCCTCCGACAGAGAATCATGAGTACCGGTATCGAGCCATGCAAAGCCACGTCCCAAAGTCTGAATCTTCAATTCTCCATCACGCAAGAACCACTGATTAACAGTAGTGATTTCATATTCTCCACGTGCCGACGGTTGAATCTTACTTGCCACATCTACTACTTTATTCGGATAGAAGTACAGACCGACAACGGCATAGTTGCTCTTCGGGTGTTCCGGTTTCTCTTCTATCGACAAGCAGTTTCCATCTCTGTCAAACTCTGCTACACCATAACGCTCCGGGTCATTTACCCAATAACCGAATACTGTAGCTTTCTTTTCTTCCTCGGCTGCACGTACTGCTTCTTTAAGTTTTGCCGTAAATCCGTTGCCCTGAAAGATATTATCACCAAGCACAAGACACACGCTGTCGTCACCAATAAATTCCTTGCCTATTGTAAACGCTTGTGCCAGACCGTCAGGTGAAGGTTGTTCCGTATATGTAAAGCGTACACCATAGTCTGATCCATCACCAAGAAGACGCATGAAACCCGGAAGATCGTAAGGTGTTGAAATTATCAGTATGTCACGGATGCCTGCAAGCATCAGTACACTGATAGGGTAATAGACCATTGGTTTGTCATAAATTGGCATCAACTGCTTGCTGATACCCTTGGTGATGGGGTACAAACGTGTGCCGCTACCACCTGCTAAAACTATACCTTTCATAAGCTCACCATTAAGTTGTTTGTTGTGCGTGAGAGTATCGAACTCTGACTTTCGTCCACCTGTGCACGCACTTTTCCTTTTTCAGTTAACCTTTGTCCATTTCTGCAACCGTTACATTGGCACACTTGTCTTGCAATTTTGTATCCTGCACTGGGATTGTACCATCTCTATCAACAATATCAACCGCATGAACCTTGACCTTATGTAGGTTCTTGTACCAACGTTCAAACTGGGAATAAACGATGCCGTTCTTTTGGCAGAAGGCGACTATCGAAACACCACTTGTCTAGGACTCCTGATTATAAAGTTCCAGTATGCTTTTAAAATCTTCACTGCTTGCCATAATCGTATTTTTATGGCTCATTCGGAATTTGGAGTGATGAACGATTAATGGTGGACATCAGCAATTTAGAAAATATCTTCAAAATACTCACCGAAGTTGACTTTGTTCAATTTACTACTTTCCAACAACCCGAACATAAAAGATATAGACCATTTTTGTTGCAATCCTTCCAATATCCATCAAAATTCAGGTTCTTCGTCAACTTAGGTGGTAACACATCTTCCATTCCAGTCGGCAAGAAGTAGTGTTGCCCTTAAGATAGCATGTTCAGCCTTGTTGTTAAACATGTTTCTAAAGAACACGAAGATCTGCAGCTTTTATCATGTTTATTAACGTGTTGATAATCAAATATTTAAATTACAAATAAGCAGCTTTTTCTACCACCTAAATTAACGAAGAACCAAAATTCAATAAAAACTCTTTCATATTATCTATTATATGTTGTTTGACCCTCCATGTACATAGATGCTAAAATGGGTCTAAGTTTATCTATTATGTTTCTTTTACGAGCCATTAAATCACTCCTTGATTCTTTAGGATTTTTAGGAATAAAGACATAATAGAATAAAATATCTTCATTATCTTCCATCTTATTAGGATATAAGTCAGTGTATCTTACTAAATCTTGCGAGATAATAATATACAGACTATCCATTTTAACACGTGGTTTGAACTTTGCCTCTGTAATTAATATATCATCTATATCAATCTCACATTCATTAGATATGAATTGTTTTACAAATGGCTTAAAATCCTTATGCTTCAAAGACTTTGTACGATTGATATCTGGGAAAAAATGATAGAACTCATCAGGAGATTTCCATAATGCGACATGGTTGTACTGTCGACTGCTCCATTGCTTGTAATATTCATTATCGCCAAACTGCTTCATTAGAAAAATTAAATCATCATCCGACAGATTATGAATTGTTAAATGACCATCAAAAATTTTTATCTTATCAGTCAGTGCATTTATATTGATTATCTTTCCTAAAGCATTATCTTCATTTGGAAACAATTTCAAAGCAAGTTTCTCTGCTGCGTGTCGAAGTAGCCATTGTTCATGATTTACTACATGATGATTTATTACATATCGCATTTGGAAATCTTTTACATTTAAGACTCCTTCAATCTCATTTAAGGAATTTGCCTCAAAACACACAACATAATCATTTTTATCATTACGCTTTATATGAAGAGCAGATATTAATCTTCTTAAATCAATACTTGATGTACTATAGCCTGAAGCCCAAACGTCACGACAAGCATAATCCAACCTATCGGCATCAATCACCTTCCCATGCAACAACGAAATGAAACAATTATGAATTTGATGATTGTCCTTGTCTGCCACATAGAAAATACCAGTTATCATTCTAACAATAAATTCAGGATCAAGATACAATCGTGAAATAGCTTCTCCAAATTCATAATGTGCTATATATGCACTTACAAATTCATGAAAATTGGGGTCATTCAATGCTCTGACTTGTTCTAAATCGCTTGTGAAATTATTAGAATTAACTTCATCTGCTAATTTTCTTGCCAAGTCTTTCTTTTGTCCATAATAGTTCTCAAATGTATGTGAAAAAGGAGCATGACCTACATCGTGAAGAAGACAAGCTACTAAATAAGAGTTGTATATAACACTCATATTGTTGGCTGTCTCTCCCCAAAAATCGTTGGCTTCTTCTTCCTTACGTAAATGATCAACAATTAGGGATCCTATATGATAAACACCTAAAGAATGGATAAATCTATCATGCCGAGCACTAGGATATACAGAGCGAATAGATGTCTGCTCTATTCGTCTTAACCGTTGAAATGCAGATGTGTCAATGATATTTTTTACTAACTCATCCGGCACCATAATATATCCATGTACTGTATCTAATATTCTCTTCATACTATTTGGAGTAAAACTGGTCGATTAGGTCTATAATGTCCTCACTCGGCATTAAACGCTCTATTGCTTCTTTCACAGAAAGAAGATTATTAATGACAAGACTTTCATCCATCATTACAACATTCTTAGGGAAAGAACATCGGAATGCATCTATAGATATTAAATCAAACGTGGTTAACACGTTTGATTTAATATCTTCCACATATTCACAGATTTCGCGAATTTCTTTATATGTCAATTCATATGGGTTGCTATCAGCCCTTTTATGAACCATGTAAGCAATTACTTCTGTCGAATCTAATTCTATAGGCATAATCCTCTTATTCTGACCTCCTTAAGATCTCTAAATTTTTACTCAATTCTTTTATTTTATTCTTGTATTCCTGTATTTCTGCTTGAATATTTTTCTGCTCATCGGTCAAAGGTTTCTGAAAAGAACGGTCAAGAATAGCAATTTCATCTTTATAAGGCATAAATGGTCTATAAAGTTTATAGAACGTAACACCTATAGCACCTTTGAATGCCTTTAGTTTCGGAGTATTCCAACCACACCTTAGTATTAAATCAGGAGCAATATCAGTATATGGATCCAGATAAACAATCTCACGAATACCTATTTGAAACGCTTTTTTTGAACATAAGACACAAGGTGATGCTGTAACATACATGATACCGTCTTTCAAGCCATTACCACCAGACTTGGCTAGTCTTAACATCGTATTTTCTTCCGCATGTAACGATCGAGTATTAACTTGATCCTTTGTTCCTGTAAACTTATTGTATTGCGAACGAAAACAATATGAGTAACGCAAACCAAGATTAGACAAACTCCTAACTGTCTGCTTGTTCACATTGTCTCTTATACAAGAAACAAATGTTTTGCCAGTATTTTTAATATTACCAGTAAGTTCATATTTGCTGTATATCTTATCCTGAACATCTTTAATTGCTTCATCGTTATCTTCAGAATACAATTCGTCAGCATATCTCATTTGACATGGAAGCTGAGTAGACGGAGGATCATTCCATCCGATTGATTGAACAGTATATTCCTTGTCTACTATTGTGCATCCAACCTTGCGTGAAATACATCCTGAATTAAACTTTGCCACATACGCGATAGACATACAACGTTCATCACTACTTGGTGTAATAAGCCCAGGACGAACAATCAACGAATAGAACTTCATCCATTGTTCTGCCAATGATTTGAAGGAATTGATGTCTTCATCATCTGAATTATAGGATAAATGTATCTCACTTTCTGTGACACATCTGCTAATATCTGGACTATAAAATAATCCTTTTTCGAAATCACACTTATCACTTTCCGCATTGCTCAAAGCCATTATTCTATTTACCGTTGCGTGATAAATGCTTTTCTGGTCTTCAGATAGCTCATCCTCCAGTTTATTGAACATTGACTTTATAACCTTATGCTCAACCAACTTTTTCTCATTGCCATCATTATGCAAAGCTACTGAATAGAAGCCACTGAAACGTTCACGCATATACATTATCTCCAATGAACTTCTTACAGAATCTATAACAAATCTACGTGGCTTTTGAGGATAATTCTCATGATATCCCTTTATGATACCATTTATTAAGTCTATTACATCAAAAATATGATCACAATTATACTCATTATCCTGATTTACAATAGCATCAGGATTTCCCGTAGCACGAATTGAATTGGCTAATCTGTGAACAAAGAAATTTTTCGCAAAATAATCCCTTCTCTTCAATTCATTATAGAATTTCTCACAAAAATCTTCGAACTTATCATCAAAATATATATTACATAGTTCTTTTCGATATGCAAAACGTTCTCTTTCTTTGTTGTTATGAATGTCATATAGGTGTTTAAATGAATTAAACATATCTTCATCCAATCCAAGAACTATCAGTTCTTCATTGGTGAATTTGTTGTTTACCTTATAGTACTCATCAACATCTTTATGACTTTTATCAAACTTATTTTTTAGCAAATCAGACACATGATTTAAGAAACCGTCATAGTTATTGACACTTGCATATTTTTCCAATGTAGACAACAATAGAACATTGCGATAGCGTAAAATCTCAAAAGGCTGATATTGTTTTGAGCAGACATTATAACATGCCTCATATTTTCTTTGAAATACAACATCTTGCTTTCCTATTTCTTTTGTTGTGTCTAATACTTCTCCTGGTTTTCTTACTTCTTTCCAATCAGAAAAATCATTAGACATTATGCCTGCTAAATCGGAACATCCACTACCTGTTATACCAGTTAAGGCTACAACTATAAAATCACGTCGATGAACATACATTTGTTCAATCGGCATTTTAATAGTTTCATTATTCATAGTATTTATTGTTTAATAAATTTTACATATTATGTTTGTTCGATATCATCAATCAAATTGATTCAATATTTTCAACAGAGATTCGGCTTCACTTTGAACCAACATTGAGACCTCAGGAGGATTACTCTTATATTTAAAAATACGACCTTTGGGCAAATCTAAAATACCATAGACCACATCTTTTGAATCATATCCATATGTTTCTTTCAGCAACTCCAAAAGCAAATCAGCCTCATTTTTTGTTATTTTTTTTGTGTCATTTGAAAAAAACAATTTTATAATATGTACTTTGTCCCTATAAGAAAAACACAATTCTGGATAGACACTTACTCGTAAATCCTTATATTTCCACATTCTCCTTGAGATACGTACCTTTTCGAATTTCTTCTTGCCCCAAAACTTTTTCAGACCAGCAATTCTACTTTGATAATTCTCTTTCTTGTCTTCCGCTATATGTTCTATACACGCATCCAAATCTGCTGCTTTTCCAGACTTAGACAAAACATGACTTATATATGAACGCAATGGTCCCCAATAATCCATCTTTATTTGATATTCAGATTTTATATCTTTATCAATTGACTTGGCAGCATTAAATTTATGCATACCAATCTTCGATATAAAGTTACAAAACTGACTAAATGTTATCTTTTTTTTTGCCATATAAACTATTTCTTTAAATGTAAACCACCAATACAGCGTATCCACTATTTTTCAGTGGGTTAACCGCATCAGTATTTTGAATAAAGGCTGTACTTACATGATGCCTTGTATTATGTTTATTCCCCATACAGATTCTTCATAAACGCCATCTTTCTCAGGTCTTTTGCCGATGATCCTTTCTTGCCTTGCAGAGCAAGGTCGAACTTCTTGCAGACTTTCAGCATGTTGACTTTTGTGGTGTTGCTGAGGAGCTGAGAAAGACGAATAGCGTCAACGGTATAGTTTTGGAGGATAAGGTAATCATTTATAAAACTTAAAGTTTAGTTATCTCTTCCTGTGAAAGGCCTGTTGCTTTCATTATAGCGTCAATAGGCATATCCATTTCAAGAAGTTTTTTTGCTATTTCTACAGCTTTGTCTTTTTTGCCTTCAGCACGACCTTTTGCAAGTCCTTTTGCAATACCTTTCTCTTCTGCATTATCCAGCGAGTTCTTCATGTCGCGATAAGCTTTAAGACTGTCCTCATATTCACGAAGTTCTGTTTTTGAGAATCTTGCGATTTCAGCCTGATTAAACAAACGACTAAAGACTTCTGTCTGGAGATACCTGGGTTGACGGTCAAGACGCGAGAGGTTTTGAAGAACATAAATCCACTTGTCATAATTGGTCTTCAGTTCTTCTATACTCTTTTTGAACTTGGCTATTTCAACATACTTAAATGTGAGTTTATCGTTGAACACTTTATGTGTCTGCTTGTCAAGCAAGCCGATGTCGTGATTGATTGTATCTTGTGCAAAAGCAGAATCTGTCATGTCGTAGTTGAGTAATGCAACAACATAAACATGCTTGAGTTCATAATTCCATACTTCTCCTTTTTGCGCTTGCTCACGAATAGGGAATGTGGCATAATATAGGGAACGGTCTTTGAAGTATTTCTGACTGGCATTCTGCATCTCAACGATAAACTTCTCGCCTTTTTCATTCTCACAATATACGTCGAATATAGCCTTGCGGTCTGTACGTACATCACCAACATGCTCATTATTAAGGAATGTCACGTTCTTTACAACTTGTTCACCATCAAACAGAGAGTTGAGAAAATCAATTAACAAATCCTTGTTGGGATTAGTGCCAAAAATTCGCTTGAAACCGAAATCGGTCAGCAAACTGATATATCGTTCTTCTGTGTATCGCATAACCCTAATATTAAATTTGTATTATAACACAAAGATAAAGGATATATTCAATATTTACAAGAATATTGGCACAATTTTGATTATTGAGTGTTGTTATCGGCTTTACCGCTTGCCAGAGCATGAATGTTGAATTATTCTCGACTAACGCCAGCGATTGTAAGTTGTACTATCATGAACAAGAATTAATTGTTGTAATAACGAGCGTACCATTCAGCAAAGCATCTCAATCCCTCTCTCAAACTTGTATTTGGCTTAAATCCGAAGTCTTGCTCCAAAGGGGCGTATCATCATAAGTCACTGGCACATCACCAGGCTGCATCGGTACAAGTTCCTTATGGGCTTCAAAGTCATAATCCTTTGGCAATACTCCTGCACGAACCAATTCTTCTTGGAGGATGGTAACGAAGTCAAGGAGGTTTTCGGGGGAGTTGTTACCAATATTATATACTTTATATGGAGGAATTGGCAGACCATCTTCGCCATTCCGCTTTTCTGGTGCATGCTGCATGATACGGACTACACCTTCTACGATGTCGTCAACGAATGTGAAGTCACGCTTGCAATTACCATAGTTGAAGATTTTGATGGTTTCGCCTTTCACCAGTTTGTTGGTGAATCCGAAGTACGCCATATCTGGGCGACCGGCAGGACCATACACTGTGAAGAAGCGAAGGCCTGTAGAAGGGATGTTATAGAGTTTACTGTAGGCATGTGCCATCAACTCGTTGCTCTTTTTGGTGGCTGCATAAAGAGAAACGGGATTGTCAACCTTGTCGTCTGTTGAATATGGAACTTTTTTGTTGCTACCATATACAGATGATGAAGAAGCATAAACAAGATGCTCAACTTCGTGATGACGGCAAGCTTCAAGGATATTATAGAAACCTATGAGGTTGCTCTGAATGTAAGCGTCTGGATTGGTGATACTGTAACGTACACCAGCTTGAGCTGCGAGGTTTACGACAACAGCGATTTTGTTTTCGGTGAAAATCTTTTCTACAGCTTCTTTATCAGCGATTGATGCGTGTACGAAAATCCAGGACCCTCCTCGGTCCTCCCTGTTTAGGGAGGATGCTATTTCTTCTATTTCCTTGAGACGTTCGTGTTTGATGTTGACATCATAATAGTCTGTGTGGAATCAATACCAATCACTTTGATGTTCTGTACGTCGTGGAAAAGACGTTTTACGAGGTTGCTGCCAATAAAACCTGCAGCACCTGTTACAAGAATTGTCTTGCCTTCAAGATTTATGTTGTATTCTACCATAAAGACCCCCTCATTACCCCTGTTTAGGGGATGGTCCGGAGGGGAGCGGAGGATTTAGACCCCCTCGATCCCCCTGTTTAGGGGGAGGATGAAAGACCCCCTCAGTCCCCCTGTTTAGGGGGAGGAAGAGGACATTGGGCTAACTGTCTGGGGGAGGGTTATAAGGTTTGTTTTATTTTTGTAATGACATAATCGGGGTTAAATAAGACTTCTTGGTTTGTGAAACGTATGACCTTGAAACCTTGGTTTTCTAACCATTCTTGCCTGATAGTATCGTAGAGTTGCTGTTCTTCAGTGAAATGGTAACCGCCATCGATCTCGACTATCAGTCTGCTTCGGCGGAATAGGAAATCTACTATATAATCACCAATAATCCCAAATCGCTTTCTATGTTAATATCCAAATGTT
>UMGV01039931.1_pt1 | contig 24011 bp, 15 predicted proteins | sample 1965361 | NCBI WGS metagenome assembly UMGV01 (sample SAMEA4836081, study PRJEB28245) | human gut metagenome | biome: gut microbiome; material: fecal sample | place: Denmark | collected 2008
TATGAATAACTTTCATTTGCTTTTAAACCACCAAATACTAAACTTGTGATACTAATATTGTTAGCAAATGCATCAGCAACTTCATTTTCAGCGTTGTCTAATACTCTGATATGACCAACGTTTCCAACAAAATCTCCACCCCAAGATAATTTAGCTTTAGTTGAATCTTCTTCTAAAACTTCAATATTAACAGTTTCCATAAATGATTTCTTATTGAAATCTGTGCTTGCAGTCATAGGTCTCTTTGTAGCAAATACATATTGGTCAATTATAATATCATTTTGGTCAAATGCATAGTATGATAAGTTTTGTGGTGTTACTTGAACTAATAAATATCCACCAAGATTAACTTTATCAACGTTAGAAGCATTACGTGCATCATCACAAACGATATAGTGGTTAGGGAAATTCTTTTGTCCACGTTCAGCACCTACTTTAGTAGAACCACGACCATAGTCATGATTGTCACCACTGAAAGATAAGTCAATATTATATTTTTCAAATGTTGGATACCAATATTTAGCAGCTTCTGCACTACTACCCCAACATGCTCTATGATACATTACTGTAATATATTGATGAGGTACAGTTTCAACTATTTTTTCAAACCATTTAATTTGTGTTTTATAGTTATCAACTCCAACTTCACTATCTAATATTATAAATAAAACATTATTCCAAACGAAATAGTATACGCCTTCAGTATTTTCTTTAGGACCATTCTTAGGACTTGCATTAACGTTGTCAAATACATAAGAACCAGCGCCTAAATATCCACCAGCACCATCTAGTGCATCATGGTTACCAATACAAGATGCAAGTGGCATTTGTTTGTAGATATCTAAATCATATAACATACGCCATTCGTTCATAATACCACCAGTATTAGATTCATCACCAGCAGATAAAACTAATTCTAGATTCATATTTAAACTCTTAGCTTTTGCCATAGCTCTATTCATTGTTGCATTACTAGTATCCGCAGCACCTTGACCATAAACTTGTGGGTCAGCCATTACAGCAAATGCGAAAACGCCATCTTTACCAGCAGTTTTAAAATATCTTGTTTCAGAAAAATTAGTAGCGCCTACTCTATACATATATTCTGTATCTGGATCTAATCCAGTAGCAAATGCTTCACATACGCTAACTTTTTCTTTATCATAGCCTGCACCATAATCAATACCCCATTGAGTATTACCTATAAATGGATACGCGTCTTTAAAAGAAGTATATGTTGGAACAACTTTAATAGCTTTATCAAAGTTTCCATCACTCTTTTTAGCTATTTCAACAACAACTCCACTTACAGTAGTATGAAAACTAAAGTTCATTTGCGTTGATGCATCTTCCCCAGGATTAGCAATTAATAAATCAACATCTCCCAAATTATATGCCTTAACAACTTTGTTTGGAGTAAGACCAAATAATAAAACTGTTAAAAACATAAAAATAGCAAATAATAAGATTTTCTTTTTCATATTTTTCTCCTTATATGTCTTAATTTTTACAATACTATTTTACCATATTGCAAGCGTTTTTGCAAACGGAATTAAAAACTAAACATTAAAATGTTAGGGAAAAACAACATTAATATTCCTAATATTAACATAATTATTCCTCCAATTAGGTTTGAATATTTTGAAATTTTATTGCTAACTGCTTTTATCTTTAAAGTAGAAGCTGCAATAAAGAAAACAATGAAATCATCTATTAAAAAGAAAATGACATACAAAATTGTATATGATATTTCCGCAAACGTTGAAACTTCATTAATTGCCAGAATGTTAGAAAAAAGTAGTGGCATTCCAGCTGAGCAAGCAAGTTCAATAAAGTTAACGATTATAGCAATTAGAATGATTCCTCCTAATGCTATAAAAATACTTTTTTCATTAACTAATCCTTTAATTTTCTTTGTTAATGTTCGCTTTTGTTTAGCATTAGTAACTTCACAACCATCTTCTTTTTTTATAACACTCTTAATGTATTTATACAAATTATATCCACCTGTACAAATAGCAAAAATTCCAATGATTATCAAAAATACACTCTTTGCCATAATGACTTTTACTAACGAAACCCATCCAAGCATCATTATAAAATAGAATACTCCTGAAGTTAAAAGAAATGTACCACCTAATAACCATATTTTTTTCTTATCTTGAGTTGGTATTAGTAAAGATATTAATAGAATTAATATCCACATAGCACAAGGATTAATTCCATCTAAGAATCCTAAAATAATTGCTATAAGAGACAATGAAACATTCTTAATATTAATAACACCAAATATTGGTAAATTAATCTCTTCAATTATGCTCTTATCGAAATCACTTTCTTTTATCTCTTCACCATTTTGATATTTTTGAAAAACATCAACGAAATCATTATATGTATACTTTTCAATATATTTTTCTAAATAAAACTTAGCAACACTATCACCACTAAAGGCAACTCCACCAACAATTGTAAATGGAAAACCATTACCTGTTTTAAAACCATTTTCTTTAAATAAAGCTTTATACTCTTTATATAGGATAACATTTTTTCCTTCATAGTAATAATCATTAACTACTATGTTATCATATTTTTCTGTTAGTTCATTTAGATATTTAGTTAGTTCTTTACAGTGATAACAAGTTCTTGTTTTAAAAACATATATATTAACTATATTTTTTTCTTGAGTTGTGTTATCTATATCGCTAGCACTAACATTAGTATTAGAAACAACTAAAAATCCCAACATAACGAGCAAAAACAAAAATATTTGTTTAAATCTCTTCATTTTTTTAACCTATCAAACCTTTAAGTTCATTTATACTCTTTTCCCCTATTATTCTTGAAACTTCTTCTTCACCATCATATATTATGGCAACTGGCAATTTATTTCCAATTTTCAATTTATCAACTATTTCCTCATCATCATCAAAATCATATTCGTTAAATTCTTTAACAGTATTACTGTTTTTTATAACTTCAAGATATCTAGGGCGCATAATGATACAACTTGTACACCATACAGCTGTTACCAAAACTATTTTTTTCATATTATCTTCTCCAAAACCTCACACACTTTATCTATATCTTCCACTTTTGTTAGATGAGATAAACTAAATCTAACACTACTTGTTGCAAGAGATAAATCGCCTGTTAAGGCATAAACGCCTTTTGAAACCTCTTCTTCACTTGAACATGCAGAATGATTAGAAATATAAATGTTGTACTTTTCTAATTCTAATACTAACTTTTTACTATTATAGCCAATGAAACTAACATTAACAATATGAGGTATGCATTTGTCATTACTATTAATTTTGACATTTTTCATATCCTTTAACTTATTAACAAAATAGTCATGAATTTTTCTAACTTCTCTATAGTTTTCATTAAAATGAAACATACTTTTGTATATAGAATGTCCTAAAGAAATAATAAGTGGATGAGCTGGTGTACCACTACGATATTTTGTAGTACTTTTTCCACCTTGAATTTGACTTTCTAACTTAATGTTTTTTCGTTTTACAAGAGCTCCTATTCCTTTTAAACCATATATTTTATGAGCAGAAACTGAGAACATATCAATATCTGTAAACTCAACTTTTGCCTTTCCTATGCACTGTGTCATATCAATGTGTAGATATGCATTAGGATATTTCTTAACAATTCTTTTGATATCTTCAAGTGGTTGAAGAATTCCTATTTCACTATTAACAGCAGAAATAGTTACTAATCTTACATCATCTGACATTAATTCTTCAAACTTTTTTAAATCTATTTGTCCATTTTTATCATAGTCAACAATATCAACAACAAATCCTTTTCTTTGAAAAGAACCAAGTGGTGCTATAACAGAAGAGTGCTCAAATGAAGTAGTAATAATTCTACCACCTTCTAATCTTTGTAAAACTCCCTTAATAGCCAAATTATTAGCTTCAGATGCTCCACTAGTATATACCACCTCATAATTATTGTCTAAACCAAACATAAGTAGTATATTTCCTGTTGTTCTTTCAATTGATTCATTACATTCCCTACCTAGTTTATGAATTGAATTACTATTTCCTAATAATTTCAAATTGTCATTATAATATTTATCTAATACATCTTTATCCACTGGTGTTGTGGCTGAGTAGTCCAAATATATAATATCATTCATCGATAACACCTCTTTCTTGTAATATTATAACAGATTTTTTATATTTTTTTAATACTTTTTAAAATATATTCCAATAATTTACATATATTAAAAAAAGCTTGACATTAATTTGATTAATGATCAAGCTTATTTTATAAAAACCTAAATAGTTTTTTTCTTTCTGATAATAAATGCTAATCCTAAAACACTCAAGATAAACCATATACTTTGAGTTGTTCCTTGACAATTACAACCAGTTTTCTTAGCTATTGCTTCTACCTTTTCTTTTCCGCAGACTTTACATGTATATGTCTTGCTTCCTTCTTCTTTGGTAGTTGCTTCTTTTGTAATTGCTCCATTATCCCATTCGTGACTTGCACTATCTTTCTTATCGTGACAGTGTTCACATTCATGATAATGTGACTCTTCATCGTACTTCCAGTTTTCACTATAGTTATGGTTAAGTTTTTCGATTACTACTTTCTTTTCATAACCGCATTCGCTACATACATATTTTCCTTCACCATTTGCCTCGCAAGTTGCAACTTTGATAACTATAATTTCACCAAACGTATGACTTGCACTATCTTTCTTATCGTGACAGTGTTCACATTCATGATAATGTGACTCTTCATCGAACTTCCAGTTCTCACTATAGTTATGATTGATTTTAGCTATCTTTTCTAATTTAACTTGTTTACATAAAGTACAAGTATACTTGCGTTGACCTTCAGAAGTACATGTAGCTTCTTTTGTAACTACGCCACTATCCCACTTGTGATTTACAAGTCTTATGTTACCGCAATAATCACAAGTTGTATCACAGTTATGGCTATATTCATGGATATGTGTTTCGCCTTTTGCACCACAAATTGTACATAGATGCCAATGATATGTGCCATCACTTTGATATTTATTATCATACTTATGATTACAATATAACTTATTCAAAGCATTAAAACGATCATTTAACCAAGTTTTCATTCTTTGAACAACAAAGTCATAATCTCTATTTTCCCATAAATGGTTAAGAGATTCAGGATGACCTACTCTTACAAGTGGCCATAAAATGTAATTCATTTCTGCACTATCAGCTAATCTATTAGCATTTTCAGAAATCATACCTTTATCACTTAATAATAATTGAATTTCTGGAACCATTACATCTGTATAATATTTCTTAACAGCTTCTTTGAAACTAGGAATTTCAATTAATGCTTCTGCTAAATAGTTATGAGATATTTCTTTTGGTGAAGTTTCTTTTGCCCAACCAGTACCAAATGTCATTTCTGAATCCCATATTAATCCAGCATTTAGTTTTTCACCCTTATCTTTATACAAGAACATTGATGAAATGAATGCATCACAATTTCCACTAATTTCTTGAAGTATAAAGGCTCTTACTAATGAGTCAAGATCACAATAATCATAATAATATTTTCCTGTTGTCTCATTATATCCAGTATATTTTCCGTTGGCATCTTTTGCAAATACAGCATCTTCGAATTCTTGATAATATTCACTAATATATTTCATTGCTTCATTGCTACAATATTCAGGACTCTTAACATTGAATCCTACTTTTCTTCTTGTAATGAATCCACAAACTTCATCAATAAAATCATTATTTAATTCGATTAGATATCCACCAGTAATATCACTTGGATTAGTTAAACCTTCAATATACTTATAACTTGAACCATATTTATTAGTGCCTGTTAAAGAGTTTTTATTTTCACCATATGTAGCATTGATTTCCTCAAAGGCAGCTTCTAAATCATCAATATCAATACCAGTAGAGCCGATATAATTCTTTTCAGTAATTAGATATGTCCCACGATATTCACCATCATAATATAAATCTGTAAAATCACAACTAGCTACAAAATCATCGCCTAATTTCTTAGCTAAGTCTTTCATAATCTTATCATGCATTAATGTTGGATCACCATAACTTGCAAGCAATACCCAAGTGTCAACATCTTCGCCATTTCCTAATAAATCAGTAGCTGTAGCAAGTTTAATTTGATATGATTTTTTAGGATAATACTTGAATGTTGAATTTCCTCTAGCTTTAATTTGATTTAAAGAACCATCATAAACTATTTCATTATTTTCATTAATAATTTTAACAGTGCCTGTTGCCTTGTTGCCTTTTACAGCGTCAACATAATCTCTACCTGCGCTAACTGGATCACTACTTGTAATATGGATAGATGAAATATTACTTGATTTTTTAACAATAATATTGAATGCTTCTCTATCACCATTAGCAACAAATATCACGTATGATCCATCAGTATTTCTACTTGCTAGTGTTAAAATGTTTATATCATCAAAATTATTTGCAATAATCTTACTACCTTTATCTCCACCAACACTAATATAATCGTTATTGTCTACACCTAAAACTTCGATTTTAACATTACTTAAATCAGTTGAAGAAGGAAGTAATAAATAATTTACTCTGTCAACAGTAACCATTTTAACTTCTTCACCATTAACAACTAATCTAACACCAGAAATGCTATTAAATGTGTTGTTTGGTAAAGTATTTGCAACTAGTTCTTTAGAATATTCTAAAGACATATATTCTTTTTCAGAAACAGTAGTCTTAGCTTTAATAACATATGTGTGACTTTCATTAGGATTTAATCCATTAATTGTCAATCTATTATCTGTTGTTTCTGCTAAGAAATTATAATTATCATCAATCTTTTCATAAACAACATAACTTTGACTTCCTCTACTTGCTTTCCAAGTAATTGTTAGACTAGTTTTTGTTGAAGTGTATGATAGATTGCTTACTATTGATGGATAAATCTCGAAGTTTGCACTAATTGTTCCATAATAGTTACCTCTACCTTCATATGTAACAGTACCAATACCAACATCAGTATTATTAGAATATGAAATATAAGCATCATAACCATATCTATCACTACGGGCAATTAAAGTATAACCATCATAAGTTGCTCTACTTGATGGTTTTATACCACTACCAGTATAAGAAACTTTTTCATCGAAAATAATAAGTGTTGCCTTAGAAATATCTATACCTTCTTTGTGACAAACTGTACAAACATGGTTTTCATCCCAAGCATGACCTTTACTCCAAGTAACTTCTTGATTCTTATAATGACTTCCACAAGTCAAACAATCAGCTTCAATATGACCATTATTTAGACAAGTAGCAGTATCACGAGTAACAGTATTATGAATTATTCCATTTTCATCAGCATGAATCATTTCATCACCATATGGGAACCAACCCTTCATAACATTACCTAAAGTTAACATTACTTCGCCAATTCCATCATATGTCTTTAATCTTCCAGTAAAATCAGTACTAGTAGCTTCTTCTCCACATATTGCACAAACTACTTTACCTTTACTAACATCGTATCTATAAATTTGGCCATCTTTATCTTCATGAATAATTCCGTTTTGATCAGTATGTTTAACTTCACCAAGATAAGTAAACCAACCAACTTTTACAACACCATTTTCTAAAATTACACTATCTTCACTATCTACTGTAGCTTTTCCACTATAGTTAGTGTTTATAGCTCCATCTACATGATTACATAATGAACATGTAAGAGTTTTATTATGTATATCATATATACTAGTTTCATCATATGTGTGCTTACCTAGTTCACAATCAGTTTTTCTAACTGTATAAATATCATAAGGAACTTCACCGTTATATTGAACTGCAGTAATAGTTATTTCTTCTTTTGTAGCTCTAACTTGTAGATACATACCTTGATATTCATTATGAGGTTTTGAATATGCATAGTAATCTCTATCATGATATTCGTTATTTTTACTACTTAAATCACCAACGATATAGTATACTACACCTTCACGACTATTTTCTGCTAAAATCTTATCACCTTTAAGTGGATATGTACGAGCATATGCATGATCATCTCCACCAAATACGAAATCAATTCCTGCTTCTTCAAATCCTTGAACAACTTTTAATCTTCTTGATTCTTCCATCAAACTCTCTGTTCCATAAATTGGTTCATGAGTTACAACGATTTTCCAAGAACATTTTGTATTCTTAACATCTTCTTTTAATTCTTCAATAGCATTAAGAATATTTCCACCATTATTAATGACACCAACATAAATTGAACCATATTCAAATGAATAGAAACTTCCTTGAGTAGTTTTAGGCAATCCATAAAGTGAACCAGAGATATCTCCATTTGCATCACCATAATATTCATGGTTACCTAAAGCATGAATTAGTGGTACACCATAAAGTTTACTTGCATTTACAGTTGTTAAGAAATTTCTCCAATTGTTAAACGCTGTAACATTATCAATTGCATCACCAGTTTGAATACCAAAATCCATTTTATAACCAGCTTGTTTTGCATTATAATTAATCATATTTAATGCATAACTTAAGTTAGCTGTATCATTTGTTTGAATATCACCTAAAATAAAGAAATTAGTATCTGCATCTTTATCTTTAGGAGCAGTAGTAAATGTTAAAACTTCAGACCAGTTGATAACTCCATCAACTATTTCTGTACCTACTTGATAGTAATAAGTAGTGTTTTCTTTTAATCCACTTAATTCGACAGTATTAATTCTATAAGCATCACCATTTGTAACTTGTGTAAATGATACTAACTCATTTCTACCTAAAATGTTACTTAAGCCAGCTAATTCTTCAGCTGTCTTATATACATCTGAATAACGAATATAACTTTGAGCAGTTAATAAACCTTCGATTGAAGTTAACCAAGTAACATTAAATTCACTTGAACCATCTTTTACACCATTGTTTTGAATACCAAATGGTTTTCCATCATTTTCACTTAATGCTTGATTAATTACTACATCTGTATTCCAAGAACGACCATTTTCATCAATTGCATATAAAGTAATTCTTCCACTACGAGTAAATATATAACTTAACTCACCATTTTGATCAGTTTTTCCAATTTCAGTACCATCATAATATATAGAGGCACCACTAACTTTATTACCATTTTCATCTTCTACAGCTATTATAGTATCAAACCCAATGATTGCTCTGCCAACAGATAATCTGTACTCTGCATATAATCTATTTGATTTTTCTGTATCTGAGAAAATAATACTTTCTTCACCAAGAACATACATTCCAGAAGGAATTGAATATTTGAAACTTTCGCCTTCTAACGAATCAGCAGGAATATTAAATGTTATATATGCTAATTCTTCTCCTTGACTACTTGTATCATCTTTTTTAACTTTTATTGTTACAGTTGTACTAGTACTTGTGTAACTACCAGTATAACCAGCGCCAAACGCAACGCTGAACTTTCCAGCGTATTCCTCTAAAAACTCAATAGCAACTTCAGCTTCATCAATTATTTCACCATTATTAATTACATTCAATGTATATGTCTTATTAATAATAGGTCTTAAATCTTTTGGTACTACAGTAATTTGCGCACTTGTTCCATTCGGATCATTAACTGTGAAATAATACGTTTTTATCGTTTCATTACCATAATTATCTTTAACACGAATCTTAAGATTGTGAGTACCATTCTTCAATTTCAAATTGTATAAATATGCACTACCACCACCAGCAGTAATATCTAAACTACTTGTTACATCATATCCGTCAATATATGCTCTAATACTACTTTGGTCGATACCTGTAGCATATTTATCTGTAGCTAAATTATCAGTAAATATTGCTTCAAAATTTAAAGTTTCTGAATTGAATTCAGGATTATCTAATAAATTCTTTCCACTAGTTTTTTCAGTAACTGAATCAATTACAGGATTATTAATATCATTAGTGTTAGTACCATAAATGAATTGTACATTATCAATATAAATATATCCTTTACCTTTTCTAGTTATAATAGGTTTATTATCTTCATCATATCCTTCAATATAGCCAGCATTTTGAGGAGATACAATACGAACAGTATAAGCACGGCATAAGTCAATTGGCATTTGATATCCAGAAATATCAGCTTCAATCCATAACCAACCTTTTCCAGCCCAGTCTGCTAAAGTGCTTCCTGTCACATTTCCCTCTGTGTCATAACTATAATACTGAACATAAGTTACCGTTCCCTGTAATTGTCCATCACAATATTTAAACTCGCCATTTTCATCAGTTTCAATGTAAGAAGTTGCAGTTGCTTGAGGGAATGTGTTACCTTTAAGCACTGCTTTCAATACTGAATTATCATTTTCGCAAGCCTTTGGGACATATAACCACATACCTATTTTAGTTGGCTGAATAGTGTCTATTTTCATATCAGCACTAAAACCAAAATCTTGAGATACAGCTTCACTCACATTTTGAAACCTTGTAAAATCATAGCTCATCTTATAAGCATAATTACCAAATCTCACAACTTGATCTTCATCAGCACTAACAACATAGTTTTCTGCAGGAAAATTATCCAAATTTTTTGCTGCACTTCTTACCCATAGTCTATAGTCCTTTATTTCATCTGGTGATAAGTAATCCATACCATTACCTTTAGATGATTTTCCTATATATGTCTTCCAATAATCTTTTGCAGGGATTGTATTGCCTGAAGAATCTTTTCCATCTTCGAAATCCATTAATACATAAGGTTCCATACCTATTACTAATGATACATTACCATTAATTTTTTCATCATTTACTAATTGTACTTTCAATACGCCTCTTAAAGAAGTTTTATCATCTGCAATAAATTTATTGTTTACTATTTTACCAGCTGAGAAAAGAACTGTTTTTGGATTTATTATTCCTTGAACACTTCCAGAAATATCTCCAACAATATTGTCAACTATTATATTACCACTATCATCATATGTAGTAGCTTTAATGTGAGTTATAACTTCTTCAACTTGAATTGTACCATCATTTAAATAGTTAATCTTTTTAGATTCTTCTCGATAAAAAGTACTATATCTAGGATTGTTTTCATTATTACTCCAAGTTAAATTAACTATTTCACCAATTTTACCAGTTAGTGGCATACTCATTTGAATCCACTTATCAATTCCAGCAGCCATCCCATTTGGATAATAATATTTTTCAACATTTGTAGTATATTTGTATGTCAATTGGCTTTCATCAAATGACCAAGTAAAATCTCCATCTTTATAATTGATACTTCTACCTTTATATGTTGGGACAAACGTTAAATCACTTTCTTCACCAAAGTCTAAAGAGACGCTAGTGTTATTAAAAGATAATTTATCAGGCCATTGAAGTTCTAAAGTAGTAGTACCTACTATTTCATCATTATATTTTAAAGCTACTTCAACTGTACCAGTTTTACCACTTACACTAGTAAATAAACCTGTTGCTTCATTTATTGTTCCAAGTTCATTACCACTTGTAACTATCCATTTTAATCCTTCACTAGGTAAACTAGCTGGTCCACCAGCAGCGTCAACACCTATTGCGTTAAATTGAACTTCACTACCTGGTGTATATAAGTCATTACTAGGTGTAATTGATGCATGGTCAAATTCACCAGTTTTTACTGCTTTAGAAATAACCATAATAGTAGTTGAAACTGTACGTTCATATCCATCAGAAGGACGACAACGAAGTGTCAAACCAGCAGCTCCATTATCATTTGCTTCACCTTCACGTTGTGTTGCAAATGTTGAAGATCCACCACCATCTAAATTACCAGCTATAACACAGCCGATATCTTTCATTATTTGTGCTAATTCATCTAATGTAGTACCTACTGAATATGGAGCTTGACGTCCATCAACCATATATAGAACAACTTTTCCATCTGCTTTTATACCTATAGCAGTACGTGGTGCAGTAGCTGTATCATTACGAATTACTAAGTTCCCATCTTTTACTAACAAGGTGTTAACATTTATTGCTTCTTTTACTCCCTCAGGTAATGCATACAAATTTTTAGTTTCAATATGTGCTTTACCTTCACTATCTACATAAAAATATGGATAACCATTAGGTTTTTTAACTGTTTTACCTTGCATAACTACTGTACCTGTAGGTTCACCATTACTCATATTGAAAAAGTCACCATTCACTGCACCTACAACATTCACACCAGCTCTTGTTTCCATCGCTTGTGCTTGTTCAGTAGTTCTTCTCATTGCCCAGTTTCTACCAGAAACGAAGGCATCAACGTTATAGTCATTATAACCAATTGCAATTTCAGCAGTCCCACCTAATGTTATTTCCATAACATGTCCGACTAATTGCGAACTAAGGCTTGCGTTATTTGTAATTCGTTCATATTCGACTACTCCTGGTGCAACATCATATTTCTTGTTAGAAATAACAATACCATTTGACATTGCAAAAGCTTGCTTTGGTGCTATGACTAAAAAAGCAAGACAGATTGTTAAAACAATCAACAATAGTTTTTTCTTCATAATTATACTTAACCTCTCTTTTTTATTTAAAAATGTGTTTTTATTTAAAGCACATCTATTATACTATTTTTTTTAACATATGTCAAAAAAAGGAAGAAAATGAGAAAACGATTCTTAACGTTTTTTACTTTTTATCCCTTTTAAACAAACAAATACCAATACCTAATACTACAATACCCGCAATTATTATTTTATAAATCGAATTACTATTTTTATTTTTAACTATTTCAACATCTATTACAAGATCTGATATATTATTATTACTATCTCTTACGATATATTTAACTTTATAGTTTCCAGGTCTGTTTTTAATAATATTGCTTACTATTTCAACATTTTCTTCATTTGATTCAATAACTATATCTTCATTATCTTCAATAGTGATTAATGAATATAAATCAATTTCATCTTTAGAATTAAATTTATAACTAGTTTCAGAAGATTTTAGTTTAATTGTAGGAGTTCCACCTAAAATCATTTTCATAATTCTTGATTCATATTTAATTTTATCTTCTTCAGAAAGTTTTAAATATGTTAAATAAACTTCATTCTTCTTTTCAAAATTAATCCTAATATTATCTAATTCTTCTTCATTTGTACTAGCAAAGTAGTTATCTATTGTAGCAAACAGTTCATCTTTTATTGTTGAATAAAGAACATCTTTTGTATTAAAATCTTTTTTTATTTAATAGTTTTAATCCATCTATTGTAATTTCATATTCAATCAATTTATCTTTTACACTATATGCTTCAATTGGAGTATTATTTTTAGAAATACTTGAATATACCAAAACATATTCTGGTTTTTCTGTGTATATTACAACCTTATCTCCATACTCTAATGATATTTCAGTATTATCAAGTTTTAAATCACTAAAATAACCATTGCCTTTTACTTCAAGGTTACTTATTATTTCACCATTTTTCTTTATAATTTTTACTGATACAAACACTTCATCAGGTTTATTTTTCCATACATCATTTTGATTTCCTAAGTTTGCTCCCCCTAAAGAAATTGAACCTTTTTTATAATCAGAGCTAAAATTTAAAGAATAACCTAAAGTAGGATAAATTCCTCTTATGAATATTTTAGTTGGATGAAGTAGGTCATCTATTTCTTTTTTGTAAGTATAAGTAAATGTATTATTATCTTCACCAACAACTAAAAAATGAGAACTTTCTTGTTTGTAACCAAATATATTCGGTATAACTATTTCATATAGTCCTATTTCTAAATCATCAAACACATTTTCTAAAGATGAAAGTTTTACTATTTTTAAACTTCTTCCATTTTTCCTTATAGCAAGTGTTTTCTTAAATAATTTGCTTTCATCATCTATTTCAAATTTGATTGTTGCTTTCTTCTTCGAAGCATATTTTTTTACTATATCTTCAGCAACTAATCCAAAACTTAAACTAATATTTTCTTTCTCCTTTAAAGTAGATAATTCATCTAAAGAAAGATAATCATATGGAGTAACATATGTTGTTAATTTATTTTTAAGTATCTCGCTTTCAACTTCGCTAGACACACTAAGACCCCACACTTTTAAGTAAGGGATTATATTTGCTTTATATTCCGAAGCAAAAAACTTTGCATAAATTTCACTAATTGTATACTTATCATTACCAAACTCACTTAATATTTTTCGGTAATACGAAAACATCTTAGCATATGTTTCTTCTTTTTCAAAACTATCCAATAAATTTATTATAAAGTATAGTTTTTCACTAACATTAGTATATGTACCATCTTGATTGTGAAAGATGCTAGCAGAATTTAATCTTTTTTGATTAAGATTTTCTTCAATCTTAGATAAAGATCCACCCATCCAATCATCTTGCTTTTTATATAAAGTTTTATCTATTTGAATATAGTGGGCTAAAACATTATTACCAGTCTCACCTAAAGCAAGAGTTGCGCCACCACCAACGCCCCTACCGAAATTTCCTTGATAGCCATGAGCAATTTCGTGTAAACTTCCCCAACCATATTGGAAAAACCCAACAATTGATGGACTGCATACAGCAATATGACTACCGGCATAATATGCCCCAGCACTAACTGCAGGATCGCAAATAGCCGTATATTTAGTACGATAGTTTCTATCAGTGGCACATTCTGGAGTAAATGATAATCCAACCATTTTATCCATTCTATTTACTACTTCTAAATAATATTCTAACATTTTATCTAAAGTTTCTACTTTAGTAATATTATCAATATCAGCTAATGGAACTACAAAAGTAATTGCCTCTCCTTCAACAACCGAAAAAGAATTTCCACTTTCTTCCCAACTTTGTTTAAAACTTGCTTCATTATCCAAATAATGATAATAATCTAATGCTTTAGCACTATCATCAAATTTTAACAAGAATGTATATACTGTATCTATTTTTTCAACATTCAACCTAGGTGAAGTTATAAGTGGTACACTATCATAATAATTACCATCTTTAGCCTTGTTAAAAAGTTCATATTCAGTTTCATTCACGCTACCATAAATAAAACTATTTTTAGCTCTTGTATTGTTAAAGAAAGTAATTTCATATTTTTTACTTAAATCATAATCTAGTGCTTTAATAGTTGCTTTGGCTCCACTTGGAAGATATATTCCAAGTATTTGTCTATCACCATTGTTACATCTTTCCATACCGGAAGTAGCCATATTTTCCATTTTTGGAATAGCATAAACCGTTCTAACTATTTCACATTCTTTATTTCCTTTGTCCCTAACAATAACTGGAACTGTTATCTCAGTTTTATTTTTATGAGAATCAATAACAGAATATTTTATTTCATACTCACCAACTGCTTTTGGATTAACATTGTTATATACACATTCTATTAAATGAGTTAAATCACCATCTTCATAATCTTTAGCGAATATTCTAAACCTGCTATCTTTAATATCAAAAACATCAGTAACATTTTTGTCAATTGTTATTTTTGTTGCTCCATAATAAATAGGTTTATTTTTTTCACTATAAAAAGAAATAAAATCCTCATTTGCTTTTAATTCCTTATTTCCAAAGATAAAAAATAAACCAAAAACTATTACCATAAAAGTAATAAAACTAAAAATTTTTTTACTCATTCTCTACTTCTCCAAGCATTTATTTTAAAAATATGCAATCATAATTTTTATATAGATAAGCGAATATTTCCTTAGCTGAAGGGGTTGCATTCTCCATTGAATAATATTGTTCTAACATTGCTTTAGAAAGTTTTTCAAACAAAATACTTCCTTCAGTATTGCCACCCGCCCTATTTTTAAGACCATTTTTTAGGGTTACTAAATCTGTAGCTATTTTGTCATCACAATTTAAAGCTGGATGTATTTCTAAAAATTCAGTTAATTCATTTACATCAATTATCGTATTAATTTTATCCATATCAATAACCATCAATGCTAAAACTTCCATTTTAGTATTATATGGTTCAAGCCCACAACCTAGGTAATATATCTTAGCAACTTTTCTTAATAATTTATAGTCAATATCTTCTTTTAATAAATTGAAACTATTTAACTCTTTCATATGCAAGGTATTAAGTATTTCTTCACAAAATTCACGATAAATTGTATTAGACATATCTTTATCAAACTCTAATGAATTCTTATCTAATGAAGTCATTGGTTGATATGATCCTGCTGGTACAACATGAATTTTTTCTGGTGATTCAATTACTTTATTTGTTCTTTGATGAATAAGAAAATAATCTTGTTTCAACTTGCTAGTTTTATTAACTTTAACATTTTTTAAAACCGTAAAACAATTAATTCCTATTCCGCAATACCTATTAGTTAAATCTAATATATCGATATCTAATTTTCTTTTTCTTTCTCTAGTTTCATACATTAATTCTAATACCCTACATGTATTTAAAAATGAATAATAATCAGTTTCATATACTTTAAATTCAACTGAATCATTTACGCATTTAACTTCTGTTGTGGCATACAATCTACCATTAAATAATTGAGCTTGAGGTTTTACATATTGAATAAAGGATTGAGTAAAATCCAATTTCTTTTTTGGGAAAATCTTTAAAGTAGGAATTTCAATATTACTAGTATCAATTTTTTCAACTTTAACTTTTACATTTTTAAGTAATTCTAAATCATCAATACTTTTAATTTCTTTTTTACTAACCCAATCTTTACTAATTATAAGTCCATATGAAGGAGATAATTTTTCTTTATATTCTTTTACATAATAATCAAAGTTTTCCTTTGTGCTATTACTTCTAACTTTGTTTATCTTTTCATTTCTATTAACAAAGGCAATTTTTTTCCTTTCACGACTATTTTGATATATATTTTTAGTCAACATAATTAAACCATAGATAATACTAGGTATTCCAATTATTTTTGTTATTAAATTAAGCCAATCAACAAAATTCATATATTCCTCACATTTATCATTTTATAATCATATTATACATTTTTTATTCACTTTTTGCAAACCTATTAACTTCTTACATGTTATTTTTTTGCATTTCATAATATATTCTAGCAATATCAGTAAGTATTCCTTGATGTTCAAAATCATGATGATAGAAAATATTTATTTCTCTAACCATACTTAAGTTTTCAACAGGTATAAGTTTAAATCTTTTTTCTTTCAAATCAAGACTACAAGCACTTTTAGAAAGAATTGAAACACCAAAGTCATTTTGCACTAATTCTTTGATTGTTGAAATGTTATCTACTTCAAGAATAACATTGAATGAATCAAGAACTTCATTATTACTAGCTAAGTGGGATTCAAACAAACTTCTAGTTCCCGAATTAGGTAGTCTTAATATTAGTTTTTCTTTTTTTAGGTCTGATAAAGTTGCAATAGTCTTTTTAGCCAATGGGTTTTTATTAGAAACTGCTAACATCAAACAGTCAGTATCTAATAGTATTGATTTAAAATCATTGTCTATCATTTTACCTTCAATGAAAGCTAAATCAATTTCATATGTCTTAAGCATACTATAAAGATTTTTTATAGTATCAGAAATTATTGTTATGTGTAAATCCTTTTTCTCATTGCAATATTTTGCAAAGACACTTGATATTATATTATTTTCTAATGAATGTGTAACCCCAACAGTAAGGTGTTTTATCTGTTTTTTCTCATTTTTTATCGCTTCTTGAAGGTTTTGATACAATATCATCATTCTTTTAGCGTACTTTATGGTTATCTCTCCTTCACTAGTAAGCTTTAACTCTTTTTCAGTTCTATTGAAAATCTTTATATTAAGCTCTTCTTCAAGTTGCTTAATATGCTGACTGACTGCAGGTTGCGTAAGTGATAGAGCTGCTGCCGCTTTTGTAAAACTTTTTAATTCATTTACCTTTAATAACGTTTCAATTTTCTGAGAAATCATGGTTTTTTCCTCCTTATAAGTTTTTCTTATAGATGCGTTATAAAACATAATTTGATTTTATTAATATTTGTGCAATAATTATAACATAAAACAAACAACAAATCAATGAAAGGGTTTAAAGGTGTTATATATGTTTAATTTGTATACTTTTTTAGATAAGTTTTCTTTAGAAACAAAAATATTATTATCACTAGCTATAATACTCCTAGTGGGATTTTTGATAACAAGAATAACTAAGTTATTAAAATTACCAAACGTTACTGCTTATATTATTGCTGGGGTATTAATAGGTCCAACAGTTTTTAATATTATCCCTACTGATATTGTAAATAGAATGGGATTCGTTAGTGACATCGCTTTAGCATTTATTGCTTTTGGCGTTGGTAAATTCTTTAAAAAAGATATTTTAAAACAGACAGGAATGGAAGTAATAATAATTACTATCTTTGAAACAATTGTTGCTTTTATTTTAGTCACACTATCTATGCACTATATATTTAAAATAGACAAAGATGGTTCATGGAGTTTCTCTTTGTTAATTGGTGCTATCGCTACTGCTACTGCTCCTGCAAGCACAATCATGACTATTAAGCAATACCATGCTAAAGGACATTTTGTAAATACTCTTTTACAAATAGTAGCTTTAGATGACGTAATTTGTTTGTTAATATTTAGTGTTGCTAGTGCTGTAACTTCTTCTAGTGGTGATGAAGCTTTAACATTTTTAGATATCGCCTTACCACTACTTTATAACCTTGGGGTAATCGTTTTAGGATTTGGACTAGGATTTGCATTAAATAAAATCCTTTCTCCAAAGAGAAGTAAAGATAATAGGTTAATTATTATTGTAGCGATGTTGTTAGGATTAAGTGGCCTTTGCGGAATACTTGGTATATCTCCACTTCTAGCTTGTATGGTATTTGGTGCTACTTATATTAATGTAAGTTATGATAAAGAATTATATCATCAACTTGATAACTTCACTCCTCCTATCATGACTATTTTCTTTGTTCTTTCAGGAATGAAACTTAACATAGAATCATTAAAAACTGCAGGGCTAGTTGGAGTTGCATATTTCTTCATTAGAATTGTTGGTAAATATCTAGGAGCTTTCTTAGGTAGTGTAGTTGTAAAAGAAGATAAAGCTTTACAAAAATATCTTGGATTTGCTTTGATTCCACAAGCAGGTGTTTCTATTGGTCTTGCCTTTTTAGCAGAAAGAATGTTGCCTACTGAACTTGGTACTATTTTAGTAACTATAATTCTTTCATCAAGTGTTTTATATGAATTAATAGGCCCAGTTTGTGCAAAATATGCTATATTTAAAACTTCTATTATCACTCCAGTACAACCTACACAAGAAGTCTACTCAACAGATGTTCCTAATTCTGGTGACTTAACTAGTGATAGTGAACAAAGTAGTGATGAAGTGAAAGCTGCATAAAAGATTTAATAAATACATATAAAATAAATAAGACTATCAAATCATAAAAATTTGATAGTCTTTTTTTAGTTATATAAATAATCAATTTTGCAAGTAAAAAAGACTTAAATTCATTAAGTCTCATTTTTAAATTTTTATATGTTTATAAACTTCACTTTTTGATATCTTGCGATCTTTAGCCACAAGTTTCATTGCTTCTTTTTCATCGTTTGTTATTTCATTATAATATTTAAAGTGCTCTAAAATTGTAAGTTCATTAAGTTCGGTTTGGAGTTTAGTATCTTTTGCTCCACTTACAACAATAACAATTTCACCTTTCAATTCTAAATCACTATTTACAATATCTTCTAAATTTCCACGAACGTATTCTTCAAATTTCTTAGTAAGTTCTCTAGCAATAGCTATTTCACGGTTACCAAAAACTTTTAGCATTACTTTTAAAGTCTCATTAATTCTATGAGGTGCCTCATAGAAAATTATTGTTTGTTTAAAATCTCTTAGCAGTAAAAGTTCTTTTTCTTTTTGACTACATTTGTGATCTAAAAAACCATAGAAATAAAATTTATCGCAAGGGATACCTGAAGCAATTAGGGCTGTAAGGGAAGCACTAGCACCAGGCAAAGATATAACATCATACCCAGCATCCAAGACTTTTCTAGTTAGAAGATACCCTGGATCACTAATACCAGGCAATCCAGCATCACTAACTAAAGCAATCTTCTTTCCACTTTGTAATATTGCTACTATTTCATCACTCTTGCTATCTTCATTAAATATATGATAACTAGAAAGAGGTGTAGAAATATCAAAATGACTAAGCAAAACCTTAGTCACTCTTGTATCTTCACAAAAAATGATATCTACACTTTTCAAAGTCTCAATACTCCTATAAGTCATATCTAGAAAATTACCTATCGGAGTTGGGACTAAATAAAGAGTAGGTTTTTCTTCCTTTGTTCTCTGTATTCTCATTCAGAAATAACTCTTTTAACCTTTTCTTTAATGTCGCGTTCTAAGTAAACAGCTTTAATTAGCTCATTCTTTTTCTTTTGAGATATATTGAAACCTTCTTGAATTTGAGCTATAACGATATGTTCTTCAACAGAATAAAATTCATCACTAAGTGAAGCACTTAATAAATTATAAAATACCAAGTTCTTTGTAGTTTGAGGTTTAGTAGAGAAAAACTCAATAAGTTTTTCAAGTTGTGTTGGGCTACTACGATATCTAAGTGCATCTTCACCCATTTCATATTTTAATCTGTCAATTATCTTTTTCTCTGTTTCACTAGTTGGTCCATCAACTGAAATAACTTTAAGCAACAAGTCCATAAATCTGTGTTTTTCTTCTTTTGTTAATAAATTTAAAAGCATATCAGCCACCTCTTTTCAATTATGCTATTCATTTAAAATTAAATATATTTTTCACTTCTTTAGTGTACTCGCCATTACTATCATAGACATATAATGGCTTCACTATTTTAACATCTGAAGCTTTATTTTTTCTAGCATGAATTAAAACTAATAGTGCATTTTCTTCATTTTCCTTAGAATAAATAAAGCGAATGTTTTTGATTCCAAACTTTTCATCTTTCAAAGTTGAAATAATATCAACTAATCTTTCTACCCTATGAACCATATAAAAACTACCGCCATCAACTAATAATTTTTTGGTTTCACTCACAATGTCAGCTAAAGTTATCAAAACTTCATGTCTTGCTATTGTTAAGTAATCATTTTTATTAATTCTACTTGTGTCTTTATATTTAAAATATGGTGGATTAGAAACTACTATTTCAAATTTATTCGCACCTATTTTTTTATATATATCTTTTATGTTATCATTTATAATAGTAATCTGATTTTCTAAATTATTTAATTCAACACTTTTTCTAGCAAGTGCACAAACATCACTTTGAATATCTACCCCAAATATCTTTGCTCTTGTCTTTAAAGAAAGAAACAAAGGGATTGGAGCATTACCAGTTCCTAAATCAACCACTAAATCAGTTTCTTTTGTTTTAGATGTATCTACAAAATCAGCCAATAACATTGAATCTAAAGAAAACCTCAGCATATCATCTCTTTGAATTATTTTTATTCTTTCATATCCTAATAATTCATGAACGTTTTCCATAGCATCTACCATTATTTTTCTTCTATAACATCATCAGTCAAATCATCTTCTGATGTTTCTTCAACATGACTTTTTACTTTAACAACATCTTTGGCTTCCCAAACTTCAATATTGTCATCATCATCAATTGTTTTAATTATTTCTTTTAAACAATTAATATCAATAACTTTACAACCTTTGCATTTAGGTGTATCAACAATATCACCAACCAAAGGAATTCTTAATCTTACTTCTTCATAAACAGGGTTTTCATATGCAATACAACACATAAGTTTACCACACAAACCAGCAACTTTAGAAGCACTTAAACTAATGCCTTGGTCTTTTGCCATTTTCATAGTGACTAAATCAAATTCGCGCAAATGTGATTTGCAACAAACTTCACGGCCGCAGCAACCAATACCACCTAAGAATTTTGCACCTTCACGAGAACCAACTTGTCTTAACTCTATTCTTACTCTAAATTCAGATGCTAAGTCTTTCAAAAGTTCTCTAAAATCAACTCTACCATCAGCATTATAATATAAAATTATCTTTTGTCCATCTAAAGTATATTCACAATCCAATAATTTCATTTCTAATTTGCGACGTTTAATAATCTCTGCCGCCTTTTTCAAATCTCTTTGGGCTTTCTTTTGATTTTCATTATAATTTTTTGTATCTTGTTTACTTGCAATTCTTACAACTGGTTTTAATTCATGTTCTAAAATTCCATCTTCCACCTCTTGAATAGGTAGTGTCACATGCCCAAGTTCAAGACCTCTAATTGTTTCAACTACTACTTTGTCATCTTTCTCTAATTTATATGGGCCTGGATTAAACCAGTATATTTTTCCAACTTCTTTAAAAGTTACACCTACTACTTTTGTCATCTTATTACCTCATTATTTCAATGAACATTTGCATGTACATTGTTTCTAAACTTATATTATATTTTAATCTTGTTTTAAATTCCAATATTTTTTCTAATTGTTCAAATGTTTTTTTATAATCTAATTCAACTTTATCATTAATTTTTTCAAGTTCACTAGAAAAGATAATTTTATCATCTTGACCTAGTATTTTATATATTCTATCATTTGTAATAGTGATTAATATATCTAAAAACATTTGATGATATGTTTTATCATTTTCTTCAAACAAAAAGCGTGAATTTTCATAAAATGTTAAAAAGGGATTTTCATTTAAAATGATACTTTCATTACATTTTTTTACTAAATCAATAATATCTAAAACCTTACCATCTTTAATTAGTTCTAATCCTTCAGATACATCATTAGTAAGAGTTGCTAAGACTTTACTTGTCTCATCTAATACGCCTTTATTTTTATATTCTTCAATAAGTTCTTCCATAGGAATTTTCGCAAAAGAAACTACTTGCGAACGAGAAATGATTGTTGGAAGGACATTTTGAATTGCTTCAGTAATTAATACTCCATAACAATCATCATTCATTTCTTCTAAAAACTTTAACAATGAATTACTAGCATTTAATGTTGCTTTATCAATACCTTCAATTATAAAAACACGTCTACCGCTTTCTAATCCTATTCTAGAAAATTCATATTCCAAAGCATCTATTTGTTCTTTTTTTATACTATCTTGAATTGGTTTTATTAAAAATATGCGTGGATGACTACCATTTTCAATTCTTTGACAACTCAAACATTTTCCACACGGAGCATCACTACTTTCGCACATTAAAACACTAGCTAAATAATAAGCAGCTTCTAACTTAGGAGTGCCTTTAGCTCCTTCAAAAAGATATGTATGAACAAAGCGATTTTTTTTATAACTGTTGCCTATCAATTTAACAACTTTTTCTTGAGTTTTTTTGAATTTAGAAAAATCCATTTTCTCACCTACAATTCACTTAAAACGATTTTTTTTACCTCACTATATATTTCATCTATTGTCTTGTTACCATCAACAACCTTAATTCTTTCAGGAAACATTTGACTAACCTTTAAGTATCCTTCTCGAACTTTTTTATGAAATTCTATTTTTTCTAAATCAAGCCTATCCATATCACGATGGTTATTCTTTATTCTTGAAATTCCTATCTCAGGAGCAACATCGATATATATCGTTAAATCAGGAAAGAAACCATCAATTGCATAATTGTTAATAGCATATACTTTGTCAATACCAATACCCCTTGCATATCCTTGATAAGCAAGTGATGAATCAACATATCTATCTAAAATCACTATTTTTCCATTGTTTATTGCGGGCTTAATAACTTCTTGCAAATGTTGCCTACGACTTGCGGCATACAATAATGCTTCAGTCATATAATCCATTTCAGTATTTTCAATATTCAATATAACATTTCTTATTTGCTCACTTATTCTACTTCCACCAGGTTCACGAGATTTTAAAATACTATATCCTTGACTTTCTAAGTCTTTAGCTAAGCGTTCAATTAAGGTAGTTTTGCCTGTCCCATCTCCACCTTCGAAAGTAATAAATCTTTTTTCTCCCATTTTCATACACCATTTTACTATATATTATTCTTA
>UMGV01086662.1_pt1 | contig 23958 bp, 21 predicted proteins | sample 1965361 | NCBI WGS metagenome assembly UMGV01 (sample SAMEA4836081, study PRJEB28245) | human gut metagenome | biome: gut microbiome; material: fecal sample | place: Denmark | collected 2008
TAAAAAATTAGAGCCGTGACACAGTTCAGTTTACACTACCGTATTTTATTATTTTTTTGATATTGCCATTCCAGTCAAAGACCGTGATTTTATTCGTGAAAGGATTCACCGGCGGGTTGCTTTTAAGCTGTTTCCCCATAGCGCCGTTCAACAAAGTATAGATATATTTGTCTGTTACAACCATATCATCAAAACCAATGATAGTCTTATCCTCCCATGACACATCCTGTTTTTCTCCCATATAGACAGGTTTGTATATCGGATTTGTCCCGATGTTTTTAATTTTACCTCCATCGTATTCGAAAATTTCAAGTATACCACCAATATATGAGGTTTGTACCCAACGGGACTTATTTGGAGACACTAACATATCACTGTTGTATGTGTGCACCGCAGCGACATCTTCTTTTTTCTCCTCTGGAAGCATAGGCGGATAATCCTTACAGATGACTTTTATGCTGTTGTCCGCGACCATAAAACGCATATCTGAGGTAAATCCTTCAAAAAAATACCCGTTGCCCAATTTTCTTGCATTTTTTGCAGAATGCGACACCAATTTGCTACAATTGGTCTTACTGCAATAATCCGTTTTCTTGTTAAGGAATTCCCTAATATTGTATTCTATATAATAAGGAGCGGAATAGAGCGAGATAATACCCTGTTCTTTATTTATTGAAACGTGATGGAGAACCGTTGATTTCTGTATGGCCGTTTCCTTTTTTTGCCAGACAATCAATAGTCTCTCCTTTTGAATTTAAGATATACACATAACCTTTATTCATAATATCCTGTATCAAAAAGAGAGAGTCGTATTTTGCGATTTTAACGGGATATTTGTATTCCAGTTCTTTGTTTATTATGGTAGAAGAAACATTTGTCTGGGTTACCTCATCCAGTTGTTCCGAGTCAAAACGAATGTCTGAAGTATTTGAACAAGCCGCTAAAATCAGTACAGGAAATGTTACTAATATTTTTTTAAACTCATAATCTTTTCATTTTTCAAACTTAGTTCTGTTGTAATATGAAATTGTATTATATAGAATCGTATTTTCCTTATTTTGTATCTGCGGTTGTAATAGTATTTCATCTACATGAACATGTTCAACTGATTTATTATTTATCTTGTGAACACTTGTGAGTTCCAATTATATGACAACCTATACCAGTCCAACTAACGCCACATTTAGAGCAATTGAAGCTACTACCAACACTGCGGGAAGGATTTTCTTTTCCATCTTTTTATTCATTGTCTAATATTAGGATTATATTTAAGTTATCTACGATTGAGAATATCATAACGAAGTAAGCAGAATGTGTGTCAAAACACATAAATTGCAGCGGAGGTCTCCGCCATTTACGTGTTTTGGCACACTCCCACGAAAGGCTGTACTTAATTAAGTCCATAAACCTTAAAGGGTAGTTTATGATGTCTAAATCGGCAATACAGGATGCTCTATAGCTTAATTGTTCTTAGTGCGCCATCCTTGCTTCCAGACAGGATAAGCATATTGTTGTTCTCATCGAACATGATTTTGCTTGCCTTAAAGTCAAGCTTTATGTTGCGCACAGCTTTGCCGTCGAAGTCGTATTCTTCGATGCTAGAATAGCCCTCTTTTCTGTGACGTTGAGAAAGCATGTATATCGTACCCTTTCCAATGGCGACACCTGTGTAATATACAGCCTTGTCTTCTGTGCTTCCTTGTATGTTGCAGCGTGGCTTAAGTTTGCCATCGTCAGAAATGTCGAGGATTTTAATGTTGTTTTTATGAATCTGTCCAAGAACAAGTTTGCCGTCCTTTATACAGTATGCAAAGTCTTCTTTGTATGACATTCCTTGTTTTGTCGGGTCTGCAAATACTAATGAGTCAATTTTAGCACCGGTGTTAATGTCAATAGTTCGCAGAATAATCTCGTTTGGTGACATATCCTCGTAACACAGCAGGTGTTTGTACATTTTCTCTCCATTTATGAGTCCATTGACAGGTGAGTCGTTCTGTGTCGTTATTTTGTAATTGACAAGTGTGTGAATTTTTCTTGTACCATTGTCAATGACGTAGCATTTCCCCTTCTCACCGGTCAGCAGCAGGTGCGGCATAATCCATTCATTGGCAGCGTTGCCTTTTACACCGAATGATTCTTGGAGTGTAAAGTCTTTTGTACTTAGTACATAGTAGAATTTGTCAGCATTGTTTGACTGGCAAACAAGCTGGTCACCATTTATGCCCACAACTTCTTCTATTCCCCATTCCGGGTTAATGTCGTATTTTGTGACTTTGATGGTTTCTTCCTTTATGTCGGTAATATTGTTGTTGACATCCTTGCATTTTTCGTCCTTACATGCAGAAAACAGACATACAACGAACAAAATGAGTAAGTATAATTTTGTATTTGTCATAATAATATTTTAAGTAAGATAAAGATAATAGTGGCAATGTTGTCAAGATATTGCCACTGTTAACTTTATAACATTTATTATTGTAAAGTTATTTTTACCGTTAGTAAACTAAGCTTATTTTATTGACAGTTGCCAGACGGATCGTATCCTGATCGTAAAGTACAAGTGCAATCATAAAATTCTCTTTTTGAAGCACCTTCATTCTCTCCATTTATTGCCCAGTCTCTGTATCCGCTGCAATTTACTCCTGAATTTTCTTCATTTGCTAAGGCTTCCACGTTCATGTCAACGATTTTTTTGCTTTCTGTTTTGTTTACAGTAGTTCCGAACAACACTGCAGCACTGAGCATACAGGTCATAAAAGCAGCTAAAAAAAACTTTCTTTTTCATGTTTTGTTGTTTTTTAGTTATTATTAATTATGTATAGGAAAATTTTCTCGATTTTCTTGTTGTATTTAGGATTACCAATCAATATTATACTGTCGTTTTTGTCAATCAACATCGTATGGTATTTTGAGTCTTTGGGTATGAATTTGTTTTCATTTCGAAACACGCTTGCAGTATCAAGGTATACTCTGTTTTTCAGACCTGACGATTCTACCGCGAAATGTGCATCCTCTATGTGGTCTGCCTTTGGCTCGAATATAAAAATGTAATTCACGTGATTGCCATTGGCGCGCGTGTAATCTATAATATCATTCCACTGATGCATTTTATTGAGCATACATGGAGTACAATTTGTGGAATCTATGTAAGTGACCAGACGATATGGAGCAGTCGAAGTATCGGCTCTTGCCGTGTCGTTGTCAGGAACGCAATATGCCATACGGTTGAGATACAATTTTACACGATGTTTTTGCATATTGAAAATAGACTCCCGCATATTGCTCTTGGCACGTATTTGTGACAGCCTTTTGCATGAAATTGGCACTAATAAGACAGCACATAGTACAGACATTAGTAACATAAATTTAGCAGACTTCGTTAACATTGGCTTTTATTTTTTATTAAGTTACAAAGCTAAGAAGATTATATCGAATATACAAAAAAGGTGTCTATATATGTATTTAACCCAAATCGGTCATTAGAAATAATGACCGATTTGGGTTAAAAGGTTATAAGTTTACCATCTGTATTCAACACACAATCCCGTTTCGTCATCAATAGCGACAAACCGTTTTCCATTGCTGTCAACAGCAAAATCCATTGCCGGTGAAATCGCATATTTGGCTACAGCATCTCCAGACCAAGAAAAAACGAGTATGTAATCATTTGTTGATTGCTCGTCAGGAGAGTACAGTGCATATATGTACTTGTCGTCAGATTTTATGGCTTTGAAATATAAATGTGGATCGGCCTCAGCGTCGCCAATGTAATGTGGCAATGACTTCTCCATCTGGATTGTGTACTTGATATTTCCATCAGTGTCGCGTATAATTATCAGTGGGTAAGAATAATAGCTTATGGCAATCTTCTGCTCTGATTCGTTATACGTGGCAAGTGTTTGCAGCAACATGTGCGACATATCGCCCATATTGCCGGTGTCAGGAATGGGATGACTGAAACGAGTGACGTTTTGGGTGGACTTGTCATATTTGAAGAACTCACAATTGTCATCGTCCAATGTTCCGAGGAAAGTGTTGTCATTTATTTTAAAGACATTCCTGATACTTGTAATGTCTTTTGTCTTGAAACTTTCAACCAATGTTGGAGCTTCTCCATTTGTCGGCTGCAAGAATAGCGAATGTGTGGAACGTTCGAGAATGTATGCGCACGGGAGTGATTCATGCTGTTCGAATTGTCCAGTTGCTATAGGGGAGTTCCATTCTCCGTTTCCATTGCCGGATGGGCATAATTCGCCAGTTATGTTGTAGCGGTTGTCTGTGACGACAAAAAACTTGGATTTCTTCTTTTGTGCAAACAAAAAAACATTTCCGTCCGTCACTATTGAATACGCAGAATACAAACTGTCCAAGTTATGTATTTTTATAGGCTTCAGTTGCTTTTCTGTTGGAAACTTTTCAACAATTTTATTGGAATTCTCGCTACATCCAGCAAAAAGCAATAAAAAGGCAAATATAAAGAGTTTATATAAAACTCTTTTTGAAGATGCATTTTCCATCATTGAAAACATTTAGAAAATTAATAAAAACATTTAGAATAATTACCTCTACCTTTTTCGTCATACACTTTTTTGCATGTTACGCAGTCATAGTATGTATATCCAACTACAACTTTAGATTCATAATAACAGATGCTGTAACCTTTTGTCCCGTCAGTCCCATCTTCTTCACCGTTCGATAATGCTTCAATATTGGCAGAAAGAATATCATTTTCTTGATTCTGCATACCGTACGAATGTGCGACAGTGAAAGTTATGCCTGCTATAATTGTTAGTAAGCATAAGCAGCTAAAAATTTTTCTCATACTTGTATAATTTAGATTTTTAATAGGTTTGTTTAGTAATGCAAAAGTATAAAAAATTTACTGGTATCTCAATTATTAAGTGTTAATATTTATTTATGCATTTATCAAATATCTTTGGCATCTTTTCTCATCTCTCTTATTGCGCTCGATTCCACCTTTGGTATTACCTCCAACAGCTTGTTGGCGACTTGGCGTGCTTTAGCCGTGTCGCCAATTTCCTTATACAACAGCATTTTCCTGTATAGCGGATATAGGCGGTTGGGCAGCATGCCGAAGGCACGGTCGTAACACTCCACAGCCTCGTCGTACTTATTCATTGCTCTAAGACTGTTGCCAGTAAGCACATGGAACATCGGGTCGCCACTCACCATAGTGCCACGCCGCAACATAGCGCATGCGTCGAGATGACGACCATTGGCATGTAACAGGCGAGCAAAGTCGAACAAAAACTGTTTGTTGTCGGTGCATAGCGGCAGCAGACGATAGTAGTCGACAATGAACGAGGAATGGGTCATGCCCTTGATTTTGGAATATTCGGTCTGAGCGTTGAGACGCAATAGCGACAAGCTTTGACATGTCAATGTCGCAATGGAGCATGCTACTGCCAATATTGCCGGATATCTTCGTCTCATAGCAAAACCACGAAAGCCTGTCTGTCCGCATGCAGCAAGGCATACGGTGATGGTCTGCAACGGAAGCAGTTGCATGGGATAGGAGAACAGGCTGAATGCCATGAGTGTGGCAAGTGCAAGTGCCAGATGCGGTGACTGGCGGTTAAGGCTGACTAACGATAGTACGGCGAACGTCAGGCACAACACTCCGCCTATGACACCCTGCTCGGCAAACACCTGCAGAAGGTCGCAGAAGGCATAGTCTGCCACATCGGCATATTGAGCAAATGTTCCGGTGTTGCCGCTGTCGGCAAAGAATGAGGCAAGTTGCCTGCCGTATTCTCCGCCAAACGAGCCTATGCCGTACCCGAATATTGGCTTGTCTGTTATCATGCCAAGAGCCTGCCGCCAAATAACGATGCGTCCCATTGCCGATCCCATTTTCATATAAAAAAGCATGATTACCACAACTGTGACAATGGCGATGGCAGGAACTACATACTTGCGTTTTATCTCCTTGCGGAATATCCATGCCGTTGCCATTGCTATGGCCATCATCGCACTACGACTGCGTGTGATTATCACGATGAAGCATCCTGCTATCACTATTGCCGCGCATGTCCATAGCAATGCGCCACGTCGTGGCTTGCTCCACTCATCATCGCTTGCATCGTGAAGAATGCCTATTGCTATAGTCATACCCAATGCCACGTAGGCAGAGTATGGACCGGGGTTGAACAGGCTGCCCGTGGCGAGATATAGCCTGTGGTGGCTTGTGCCGCTGCATGCCTGCCACATACCAAGTGCCGACTCATATATAGTGGCTGCAAGCAGCAACATAACCATTATTTTGTCTACTGGCACATACTGCTTGGGCATTAATCTGATGACGGTATATGTAGCGGTGAGCGTGGCGTATACAATGATATTACGAAACGCCATGGTGTTATCGCTGTCGAGATATGTACGCATCATGACATATGTCCACCATAACACCATCGTGGTATCGGCTGCTGTGAGCCGTGGTTTTTCTGTTGAGAATGCCGCTGCTGTTGCTGCCGCCACACCTCCTGCAATCACGATGGCCTGTAAAAATACCAATTGCTCAGACCACAGTTCACTTGATGTAGTCATGATAGTAGTGAATATCAAAGCCGTTAAAATACTAATATTTGCGAATATTGTAAGATGTTTTTTTTGCATAGGTGTGATGAGATTGTTTTGTGGCAATGAAACAATAAATATGAGTTCTTGTCTACAAAATTACATTGAAAATCCTTGACAGCAAAATTTGTTTTGACAATATGATATGGCATTAATTCATATTTATAATATAAATGTAACAAATGTTTGGAGTGTAAAAAATAATGACTATCTTTGCCAATGCTAACCGTTATTGGTTATAATAAGCATTTATTATGAATAAAACAACAACTAAAAATTTAAATTTTATGGGTACAAAATATTTATTTGCCATTTGTGTAGTGGTAGCAGCCTTTGGCATTTGGAGTTTTAATCAGCATTGTGAAATTTCTGCATCAGAAAATAGTACATTGGAAATGAATGCAGAGGCACTGGCGAGTGGTGAAAACTCAGTGGTAAATACTGGACCAGGAAAGTATGTAAAATGTGAAGGTGGTGCTGGGCATCGCAAATTGTGCATGTGTGAGAATATACACCCATGTACAGAATCAGAATGTAAATAGTCTAACACTTAGTGCAAACGTTATGATAAACGGTCTATAGCTTATCCGTTTTTCATTTCTGTATTCATATAAACAATACCCACTCGCTGTATGCGGTGGGTATTTCTTTGAATCGGGAACTAAATAATAATTTCGAAAATCAGCATGAAGAATAATCTTGTAAAAATCATCTTTATTACAATCCTTATGGTTCTTGCCATAAGTTTTGAATCTTGTAATAACAATAAAAAAATCTCGTGTATAAATGCTCCAGTTGAAGAAGTGAAAGTGTCTGCAATGGACTCTATTCCCTCTTCTCTTGGCGATGACGTTAGCTTTATAATGCTACAGGAACCTCAAAACACATTTGCGGAAATAAACAGCATTCAAGTTTTCAACGATACAATTTATATCTTTGACAAGAATACACGAAATATGTTGTTGTCTTTTGACCAGAACGGGAAATATCTTGCGACATTCGGTCAAAAAGGCAATGCCAAAAACGAATACTCGCGTCTTTGGGCTTTTGACGTGGACAAGCAGTATGTATATATGTATGATAGAGCGAAGATGAAAATGTTGTTTTTTACCCATGACGGTAAATTTATAAAGGCTGTGAATACAAACTTCCGTGGAGATTCATTTAAGGTGTTGGCTGACGGTAATTATCTTTTTTCCATGCCACAGTCTGATAGCCACAATAAATTGTGTCTGGTGGACAACAATTTCAATATAACAAACGTATTGTTGACATTCAACGAGAAAGATATGGATAACTTGGCAAATTGTAATCTGTTTCAAAGGGCGGACGACAGAATCATATACAACAAGGAACTGAGCGATACCATTTATGCCTTTTCAGACAAAGGCAAGTGCATAAAGTCATACTGCATGGATTTTTCAGGACTGAATGTTCCGCAAGAGTACAAATATGACTTCGAGAAACTTATGGAAGATGCTAAGGAAGACTCATATGCCTATATTGATGATTGTCCGATGATATATAGCTCAATGATGATTGTTCCTGTCTCATATAAGGGCAGACATGGCGTGGTCTATTACGACCTGCAAGGCAAGACTGTCCTCAACGCCAATGGTGTTAAGGGGGAAGTTCCAAATCCGCTATGCGTGTCGGGTGGTAAAATGTATGGATGGATGGAACTTGACTCGTACAGGAGGTATGGCAAGAAAAGCAATGTGCCAGACGAAGTGGTGACATTCCTCAATAATGGAGGTCGTGTCATTGTGTTTTCGTAAATAAGAATATGAGCAAAAACACGCACAAATGACGGAACAACCGTCAGTTGTGCGTGTTTCTAATTATTTTATAATATCCCCATCTTTAATTCTATACATAAGAATCACAGCATTAGGTTCTCCACTTTCTTTCGTTCTGACAAGTAGCTTTTTCGTAGCATCGTCAAGATGCGCTGTGGCTTTCTTGATTTCTTCAGGAGAATGGATTCCTTCTGAATAATAATCAGTGAATGCATAGAACTTTTTTTCCTTCACGTCGTAATATTTTGTGTTCTCAAACGAAAAATTCAGCAATTTGTTTGAGTCCATTGCAATACGTTCTGCAAACATAGCCTTGTTGCTGTGTAAGTCAACGAACATTGTACCACGGAATGTTTTCGAAGATTCAAAATGCTGAATCAAATACCTGTCGGTATGCAATGGATTCTGATAATTGTAGTACCCCCCCATCTTGTGCTGCCTTGATCTGTCCTTCTGCCATATCTGCCGTTTCGAAATAGGGTGTATGGAATTCAAAGTAGTATGCAAGTTTCCAATCGTATTTGTCAGTCAAGCGATATACTCCTCTTCTGTATAATGGAGCATAGAACAAAGCATTGTTTCTGTTCTCAAAGTATGGTGTCCTTGTACTAACAATTTCGCCATCATTATATGCAATCTTTGAGCTTATTATTTTGAACTTGCTATCAGTTGTTGCAACTTGAAAACATTCCTGCTTGTTGTCTAATGTATAGGGCGAAAGTTGGAAAAGCCAATGTGTCTCATCTTGCTTTTTGAACCTTATTGCACGGAATGGCAACCGTTTGGAGCTCACAAAAGATCCGTTATGTCTGAATGTCAGAATAGCAGAGCGCATACCATCCAACAGATATACGTACTTGTCATCTATCTCAAAATCATAAAGTTTCATAACCTCATTTTTCGCTTTTCCTTGCACGGCAACATCTTTTACGAATTTCCCTTTATCATTGAAACAATACAAATGCTCGTTATCGTCAATTATATATATCAGAGAGTCTGCTTTCTTTATATTCTGCGGGACAGTAAGAACATGCTGCCCGTCATTTTCGAGACATAAATATTCCACATCTGTTATTATATCCTCCAAGCGCACGTCTGAGTAGGCATTTTCTATTCATGAAGCCTGTATATTTTTAAATTGCCACCTTCCCCATATGTGCAGATGTAATAACTGTCCTTGTAATGTTTGCTTTTAGATATAGCTTTTACGTGACATTTTAGGTTTATAGACTTTTTCATGTTGCCATTCCAGTCAAATACAAACAGATAAGCATTTTTCTTCTCGAAGTCATAATTGTTCGCATCCACAGAAACACCATAGTATATGAGTCCAAAGTCTTCCTTACTACAGTAGAAATCGGCATATGCATATGGAATATATTTTTTAGGAAGAACTTCATTTTCTTCTCGATAGGCCTGATAATCTGTTTGCATGTCTTTTGGCCCAGTGATTGTCATTGTCCTATTTAGGTTACTGTCATACATCTCTAAAAACGACTGATTTGTATTTGCATAGAAAATCCTGTCGTCATTAGGACTTATAATTATAAGTCCGTTACTTGCCACATTCATGACATCATACTTGTGAGATTTGCCTTTTTCTTTGTCATACTCTTCAGCCGTCAGCAATTTCTTGCCAGGCTGATGGATTCCCGATTTTTCATCCTCAAAGGCATAGCTATTTTCTACAATTTCTTTTCCTTTAAAGATGGCGACTTTGGATATTCCCCTATTCTGTATTTTTTGAAATTTGGGAATATATTTCATGTCTGATATGGCCGAATCAATATTCACTGTGCATGATTTTTGTTGCTGGTAATCACGAACAAACATTGTGTTGTATGAAATGGTCACATCACTCAACAACACCTCTCCCTGTCCGTGCCCAATACCGAAAATTTTATTTATTAGCTTTTTCGTGTTCAAGTTGTACATTTCAATAAGATGGTTTCCATCACGCTCATAATTTCTAGCAATAAGAATACTGTCTGCATAAACATACAATTCTTTAGCACGCGATACATCAATGCCGCTAATACTTACGGAGTCAGCCTTTAATACAGATGCCTTGTCCAAGATATCCGCATTTAATGTCACTTGATTCTTTGGCGAACTGTTACACCCAAATAAAACAAGTGACATAAGGAAAAATTGAAGACATTTTTTCATAATAATAACATTTTTAATCCTCTGGAACAACTTTCTTTCCACTACATGTCAAGGTAAAACCCCATTTTGAGGTTTGGCATAAATCTTTTTCTCCAGTACACAAAAGCATAATAGTTTTACCGCCATTTTTAGTAATCTCACATGAGGTGATAGCCTCAACATCAGATAAATTAAGACTTGTCTTAGGGTTTTCTATCGCACCAAAGCCATAATAAATCATTCCGCTAAAGAATACTGATACGCCCGTTAGCACGAGCATTAGGTTTCGTTTTTTTCTATCCATTTTTATTTTTAAGTTAAAATTTACAAAGATATAGTAAGTAATAGTATATTATTTTAAGATACTGCAAATATAATAAAATAGATTCTGATTAACGCCTTTTATATAAAATATAGTACTATTTTAACAATACTTAACCTGAAAATGTATTAATTTAAAGCAAGAACACGGTGTCTACAATGTATTTTATCCTTAAATTTTCTGATAGTAGAGGAATTTCAAAACGCATTTTTCGTAATTTATAATGTGTATACATTATTTTGTTATAAATTTGCACTTGTAATAAAAGATTTGTAGCTTTTATGGTATCACATAAACAAAATAACATACAACTGACATGACTATAATTAGTAAATCAGCCATCAGACAAATATTATACATTTTATTCGTCACTACACTGCTTGTTTCGTGCTCGGAATCTTCATGTGATGAAGCAAGACTGGAGTATGCACTCGAATTTGCAGGTGACAACCGTAGCGAATTGGAACGTGTCATTTCCCATTACGACAAAGACCCGGAGAAACTGGAAGCCGCAAAATTTCTTATAAGAAATATGCCACGCTGGTATAGTTACAGCGGATGGCAGCTTGACTCTATAAAGCCAGTGCTCTCATATATAGCTAACACACCTAATGTGAATGTAATGACAGAGGAGCAACGGAGCACGTGGGGTGCATTTTCCATTAACGAGCTAAAGAAAGTTTACGATTGCCACGTCATCACATCCAACTATCTTATAAAAAATATTGACCAAGCTTTCAACAACTGGAAAAACCGGCCATGGAATCGCACACTTCCTTTCGATGATTTCTGTGAGTTTTTGCTACCCTACCGTATAGGCAACGAGCCTTTGAGCGACTGGCGTCCGGTATATGAGCGCCACTATGCACGGCTTCTTGATTCTCTTTATCATGGCAACGACGTGTTGGAGGCATGCAAGACCGTCAATCGTGAATTGTTGCGGCAAGGAGTGGAGTATAACACTGAGTTCTCTCTGCCACACATTGAGGCGACATTCCTGCTCAACAATCGTGTAGGCTATTGCCGCGAAAACTGCGACCTTACTATTTACGCCATGCGTGCATGCGGAATACCAGTAGCAAGTGATTTCTTCATGGCTTCGCCTGACTATCAGCATTTTCACCAATGGGTTGTCTTGCGCGATACCACTGGACAAACTCTTCCGTTTGGTTTCGACGGTATGGTTCCACGGCGCGATATACGGCAGAGCGACGGGCGCAAGAAGGGCAAGGTATACCGTTTCTGTTATGCCATGCAGCCTGACCGCGTAAGTACTGCCAGCATACGCAAGAATGTTCCTCAGACAATGGCAGACATGTATGTTAAGGACGTGACAAACGAATACTTTGGACATAATACAGTTGCCGTGCCTATAGACACTTCATTGGACAATATATACCTTGGAGTGTTTACAACAAGCGGATGGCGAGCTGTTGACTATGGTGAGCGCAAAGGCAGAAACGCTGTGTTCCATAATATTGAACCTGGAGTTATTTACCAGCCACTTGTTTGCAATGCTGCTGGTGGCAATTGCCAACCTGCCGGCTTCCCATTCCTCTTCGCAGCAGATGGAAAGAAGACATATATACTTGAACCCAAAGCAAAATCATGGCACATGGTGTCTCTGCGTCGCAAGATGTCGCTTGTACAGCGTGTCGGGAAACGTCTGTATGAGGGAATCATAGGCACACGTATTGAGGCTGACAACAACTCTGACTTCACATCACCACATCTGTTATATGAATTCAGCGACACACTACGCTATTACAACAAGAAGATACGCCCACATGACAACGGTGAAACCTATCGCTATTTGAGGTATACTACAACCGATGGCAAACCGATAAATTTTGCCGACATTTCTGTCTACGCAGACACTTTGTGCCAGCATGAAATAAGTATGGACTTAATAACCCCTATACCAGCGAGATACGCACCGCAACACATGACAGACCATAACATGATGACAGCATTCGCCGGTCCCGCTGAGTGTCCGTCAATAGTGTTTCGGCTCTGCAAAAAGACACGAATTGGCTGCATAGACTTTTATCCACAGAACGACGCTAATTTCATACTGCCAGGCGATACCTATGAACTGTTTTATCAAGACGGAACCAATGGCTGGGTGTCGCTCGGAAGAAAGACAGCCACCGGTGAGACTGTTGACTTTCTCGCACCCGACAATGTGCTGTTATGGTTACGCGACATTACTCAAGGTAAAGAAGAGCAAGTGTTCATCTATGAAAATGGCAGACAATATTTTGTTTATGACATAAAATGACAGTGTATTCACAACTTTTTCAAGATTCTGTTCCACTGTAGCTCGCCTGTCCCTCTGTCGCGTGAGTATTCTATTCTTGTGGCAATTCCGATAATATAGTCATCGGGAATGAGACCGATGTAGCGTGAATCGCGTGAATCGGGAGCATTGTCGCCAGCCATGAAGAAATAGTCGTGTGTGAATGTATGGCGTGATATAGGATGGTCGCCGGCGAACACACGGTTGTGTTGCCAGTCGATAGTGAGGCGACAATGGCGTTCCCATTCGATGAGCAAGCGGTATAGGGTGGCAGTGGTAGGCGTTATGTCGATACGGTCGCCACGCCGTGGTATGTAGAGCGGACCGAAATCCTTTATCGTCCATTGAGCCATGTGGTTGTCGTATGGTATTGTTGGCATTATGTTGCCAAGGAGCGAGTCGGGCGTTTGAGCAAGCAGACTCTGCATTTCCTTGCAGCCAAGCGTATCAGGTGTGTTGTTGTTGATGTAGTAGCCACTACGTATGCTTACAGAATCGCCTGGTTGTCCAATGCATCGCTTACAGTATACGTAGTTGATAATAAACTTCATCGTGTCGCAACCGTCGTGGTAGGGCATGTTGAATACCACAATATCACCGCGTTGTATGTCGCGCAGTCCGTTTGTACGAAAACTCTGCAACGTCACACCATCGCGGCTGAAGTTGAAGTCGCGGTAGATACGAGCCCCATACAGAATCTTGTTCACGATAATCTTGTCACCAGGAATAAGTGTCGGCTCCATAGAATGCGACGGAATGACGAAGGTATCGAAACAAAATATGCGCACAGCCTGCTTTCCGCACCATAGCAAAATGGCGACAATTATCAGCGTTAATATAATGTCTATGATTTTAAGACATAGTTTTTTGCTTACGGATTCCATAAAAGCTACAAGTCTTTAGTTACAAGTGCAAAGGTATAACAATTTGTAATATTACAAAAACTTATTTTGAGGGAGGGGTGTCAATATTGTCGTTGATTTCTGCTTTTTATCCAATAAATACGCTGTAATGGATAAAACTGTGTAAAAAAATAGGAGGAAAACCCACTGGTTTTCCTCCCATCATCTACTATTAAACTAAATATTATGTAGTCATGAACAATTATTTGTTGGCTTCTCCAAAGTCGAACTTACCATTGTCAACGCCCTCGAAAACGAATACCGACGACTTGGGCATTGTGATGGTTATCTGCTTGTCGATGTCCACAGCCTTGCCTACGGGCAGGCCCTCAATGCCTCCCTTACCAATACGCTGGTCGGAGTATGAGCTACGAAGGGTTATGGTTGTCTTGATATAAGCAGGGATGTCGAACACCTTGCGCAGGGTTGTTGTAAGAGTCTGGCCTGCAACATCAGGATTGCGCAGAGCAAGCGTTGTCTTCTTGCCGTTCCATGCTGCCCAACCGTAGATGTTGGCCTTCTTGCCATCCCAAGGATTGCCACCTACCCAATGTACGTCGGGCAATACATCAGCATTGCGCTGCTGCCAGTCCATACCATCAGCAAGCTGCTTCCATAATGTGCCCTTCTTGCCCTTACGGTTCTTTATCTCGTCGAGAAGTTTGTAGTCGGTGTAAAGCTCAACCATTGACGAGCCACAACCGAATGCACAACGCATCTCGCGCACAATGCCGTCATAGTTCATTGTCTTAGACACTGCACCAAAACGGGTAAGGATTACACCGTGTGTCATCAATGTATTGATAGGACAGATGGGCGAACGGTCGATGAAGTTCTGATGAACAAGGCGGTCGCGATAAGTAATCCACTGTTCGCGGTCGTCGCCAACGCCAATAGTACCGAAGTCGCCTTCCTGACGCCATACCGCATCGCTCACATGGAACCAGAACGGTGAAGCCCATGTACCAACGGTGGTGTTGTAGAAGATGTCCTTACGCTTCTTGCGAACATCGTTCTCGATGCTGATGATTGCCTCGCAGTTTTCAAGTCCTGCATCGGTCATGTCCGGGCCTACAGCCGAGAACTGGGCGCTGATGCCATCGTACTTGAAGAAGCGGAAGTCGTACTTGTCAATCATGTCGCTTGAGCACTTTACGAAGTAGTCGTAATAGGCAGGGTTGCTGAGCTGCATACCACCACGTCCGCGCCAGTAGCCACGGCGATATTCGCCACTTGCTCCATATCCGCCAACCGGACCGAGCCATGCACCAATGCCTACACCCATTTCGCGAGCCATAGCGTCTACTTTCTTGAATCCTTCGGGGAAGTTTGGATTGAATGTCCATGTTCCGTAAGCATCCCATCCGTCGTCGAATACAAATGCTACCGGAGCCTTGCCGTAAACATCGTAGAACTTCTTCTTCCAGTTGCTCACTACGTCCTCGCACTGTGTGGCTGTCATATTCTCCGAATAGTCGCCCTTAAGGTTCAGTTTGTCCTCAGCGTCGTACTTGCCACGGTTGCCGGGAGCGTTGTTGCGGTCGATATTAAGCTCATACCATGAGTTGTAGATTGTCATTGGATGCCATGCAGCAGCACGCTCACGCTCGCTGTATGCAAGGAACGAACGGCGTGGCTGACCCTCAGCCACAAGACCTACAACACTGCTTACATTCCATGTCTTGCCGGCATTCAGTGTGGTGTGACGCACCCAGTTGCCCACCATCGGAACTACGTCGCGGTTGTTGATAGTAGCGATGTCGGCAGGATCTACATTATTAGTATTGACACCCATAGGAGTCTCAAGACCTGCAAATATCTTGTTGCTAAGGAGCACAGCACCACGAGTGTTGCCCACAACAACGGGAGCCGACTTAGCCTTGCTATTGTCAACGGCATAAATCATCGGCTTGATGTTGTCCATGCGTACATCCTTGTCTGATGAAATGCTCATCTCTGTACGCAGATAGTGCGAACCGTCACGCAACACTGCACGCCACTCAATCTTGATGCTGCCACGAGTAAATACAGCCTTTACGCCCTTACCATTGAAACGCTCAGAACCCTTGGCTGCCTTTTTATCGGCAGTATATGTTTCGCCCTCAACGCTCACGAGTTTCATATCCGAAGAAGCAAACTCGGTGCAGTCGGCAAGGCGCACACTGAACAGATCGTTTGATGGCAGCAAGTCCATAGCGCTGCATCCATCAAAGTGCAACTTGCCGTCAACAACGGAATAAGATGCTTCCAACAAACTGTTTGAGAGTACAAATTTCTGGGCTTCAACCTTCAATGCAGCTACTCCAGCCTGCTTCTGCTGTGGGAACACTACCTTCTGAGCGTGAGCTGTTGTAGCAACATTGCCCAACAAACAACCCAAGAGAAGCGCTCCAAAAGTATTTCTAAGATTATCTTTCTTCATTTACTCCTTTTATGATAAGTTCTATTTAAAAAGAATAAGGTGGGAAGGTAGAACCACAGAGCTCTCCTCTCACCTTATTCTCAACTCCTATTTTACACTAAGTATAAAGCTTATTTAGTAAGATTTACACTGATTGTCCAAATTTTTGATTTGCCATCGGCAGCCTTCACAATGTACTTGTGAGGAGTCGACCAATCGGCAGGAACACCCAGCTTAGGTGCGCCTTCTACAGGCTGCATAACTGATGCTGTAGAGATGTTGACTGCAACAACAATATTGTTGATATTAACGTCAGCCGTCTCTTTTTCAGTGAAGTTTGTAGGCACCTTGAATGTCAATGCACATGTAGCAGCCTCGTTGTCGATAGCCTGACCTGTGCGCTGCAACTCCTTCTGGATAACCTGCACCTCACCGCTGGCGTTGATTTTGTCTGTACCCTTATAACGATACCATGCATAACCTGCTGTGATGTCGCATCCATCGTATGTGTCGAGCTTTTCAAGATCGCTCTCAAGACAAGAGGTGCAACTCAGAGCCATGACAAACATGGCTATAAAGAATTTCAAGATTTTCATATTCTTTGTTTTTTGTTTCTTTAATTAAATTACCAACCCTCATTCTGTTCGTGGTCGAGACCATATGACTCACGAGTGTCGAGGAATCCCTGAGCAATAGGGAAGAGATAACGCTTAGTGGTGAAGTTACGGTTAGCACTACTAAGAATTGTCACCTGATTGATGAGCAACTGTGTGCGGTCGCGTGAAATCTCAATCTTGTAAACTGGGCGGTCGAGATCGTAGATAACGTCGCCAGCCTCGCGTCCGTTGTTGGCATAGCCACCATACTTACCCCAGCGCAAGTAGCTGAAATAGATGTCGCCATTCTCATTTGCCATCTCTACACGGCGCTCGCGGATGTAGTCGGCCCAAGCCTCAGCCTCTGTTGTAGCTGTAGATGGAGCAATCTTACCATGCTTTACGCGTGTTGCGTTGAGAGCCTCAACAGCTTTGGCAACATCCTTCTTCAAGAGGTAAGCCTCAGCAAGGTTCATAAAAGCCTCGCCTGTGCGGCACATGTTGTAGTGGAGCTGTACTTTACAATCAAAATATGCACGTGGCTCAGGGCTCTCGATGTTCGACTTGCGCCAGTAGTAACCAGTAGTAGTGTTGTACCAGCCACCGTCTTCCTTATCACGTACGCCCATTGAGAGGTTGCCTCCAAGGTTGGTTTCTACAGTCTCGCCAATCCATGTACAGCCGTCGTAAACAATTGAAGAAGCAAAGCGTGCATCGCGACCGCTATACATCAACTTCGAAAGGTTGGTTTCCGAACCTGCCTTCAGCTTGTGGTAGCGCAGATTGGTAGGATGAGCGCTATTAAGCTGTGCAAAGTCCTGAGGAGTAGGAATGCGACGAGCATTGCCGTTTACCTGCTCGTATGAATCAATCTGTCCAGCCGCTGTAACAGTTGTCGGGTCAAGGACGTCTACATTCTTCTTGTACTGTGAGGTCTCCCACCAAGGCAGAGCCTTACCAGTCTCCTCGTCGGTAACGAGATACTGGTCAACCATATCCTGTGTCGGGAAGTAGATGGCCCATCCCTCAAATGTACGACCGTTAGGATTCTGCACCTTAACAGGCGACTTTGAGTTAGTTACATCGTCCGCTCCGATGTTAGGATATGTGCGGATCAGCTCCTCGTAACCACCAATTGTAGAGTTTGCCTTCAAACGATAGTAACCCCACAGAATCTCTGGATTGGTCTCGTCCTTCTCGTTGAACATGCCACCATAGGTGTTGCTGAGTGAGCAGTTCTCTGTTACGTCCTTAGCATAGGTGATGGCCTTGTCGAGATACTCAGTATTCTTTGTGTAAGCGTAAGCCTGCAACAATGCGCGGCTCAACAGAACTTCGGCAGCATACTTTGTAGGTTCACCGGGCAGAGCCTCAGTAGGCAAGCCAGGTATAGCAGCCTCCAAGTCATCGATGACATACTTGTAGCTCTCGGCTACATTCTTAGTCATAGGAATAGTGGCCTTATCCTCATCTTTTTCTGTAATGACCTCACACATAGGAACAAAACGTCCCATCTTGCGTGCCTGGTCGAAGAATACAAGGCCACGGAGCAGACGACCCTTGGCAATAATTTCTGCCTTATCACCCTCGGTCATGGCTGTCGAAGCCTGAGCCTTCTGGATGATGAGGTTGCAACGGCGGAGCAGTGCAAAACGATTGATGCCGAAGTCGGAACTTCTTGAAAGGCCAAGCTCGGTAGCTAAATCATCAATGCCTTCGCCTACTTGTGAGCACTTAATACCGTTTGGTGTACGAGCCTCCCAACTTGCACACGAGCCATTGCCAGTGAACATTGTTATGACATTGTCGTAGGTGGCATTGACGAAAGCATTTGCTGTGGCTTTAGAACCCCATACAGTAGCCTCGTCGAAGGTAGTTGTCGGATGAGTATCCAACGTATCTTGGCAAGATGCGGCACCCATAGCAAGAATGCCGAACAATCCTATCTTAATAATATTATTTTTCATAATTGTTTAGAATCCTAAATTAATTGTAAATGCAATTACTCGCTCTACCGGATAGCCATAGTTCTCTGCTGAAGAGTTCTCTGGGTCGAGTCCGAACTTGGTAGCCTGAGAGATTGTGAAGATGTTCTGTCCAGAGATACCCACCTTGGCGCGTGAGAGCCATGCTACGCTGCGCAGCAATGAGTGCTTGAGGTCATAACCGAACTGGAAGTCCTTCATACGCAAGTAGGCACCGTTGATGAGCCAGAAGTCACTGCGCTGATAGTTGTTGTTCGAGTTGAGGCTGGTGTTGGCCATGAGACGCGGATATTTAGCATCTCTGTTGTTAGGTGTCCAAGTATCGGTCTGATAGTCGAATGCCACTGGCAATGTACCTGCCTGGCCTGTCTGCATAGCTGCCGAACCCGGGATGTACATACCGAAGTTTGTAGAACCCTGGAAGAGCATGCTGAGATAGAAGCCCTTGTACTGGAAGTTCATGTTGATACCGAACTGGCCGCGTGGCATAGATGCCTTGCCCAAACGACGCTGGTCGCCACCGTCAATCATACCGTTACCGTTGGTATCCTCATACTTGATATCACCAGCTGTAAGATAGCCAGAGTTCAAGCCACCAACATAGCCCGGGCTATTCAATACATCGTCTGCATTCTTGTAGTAGCCGAGATTCTTGTACAATACGTCATAGTAGCCCTTCTGCTGCTGCTGACGAGTGTAAGGATTCATGTATGAAGACTCGCTCTCGCTGCGGTTCAAAGCCCAAAGCTTGTCGAAGTAGGTGAAGTTGCCCGAGATGTCATACTTCAAGTCGCCAACGTTGCTACGCCATCCGAGCTGGAGTTCCCAACCCTCGCGACGGAATTCGCTGTCTGACTTAACGCTTGGCAGACCTACACCGATAGATGTGTTGAGGTAGCTCTCACCGGTAGGCGACTGCAGATAACCCTTTGTAGAGTAGTAGAAGTAGTCGAACGAACCGTAGAGACGGTTGTTGAGCGATGCGAAGTCGAAGCCGATATCAGTCTGGCGTGTGGTGTACCATGTGAGGTCGGGTGAAGGCAGCTTGCCCTCAGAGAATCCCGGCACATACTTGCCGTTGATTACATAAGCCTGGTTGTTAAGGCTGTATGATGTAAGATAGGCAAAACGACCTGCGCTGCTGTCAAGACCTGTCTGACCATAAGAAGCACGGAGCTTCAACGAGTTGAAGATATTCTTCTCGACAAGGCTCTTCATGAACTTCTCCTCAGAAATAACCCATCCGAGAGCTCCACTGAAGAATGCGCCCCAACGATGGCCCGGTGCGAAATAGTCAGAACCATCATAACGGATGCTTCCCTCTGCATAATACTTGTTGGCATAGTTGTACTTCACCTGACCAATCCATGCAGCACGTCCGAGTTCTGACTCCGAACCGCTGTTCAACTGGTCGTTGGCAGGACCTACACCCATCTGGTCGATAGAGAAATCGTAGCTGCTACGTGTAGCATCGTACGATTCGCCCTTCTCGTAGTACTGCTCGAAACCACCGAGAGCCGAGATGTTGTGCTGACCGAATGTATTAGCATACTCGACGAATGCCTGGTTGGTGTAAGAGTAGCCTGTGCCAGAACGGTGATAGAGCTGTGGCTTGTTGGCATACTGAGCTACGTCTGATTCCCAGTCGTACTGTGCAGCATCCTTACGCCATTTCTTGTCGGTCTCGCCATAGTAGCGGTAGTTGCTTGCAAGGCGCACCTTCAAGCCGTCTACCCAAAGGCATGACCATACCAGCTCGCCCTTACCGTTGATAACGTTAACAATGCTGCGCTGGTAACCTGCATCGGCTGCTGTCTCTGCAACGGGGTTGTCGGTAACGTTGTATGGCAATCCGAGACTATTAACACCAGGACGCATAGGCGACTGATTGTTAATGTGCGAGAATACATGATAGTAACTATTTGAAGTAGAAGTGTAAGGGTGCTCCTGATGCTGGCGATAACCGTCAAGGGCAGCGTTAACCTGCAATCCGAGAGCCTTGATTGTAGCCGACTCAGCAAGACGGAATGTAGTACGCTTCATCCAGTGGTTGTCGCTGCGATAGAGTGAGTTCTGGTCGATATGTCCTACTGACATATAGAACTGATGAACATCATTACCACCTGTCAATCTTACAGTGTGCTTTGACTGCGGTGCCCAATCTCTGAGCACAAGTTTGCGCCAGTTGGTATCACCGAAGTTGAGCGGGTCTGATCCGTCGCGCATCTTCTGTATAGCCTCTGCTGAGTAAACCGGGCTTTCCTGACCATTCATAAGGTCGTTGTTCTTAGCTACGTTAGCCCATTCAGCACGCTCGTAAGAGTGCATCTTCTCAGGCCAGATACTTGGCTGTGAGAACGACATGTTGAAGTCGTAGTCGATGCTTACCTTACCGCTCTTACCACGCTTAGTTACAACCTGTACGATACCGTTAGACGCACGCGAACCGTAGACCGCAGTAGCAGAAGCATCCTTAAGGATTGACATTGACTCGATGTCGTCGGGCGAGAGGTTGCGGAAGTCAACAGAAGAACGTACCACGCCGTCGATAACGTACAAGGGATCGCCACCACCACGGATACTAATAGAAGGAGTAGAGTTTACACCACCACCGCTTGCCTGCACGATAAGACCAGGCGAACGACCGGCAAGACCCTGTGCAATGTTGGTGACAGGAAGGTTAGACATTTCATCAGCCTTTACAGTAGATACAGAAGCAATCAAGTCGCGCTTCTTTGAGCTACCATAACCCACAACCACAACTTCGTTAAGAGCCTTAGAGTCTTCTTGGAGAATAACCTTAATGTCCTTTCCGTTGAATTTAACTTCTTGGGGTGTAAAACCGATGTAAGAAATTACAAGTGTCTGACCCTTCTGAACACCAGCAAGCGAGAAGTCGCCATCAAGTGCTGTAATGGTTTCAGTCTTGTCAGAACCCTTCACCTTAATAGTTGCTCCAATTACAGGTTCGCCAGTCGAATCTGTTACAATACCCTTGACAACATCTTGCGCATTCACGGTAAGCGATGCACCTAAAAGGAGTGTCGCCAAGCCAGCCCTCATGGAGAACTTAAAAGCATGTCCTTTTTGCATAATTCTTTTGGTTTGTTAGTAAATATGGTTATTTAATGGTTTAATCGTTGTTATTGACGATATTTATATATGTTGCTGCAGACGAAGGTTAGTATCGTTGCAGTAAATGATCTGTAGGTTTATAAATTAGTCTTTGCAAAGATATAACAAATTCTAAAAACGGCAAAGCAACTGTTAGTTTTTTTTTAAAATACGCCAAAAAAATGTTGCGGTCAGGACAAAAAAGAGGGCTTATTAAGTGTTGAATGTTAAATGTTAAGTGTTGAATTGGGGGTTAAGATAAAGTTTTATCCATCATTAAAATAGACATTGCTAACAGTAGGAGGCTATGGCGAGGACGCCATAGCCTGCGCAGTCAGCCTGCACATTCTTATTATCAATAGAGCATAAGAGTCGACTCTATATATTCGCTGTCTTTATATTGCAGCCATACAAGCATATAGAGGAATGTTTGTCATCCAATCTTGTTCCATATAAGGAAGCATTGAGAAACGTATCGCCTTGAGTTCCGGATTGCAGGTGATAAAGGTTCTAAGTGACTTCGACTTTACATTTACTTCAGCCTTTACCTCTATCGGAACCACTTTGTTATGACTCTGTGTAATAAAATCAATCTCAATAGTTGAATTGTTGACCGAATGATAGTAGAGCGACATGCCTAAAGCTTTCAACTGAGTGAAAACATATAGTTCGGTAAAAGCACCTTTGTATTCTGAAAAAACATTTTCGCCAACAAGTATCGATTCGGCAGGAGTTTCAGCCATAGCCCCCATAAGTCCTACGTCATGCATAAAAAGTTTGAAGGCATCGGTATCCTCATAGAATTTAAGAGGTAAACGAGGAGCATTGACTCTAACCACCTTATATGCAAGACCAGCATCAATCAACCATTGTATTGCTATCTCAAACTCAGTAGCACGGGCACTTTTCTTTAATGCTCCATATATGAATTTCTTATTCTCCTTAGCTAACTGAGCCGGAATACTATCCCAAACCATATTTATACGAGGCACTTCGCGTGCTGGAGCATGCTTGGAAAAGTCGCGCCGATAATCAGCAAGAATCTGTTGCTGGATACTTCTTATTTCTTGCAGGCTGTTGTGTTCGACGTATGCCAATACGGCTGCAGGCATTCCACCTACATAATAATATTGTCGCAAGAGACCGATAAGCTCCATTTCAAGCATGTTGATGACCGTCCAGTTTTTGTTTATTATGATATCAACCAACTGCGTTTTGCCCATAGCATTTAAGAATTCTAAAAAAGTCATGGGATAGAGACGCATCTCCTCAACTTTGCCTACAGGATACGAAGTGCCATCATGGAGCGACAATCCAAGCAAAGAGCCAGCCACAACAATGTGAATGTCGGGTGTTTCCTCACAAAAGAATTTCAATGCTTCCAAAGCCTTCGGACAATCTTGTATCTCATCAAGCACTAACAAAGTGTCGCCAGGAGTGATATTTACTTGACTGATGGCAGACAAAGCCATTAAAATATCGGCTGTGTTTCCACTCTTCTCAAACACTTCTCTGACCTTCTGATTGCGATCAAGGCTGAAGAATGCGACTTTCTGATATTCTTTTTCGCCGAATTCACGCAATATATAGGTCTTGCCTACCTGCCTGGCTCCATTAAGAAACAATGGTTTACGTGTCTTCTTATTCTTCCATCTTAACAGTTGCTTATAAATATCTCTCTGCATAATTACACTTTTTATGATGAATATCCGACGCAAATATACACTTTTTCGGACGAATAATCAAGTAAACCTTACACTTTTTCGGACGAATAATCAAGTAAACCTTACACTTT
>UMGV01087991.1_pt1 | contig 23840 bp, 18 predicted proteins | sample 1965361 | NCBI WGS metagenome assembly UMGV01 (sample SAMEA4836081, study PRJEB28245) | human gut metagenome | biome: gut microbiome; material: fecal sample | place: Denmark | collected 2008
TTTATTTATATTATATGCAAAAATTAGTAAAATATTACATGGAATATATAAATAAAATAGGGATTTTAGGACCGTCCCCAAATCCCTATATGGAATTATATTACCAAGAGCTTCCGCCTCCGCCTCCGGAACCTCCACCAGAGAATCCTCCTCCAGAAGAGCCACCAGAACCAGAACTAGAAGGTCTAGATGTCATAGAAGTATTTACCCTAGTCATTGTGCTATTCATAAAGGTACCAAAAGAGTGAACTGAAAATGCAGTACTAGAATAATACCATGATGGTGGTTCAACTGCAATATTTTCAAATTGTTCTACCCATTTATCTGATACATCTAAAGCATAAGTGTAAGGTAAGATATTATAAAAGTATTCTGGTTCTTTTTCAACCATTGCTTCTAGTTGGTCTTTTTCTGCTGTTTCTAAGAAACGCTTGAATCCTTTGATTTTTCCTAAAATTTCTAACCCAAAAGGAGTTCTTTTTAATATAATTTTTCTAAATACATAAAGAACTATTATACATAAAATTCCTATAAAATATGTAATAGCGGAAATTGAAGTTGAAAATATAATTGGAAGTATCATAAAAAGAGGTATTCCGCCAAATAATAATCCCCAAATAACGATAAATATCTTTGTTGATATAGGACCACTTGATGTTAATATTGATATCATAAGTGAAAAACCAATTCCAGGGAATATTAGGGCAACAGGAAGTTCACTTAGCATTCCAGTATCATAAAAAGGTTTTACAGTTATTAGTATAAATATTATAAGCATCATAGGAATAATAAAAGCTCTTAATTGTAAAGATTTTTTGTCAAAAATTTTAGTTTTATTTTCTTTCTTATTTAAAAGTTTCTTTATACGATTTACTGTTATATAAAAACGATTAGTTAAATCTGAAGATGTAACAGAAGATCTTGTTCTAAATAGACCATCAAAGAAAAGTTTTTCTATTTCATTTGTTCCATCGTATTCTTTCAATTTATATATTGTAAAATCTTTTGTGCTTGCAAATAATGCCTTATTCTCGGTTTCTTTTATTGATAAATAGCCCTTACTTGCTAGATAAATTAGTAGTGAAACTATAGCTTTATCATCTGTTTCACCTTTATATAAAAAAGCAAGTTCTGCTGAATTGTAACCTTCTGGAGGATAAAACTCTACTGTTTCTATAACAGGTTTATCTTTACCAAATAATAGCCATAAAATAAATGCAATAAATACAATTACTAAGCTTATACCTATAATTATATAATAATCTGTATTATTATTACGAGCTCCAACAAAGTAGTTATCAGGTAAAGTAAGTCTAACAGTAAGACCATTTCCTGCAGGTAATGTATCTGTATAAATACCACTGATTGTATTACCATTTACAGAGTAAGAAACGCTGTCACTATCGGTATACCCATATCTGCCAGAAGAAAATCCCAATGATGAAGCATCAAATTCTTTTGGCATTGTGATAGAAAAACTAACATTAGAAATACGTGTATCCCATTCGGTTCCAATTAAATTATAATAAAATTCATCGGCATCTTTTACGGGGTCTGCACCTATATCATATGTATATTTAATTACATATTTTTGTAGCCCAGTTACATAAGTATCTTGATTTCCTATTTTTATAGCCAAATTACCATTACTATTACTTTTTGAATATTCATTATTTACTTGTAAATTTGTAATTTTGACACGATTAGTAGATGTAGAACCATCTAATCTTTCAATAGTATTTTTTAGAGGAATAGTTCTAATTATTCCATGTTTTCTCGTATAAAAATTAGCGGTAATTGTTTCTGTAATATCAAATGTATTATTTTCATTTACTTTTACGTTAATATCATAAGAATTTATTACATAATCTGTAACAGCATATGAATTATTAGGTAAAAAAGAAATTAATATAAATGATAAAATAAAAAGTATAACTCCAATAATTTTTTTAGTCATTTAAATTCACCCCAACATTATTTTTTTCTTCTGCATTTGCCTCAAACATTTTAAATTCTTTGAATCTGAATAATTTAGCTAGAATATTATTTGGAAACATTTGAATTTTATTATTAAAATTTCGCACAGTACCATTATAATACTTTCTACTATTTGCAATTTCATCTTCTATACTTATTAAATTATTACTTAAATTAGTATATAATTCATTTGCTTTTAATTCTGGATAATTTTCTGAAACTGCAAAGATATTTGATAAACATTTAGACAATTCTTCATTTATATCAATTTTATTATCCATAGTTAATTCATCATAACTAGAACTTCGTAAAGAAGTAATTTTAGTTAGAGTTTCTTTTTCATATTTAGAATAACTTTTTACAACTTCTATTAAATTAGGAATAATATCCCATCTCTTTTTTAAATAAATATCCATCGTAGAAAAAGCTTCTTTAATTAAATTTCTTGAATTAATAAAAGAATTATAAGTTATTAAGATATATATTAAAAGTATTACTATAATTCCTATAATAATGTAGATATACAAAATATCACCTCCTATTTTCATATATATTATGACATTAAGTGAGGTAAACAGCAATAAAAAATCAAAAATTATTTTGTGATTTGAATTTGTATATTTGTGTTTGTATCTATAAATACATCTGAATTAATATATGTATTTACGGTATGAGTATTGGGAAGATTATATTTATTAGGAAGTGATTTAGAAGAATTTTTAGTATATAAATTGGAATTTTGATAAATATTTTCTACTAATAAAATATTTACAGTTAAAAAATTATATTCAACAATATTAGAATATTTAGCAATAGAATTAATTGAATTAAATGCTATGAAAAATAAAATAAGAAAAATGACTTTTTTCATAAAAACTCCTTTTATTAATATTTAATGATTATACTGTTCATAAATAATTTTTAATTTAAAGTTAGTTAATATAGAGGTAGTAAAATTCCCAGTATATTTAATAGAAATAGTAAAAATATGTTCTTCTTTAGTTAGATTATTTAATATAAATTTTTCGGATACAAAATTCGATAAGAGAATTTCTGTACTATCCATATAACATGATACAGAAAAATCTGGAGTTAGATTCTCTAAATAAAAATAATAACAAAATGGAATATCAGAAATAATATTATCTTTAGAATTAGATATTTTAAAAGAATATTGTGCGAAATTATTAGTATTGTCTAAAACCAATGGAGTATCAAACTCAACATTAAAAATAGGTTCAGCAATATTAGAATAAATACATATATTTTGATTGATAGAGTAATTATTATGAATAATTACTGAAGCTAATAAAAAAACTATAGCAAATAAAAATAAAATTTTTTTCAAGACTAATTCCTTTCGAAAAATATTTGAAGATTTAAAGAGAGAGTAGAATTATAAAAAGTATCTGTATTATTAACTGGCCATTCCCAGAAAAAAGATATAATATCCACAGTATTTGTATTAGCTGTGTATAAACAAGAGTCATTTTGCAAAATATCCACAAGTGAATTATTAATATAGATATTCAAATTTGCTGGAATATTAGAATGTGAACTTAGAATTTTAAAATTAATATTTTTAGTGGAATTAATTATTAAAGAAAAGAAACCATATGAACCGCGGTATAAGTTTATTATTATATAGACTATTGGGATTAGCAGTTGAAATTAAGTTAATATTTATAGAACTTTGGGATAAAGTAAAATGATAAATGTAAAATATTAAAAATACGAATAAAATAAAAAATAGTAAAAATTTTTTCATGAAATCTCCTAAAAAAGCTTGAATTAAGTAAAAAAATTATAATAAAAAATGTTAGCCTTGTCAATAATAAAAAATATAATAATTGTAAATAATAATGATATATGATAGAATTACCATGAAAATTTAACAAAAGATAGGAGGGGAGAAAATGATTTATACAGTTACATTTAACCCAGCACTAGACTACATTTTAGAACTAGATAAATTGGAAATTGGAAAAATACAAAAGTCTAAAACGGAATTAATACTTCCGGGAGGAAAAGGGATAAATGTTTCTACAGTATTAACTAATTTAGAGATTGATAATATCGCATTAGGATATAAAGCAGGATTTGTAGGAGCAGAGCTAGAAAGATTATTAAGAAATATGAAGGTAAAGACCGATTTTATAGACTTAGAAGAAGGAAATTCGAGAATAAATGTAAAAATTTCGGGAGAAGAAGAGACAGCGATAAATACTAATGGACCACAGATAAGTGAAAATAAGATTTTAGAGTTATTAGAGAAACTAAAAACTCTAAATGAAAACGATTATTTGGTTTTATCTGGTAGTATACCAAGCTCAATTAAAGATGATATATATGAAAAAATATGTAGCATTGTAAAAAAACAAAATGTAAAAATAGTTGTAGATGCAACCAAAAACTTATTAGTACAAGCTTTAAAATACAATCCATTTTTAATTAAGCCAAATAATGAAGAATTAGGAGAAATTTTTGGTGTAGAAATACATACTAAAGAAGATGCCTATGTATATGGTAAAAAATTAAAAGAAATGGGAGCGCAAAATGTACTAGTTTCGATGGGTAAAATTGGTGCAGCATTAATTGATGAAGCAGGTCAAGAATATTTCATAAAATCTCCAGAAGGAAAAAGAGTAAATACAGTTGGTTCGGGAGATTCTATGGTAGCAGGATTTATAGCAGGATTTTTAAAATATAATAATTACAATGATGCCTTAAGAATGGGAGTGTCAGCAGGATCAGCTAGTGCTTTATCAAAATATTTAGCAACTAAAGAAGAAGTATACAATTTATTTAATAATATTTAACAAAGGAGGAAGAAAATGAGAATTACAGATTTATTAAGCAAAGATGGAATCGAGCTTAATGTAAATGCAAAAGATAAAAATGATATAATTAACAAGATGACAAAATTAATGCTAAAAACAGGAAGAATCACTGATTTAAATGCATACACTGAACTTGTATTAAAAAGAGAAGAAGAAGGAAGTACTGGTGTTGGAGAAGGAATTGCAATTCCACATGGTAAAGGAGATTGTGTAACTGAACCAGGTTTAGTTGCAATGGTAGTTCCAAATGGAGTAGAATATGACGCTTTAGATGGTAAGCCAGTTAATTTATTATTTATGATTGCTGCTCCAAATACTAGTGATAATGTACATTTAGATGTTTTAAGTAGATTATCTACAATGCTAATGGATGCAGATTTCAAAAATAAATTAATTTCTGCAAAAAGTAAAGAAGAATTTTTAAATATAATAAATGAAACAGAAAATGTAAAATTCAAAGAAGAAACAAAACAAGAACAAGGTTATGAAATATTAGGAATAACAGCTTGTCCTACAGGAATAGCACATACTTATATGGCAGCAGAAAGTTTAGAAGCAGCTGGTAAAGAAATGGGACATCTTGTGAAAATAGAAACACAAGGACAATCTGGTGTTAAAAATAAATTAACAAAAGAAGAAATAAAAAATGCTAAAGCAATAATAATTGCAGCAGATATAGATATTGATTTATCAAGATTTAAAGGCAAAAAGATATTAAAAGCAAAAGTTGCAGATGGAATTCATAAACCAAAAGAGTTAATAGAAAAAGCTTTGACAGATAAAAACATTCCAGTTTATCAAGGAAACGGAAAAGATGATTCAGAATATGAAAACTCAGATGGTGTAGGAAGCAGAATATATAGACATTTAATGAATGGTGTAACACATATGTTACCATTTGTTGTTGGTGGAGGTATACTAATTGCAATAGCATTTTTATTAGACGATTATTCTATTGATCCATCTAACTTTGGTATGAATACGCCTATTGCTGCTTTCTTTAAAACAATTGGTGGTATTGCTTTTGATTTCATGTTATGTATTTTGTCTGGATATATAGCAATGAGTATAGCAGATAGGCCAGGGTTAGCAGTAGGCTTCGTAGGAGGAGCTGTTGCAAAAGCAGGAACAACATTTGCGTCTTTATCAAATCCTGATGTTACATTAGTAAGTTCAGGGTTCTTAGGAGCATTAATTGCTGGTTTTATTGGTGGATATGTAGTTCTTTTATTAAGAAAAGTATTTTCATTCTTACCAAAGAGTTTAGAAAGCGTAAAACCAATATTAATTTATCCAGTTGGTGGTATTCTTTTAATAGGATTAATAATGCTTGCAATTAACCCAGTAGTTGGAGCAATAAATACAGCATTAAATAATTTCTTATCATCAATGCAAGGAGCAAACAAAATAATATTAGGTGCAATATTAGGTGGAATGATGTCTGTTGACTTAGGAGGACCTGTTAATAAAGCATCATATACATTTGGAACAGGAATGCTTGCAGAAGGACATTATGATATAATGGCAGCAGTTATGGCTGGTGGTATGGTAGCACCACTTGCAATTGCATTACTTGCAACATTTTTCCCTAAAAAATTACCAAAGAAAGATAGACAATCTGCTTTATTAAACTACATTATGGGATTCTCTTTTATATCAGAAGGTGCAATACCATTTGCTTCAGCAGATCCAATTCGTGTAATTGTTTCTTGCGTAATAGGTTCAGCAGTTTCAGGAGCTTTATCAATGTTATTTAATTGTACATTAATGGCTCCACATGGAGGAATATTCGTTTTACCAGTTGTAGGAAATGCAGCATTATATTTATTATCAATAGTTATAGGTTCTTTTGTGGCTATGTTTATATTAGCTGCTTTAAAGAAGAATGTTTGGGGTAAAGGAGATGAAGTAAAAAATGCTAAATAAAACTTTTACTTTGGAAAGCGAGACAGGTTTACATGCAAGACCTGCTACAGAACTTGCTAAAATAGCTATGAAATATCCATGTGATGTTAAATTAATAGCTAATGGCAAAACTGTAAATGCAAAATCTCCATTAATGATTATGTCAGCAGGAATAAAACAAAAAACAGATGTTGAAGTACAATGTGATGGAGAAAAAGAAGAAGAAGCAATGAAAGAAATAGAAGAAGCTTTTAAAAATAATTTTGGAGAATAATAAACAAAAGAGGAGATAAATATGGTAAAAGGTAAAGGTGTATCAAAGGGTATTGGGATTGGACATACAAAAGTATTAAAGAATGAAGAAGTAAAACTTACAGATTTTAAAGTAGATGATAAAGAAAATGAACTAAATTATTTTAGGAAATGTCTAAATAATGTAATAGAAGATACAAAGAAAGTTATAGAAAAGCTTTCTGGAACAGAAGCAGACATTATGAATGCTTATTTAATGATATTACAGGACCCTACACTAACTAAAGAAACAGAAAGACTAATACAAGAAGAAGGCTATAATGCAGGATATGCAGCAAAAGTAGGATTTGAAACGGTTGAAGAAGTTTTTAAGAATATGGATGATGAATATATGTCTGCAAGAGCATCTGACATAGAAGATATGAAACAACGAGTAGTAAATAAAATTATTAATAAAGCTGAAATAGATTTAAGTAATTTACCAGAGAATACTGTTTTAGTTGGAAAAGATTTATCTACATCAGATACAGCTAAATTAAATTTAAAAACTATTGCAGGAATTATAATAGAAAATGGTAGCGAGAATTCACATGTTTCTATTATGGCTAGAACTCACGAAATCCCTGCAATAGTTGGAGCTAAAGGAGCATTAGATAGCATAGCTAATGACATGAATATAGCAATAAATGGAGCAACAGGAGAAATATTTTTAAATCCTTCACAAGAACAAGTAGCTAAATTAGACGAAATTAAAAAGGAATTAAAAGATGAAAAGGGAAGTTTAGCTAAATTTAAAAATAAGAAGAGCATTACTAAGGATGGATATAAAACAGAGGTAGTTGCTAATATAGGAACTCCTAAAGATATGGATGCTACTATTGAAAATGGTGCTGAGGGTGTAGGACTGTTTAGAAGCGAATTTTTGTATATGGATTCTGAAAGTATGCCAACAGAGGAAGAACAATTTGAGGCATATAAAGAAGTACTTGAAAAAGCTGAAGGCAAAAGAGTTATTGTTCGTACATTAGATATTGGCGGAGATAAAGATTTAAAATATTTAAATTTAGATAAAGAAGATAATCCTTTTTTAGGATACAGAGCAATTAGAATTTGCTTGAGAGAACCAGAGATTTTTAAAGTTCAACTAAGAGCTTTATATAGAGCAAGTAACTATGGAAAACTTGCAATTATGCTTCCTATGATTTCTTCTGTAGATGAAATTAGATCTGCAAAAGATATCATAAATGAAGTTAAAGAAGAATTAAAAGCGGAAAATATAAAATTTGATAAGAATGTAAAAGTAGGAATTATGATAGAAATTCCTTCAGCTGCAATTATGGCAGAACAATTAGCATCAGAATGTGATTTCTTTAGTATTGGTACAAATGATTTAATTCAATATACTGTTGCTGTTGAAAGAGGAAATGAAAAAATATCAGATTTATATACTAAATTTCATCCTGCAGTTATACGTTTAATAAAAATGGCAATCGACGGAGCACACAAGGCTAAGATTTTCTGCGGAATGTGTGGAGAAGCAGCTGCTGATGAAAGATTTATACCTCTTTTAGTTGGATTAGGCTTGGATGAATTTTCTATGAACCCTACTAAAATATTAAATTCTAGAAAGATGATTAGAAATTTAAATCATAAAGAATGTAAAAAGTTAGTTCAGGAGATTTTAAAGATGTCTTCAGTAAGTGAAATAAAGGCAAGACTTGAAGAGTATAAAAATAATATATAATACTAAAAGTTATATAGGTTATAACTAGTGGAAAATTATTAAAGATATTAGTAGTTTTCCACTTTTTTATTAGTAAATAATTTTGTCGAAAGCTGTATTACGAAAATAATTGAAAAAATATAAAAAATATGTTTAAATAGTACTAAAATCTAGATGGTTTGAAGTTTTTTATTCTATGTAATTACATTCTTAAATTATTATTTGAGTTCAAAATGGTATCCAAAATTATTTAAGTAGCTATTATATATAAAATCTAATATACAATTGTGTTGTACTTGTATATAAAATGTGATACAATACATATAATAGTAAATAGGAGGTGCTAACTATGGCAAAAACAGATATTTTGCATATAAGGGTAGAACCAAGTGTAAAGAAAAAAGCTGAAGCAACGCTAAATGATTTGGGGCTATCTATTACTGAAGCTATTAATGTATTCTTAAATCAAGTAATACTAAATGATGGGATTCCTTTTGAAATAAGAAAACCTAGAATTAATAACGAAACTATACAAGCACTAGAAGATACAAAGAATGGTAAAAATATAAGTAAAACATTCAATAATGTTGATGAAATGTTTAAGGAGTTAGATAAGTAGTGCTAAAAATTAGATATAGTAATCAATTTAAAAAAGACTATAAACTAATAAAAAAAAGAGGTTATGATATAAATAAATTAAAACATGTTATTAATTTATTAATGCAGGAAAAACCTTTACCAATTAAATATCAAGAGCATTATTTAACAGGGAATTATAAACGGTTTTAAGGAGTGTCATATTCAACCAGATTGGCTTTTAATTTATAGCATTGAAAATGATATTCTAACATTAACTCTTTCTAGAACTGGTTCTCATTCTGATTTATTCTAAAATTATATAGGTTATAACCAGTGGAAAATTATTAAAGATATTAGTAGTTTTCCACAAAACAAATTACATGTTATAGAAAGAGGAAATAGTCTAATTGCTATCTCCTCTTTTGATAATTTTAAAAATACAGCAGAAAAAATCGTATACAATGAAAGTATTTACAAATAATAATTTTAAGAAATTTATAAAAAGTATTCAGAAAAAGTATAATTTATACTATACTATAAATAGTATAGAAAAAAGAGAGGTGTATTGATATGATACCGGTAACAAATATACAAGATTTAAAAACAGCAGTTAATCAAAATGGAGAAATGGTTATTGCTATGAATAATAATGATATTGTAATTATGAAAATGGAAGAATATAGAGAAAAATTATTAAAGGAAGATATAGAGGCACATCTATTAAAGGCAGAAGAAGATATAAGAAATGGCAGAGTAAAAGACGCTAGAGAAGTATTTAAAGGATGGAAAGAGAAATATGGAATATAGCATAAAATTAGTTGACCAATTTTTAGATGAGCTAGAAAAAATAGTTTATGTAGCACATATATATTATGGTGGCAGAAACTATTTAGATGGTGACTTATTATAGAAAACAAATAAAAATTTTGCTTTGAGTTTAAGAAATTAAGTTCAAGGCTTTTTTTTGGGAATTTTTTATCTACGCATATCAAATTTTATACTACTTGCTATATAAAAATCGAAATAAAGGAATTGTGATGTGAAGAAATAACAAGGAATTATATAAATGTTAAATCTAAAATATAAACATATAAGTTTGTTGCAAAAATTGGAAAAAGATAGAATGTAATAAAAAAATAATATAGAATGTCTAAAAATAGTATCCGTACAAAGCTAGAGGAATGTGACAATAATATGACACATTCCTCTATTTACTTAGTGAAGCCCATAATTTATAATGCCTTCAAAGAAAAATAACGAAGGTGGAAAAAATGGAAAAAATACTTGTAAAAAATAGTACAATAGCTGAAATGCTTGGTGCTGTACACACACACACACACACACACGGATATATTTTAAATAATAAAAAAAGAGCAGTGATAGCTACTACTCTAAAAGTGATGGATAAAAAGGAGAACCAAGACTAAAAGTCTGATGGTTTTCCTTTTTTGCGTGTAAAAATTTTTTCATAAGAAGATAAAACAAAAAAAGAAAGGAGCGAAATAGATGAAAAAGACTAAAAAAGAAAGCAAAACATTAAAAAGTACATCAAAGCAAACTACACAAAAACAAGAAAAAAGTAAAAACAAGGCAAAAATAAATAAAAAAGTAGTAATACCGGTATCAATATTACTAATAGTTATATTGATAGCAACAGTAATAGTATATGCATTTGTATGCAAAGAAAATAGCACAGTAATACAAGCTACAAAGACAACAGCAAATGCAGTAAATTTAGAAGATAATGAATATATGCATGTAGAAGAAGACGCAAGTGGAGATAAAGTACCAGTACCAAATGGATATGTAGGAAGTAGTGTGGCAGGAGAAAATGAAATAGATACAGGATATGTAATATACGAAGGAGAAGAAGCAGTAACAGACAGTAATGTAGCAGATGCACAAAAGAATAGAAACCAATATGTATGGGTGCCAGTACCAGATATAAGTAAATTCTATGGAACAGATGCCAATGGAAAAAAATGGGGGAAAATATATACATTTTCATCAAGTACGAGTAGTGGTTATGATGAGATAACGGGGACACAACCATATAATTGGAGCGAAAGCAATGGGGTAATGACAATAAGTAGTAAAACAAATTATAGAGAGCCAGACGTAGTAGCAAAATATAGTAGTACAGGTTATGATATGGATTCAAGATTAAAAACATTAGGAATAGGCGCCAAAACAACTCATGAATTTTTAAATCAGTTAGAAAAAGAGTTCAATAATATGGTAGCAAGTGTAGAAAAGTATGGAGGATTCTATATAGGAAGATATGAAACAGGAAATATAAACCAAGACACTCCAGTAATACAAAAAGGAAATACAAATATAAGTAGCCAAACATGGTACAACATGTATAAAAGATGTAAAAACATAAAAGGAGCCAATACAAATGTAGAAACAGGAATGATATGGGGAAACCAATGGGATAGAACATTGATGTGGTTAATAGAGACAGGAAGTAAAACAAAAGAACAAATAGCAGATGATTCAACAAGTTGGGGGAACTATTATAATGCGACATTTGAATATGTAAATAGTAGTGGAAGTACAGCAACGAAAAATGAGGGAAGTAGTACAAGAATTCCAACAGGAAGTGCAGAATACACGAAAGCCAATAACATATACGACCTAGCCGGAAACGTAAGGGACTGGACAATGGAGGCCTACAGTACCCACGTCAGGGTGTTTAGGGGTGGCTATTTCAGCTACTATGGCTACAGCTATCCAGCAGACAATCGTAGCTACGACAGTCCGACTTATAGTTACAGCTTTTATGGTTGTCGTTCCGCACTTTATATAAAGTAATACTGAGCCCTGGTAGCGATGTACTATAACAAGTAAAGAAGTTTAAATAATAGAAAATTAATAATTTGTGTTTATGTGGAGGAAAATAAAAAATGAAATTCGTCCAAGAAATAGAAAAATTACAAAAAGAAAATGAAGGTACAATAATATTAGCAAAAAATGGAATATTTTTTGTAGCAATAGGAAAAGATGCAATAATTTTAAATGAAGAATTAGGCTTAAAACTAACTTGTATGCGAAAAGAACTATGCAAAGTAGGATTTTTAGTAAAAAATGTAGAGAAATATATAGAGAAGTTAGAGAAACTAGGCTATTCATTTATTTTATATGTAAAAAACGAAAAAGATGAATTAGAAGAAATATATAGATACAAAGGTAAAAATACCGAAGAAACTAGAAACTGCTTGAAATGTGTGGATTGCGAAAATAAAAAAGAACAAGAAGAAGATATATTAGAAAGAGTGAAAAAACTTGGAAAAGCTAAATAAAAAAGAAAATGAATTAATATTAATTCCAAAAGCCGAAAGATATATTGAATATATGTTAGAAGTAATATTAAAAATTCCAAGAACAGAAAAATTTAGTATAGGAACAGAATATAAAAGTTCTATGTATAAGATGCTAGAAGGCATAATGTACTTAAACAAAATAGAAATAAAAGATAGATTTAAAAGTATCAATAAAATTGATGCAGACTTAAGTGTTCAAAGAATTTTGTTAAGAATCATGTATAAAAATGCCTGGATAGATAAGAAAAAATTCGAATATGCCATGAGCCTAATATATGAAATGGGAAAAATAATAGGAGGCTTAGTAAAATACTATGGCAAAAACAATAAGACATGAATTTGATAAATATTTAACTTATGACAATCTTATGAAAGCACATTTACTTTCTAGAAAAGGAAAAAACTATAAAAAAGAAGTAATTCTATTTAATCTAAAACAAGAAGAATATATTAGATGGTTATATGAACAGCTAAAAAATGGAACTTATACACATGGTGGATATAGGATATTTTATATTCAGTATCCTAAAAAAAGAAAGATAGAAGCTTCTCGATATATAGATAGAATTGTACATAGATGGATAGTAGATAGTTTTCTAAATAGATACTTTGTAAATCAATTTATAGATACATCATATGCATGTATAAAAAATAGAGGAATGCATAAAGCATCTATAGACGTACAAAATACAATGAAACATTGTAAAAGAATATGGCAAAATTACTATATTTTAAAAATGGATATTCGAAAATATTTTCAGAATATAGATAAAGATATTTTAATGAATATTTTAAAAAGAAAAGTAAAAGAAGAAAAACTAGTAAAACTATTAGAAAAAATAGTGTATTCAAATTCAGGTAAAAAAGGACTTCCAATAGGTAATTATACCTCGCAAATATTTGCAAATATATACTTAAATGAAATAGACCAATATATAAAGCACGAGCTTAAGGTAAAATACTATTTTAGATATATGGATGATTCGATTTTATTTGTAAAAACAAAGAAAGAAGCCATTGAACTTTTAGAAAAAATTAAAAATTATTTAAAAATAAAATTGGAATTAGAATTAAACGACAAAACCCAAATATTTAAAAGTAATCAAGGAGTAAATTTTTGTGGATACAAGATAAATGAATATCGTTTAAAGCTACGCGACAGAGGTAAAAAAGCTATTAAACAAAAAGTTAGATATTTAAAAGAAGAAGTACAAAAGGGCAATATGAGTAGTAAAGAAGCAAGTAGGTTTATATGTGGACATTTAGGTTATATGAAATATGCAAATACAAGGAATTTGGAAGAAAAACTTTTTTATATAAATTAGGGATAGACCAAAAGGCCAACAGTACCAACAACAGGGTGTATAGGGGTGGCAATTACAACAACAATGGCGACAACAATCCAGCAGACAATCGTAACAACAACAATCCGACTAATAGTAACAACAATTATGGTTGTCGTTCCGCACTCTAATATCAATCCAGATGGCTAGTTTTAAGGAAGTAGTCCAGTGAAATATTAGATATTAAAGAGGTTTATTCCTTCCTATTTTAGGTAAATATGAATCATTAAAATACATACCGGTAGGTATGACGAAAGTATGTATTTTAAGCCCTTTCCTAAGATATTAGGAAAACGTCTTAATTATTTATTGGTTGATAAATATGCTAAGAATTTTAACAGCATAATTATGAATGAATGTTTTTTATTAATTAAAAGGATAAGTGATATAAATTTTAAATTTGTAATAAATTGCAAAGAAAAATCAAAAGTAGTATTTAAAGCAAAATTGTTAAACAATTCGGAAATAGAGGTGTTTGCGTATGATAACATAGCAGATTATATATATCAAAAAAATTTAGAAATATTTTTCTTAAGAGGAAAACTACGAGAAAATATGCAAGTTGAAATTATAGAAATATATGATTTTAAATTTTTAGATTAATAAAATGGTTTGACACATAAAAAATAAGAAAATGTAAAAAAGACATTAAATAAGTCGTAATTTGTATACCCGTAATAAAGGTTAACAATGTCGTTGTAATGTAGAAAATACAGCCATTTACAGGTTATATATATATAAATAAAATAAATATATATAATATAAATTCTTGAAGGAGAAATGAAAATGGCTGAGAAAACAAGAAAGAAAATAAGTAGAAAAATGGTATGCATAATTTGCGGAATATTAGCAGTTATAGTAATTTTAACAAGTTTAATTTTTGCATTTTCTAAAAAAGAATCTAATGAAGTGTTACAAGCTACAAAATCAACTGCAAATGCAGTAAATTTGGAAAATAATGATCATATGCATGTAGAAGAAGACGCAAGTGGAGATAAAGTACCAGTACCAAACGGATATGTAGGAAGTAGTGCATCAGGAGAAAATGAAATAGATACAGGGTATGTAATATACGAAGGGGAAGAAGCAGTAACAGACAGTAATGTAGCAGATGCTCAAAAGAGTAGAAACCAATATGTGTGGGTGCCAGTACCAGATATAAGTAAATTTTATGGAACAGATGCAAATGGAAAGAAATGGGGAAAACTATATAGTATTCAAAATCCACTGAATTGGGAAGAATTTGATGGAATAATGTCAATAAATAGTAAACGTACATCATTTAGAGAACCAGATATTGTTGCTAGTGATTCAGATAGTACAGGATATGATATGGATTCAGAGTTAAAGAATTTAGGTTTGGGAGCTACAACAACTCATGAGTTTTTAAATCAATTAGAGCAAGAGTTTAATAATATGATAGCAAGTGTAGAAAAATATGGTGGATTCTATATAGGAAGATACGAAACAGGAAATTTTAAAAAAGAAATTTCTGTGGTAAGAAAGGGAAATACCGAGACGGGTGTTCAAAATTGGTATGACGTTTACATCAAATGCAAAACGTTAAAAGGTAATAATACAAATATAGAAACAGGTTTAATATGGGGGAATCAATGGGATAGAACCTTAATGTGGTTAATAGAAACAGGAAATAAAACAGAACTTCAAATGAGCAACTCAGTAAGTTGGGGGAATTATTATGATTCCGAATTTGAATATATAGATAAGTATGGAACCAAAACAACTAAAGCTAAAAATCATGCTAAAGAGATACCAACAGGAAATTCTGAATACACAAAAGCGAACAACATATATGATTTAGCAGGAAACACAAGAGAATGGACAATGGAAACAAGAGGTCTTGAAATGAGAGCAATTAGAGGGGGAGATTGCTATGTATACGGAAGGGCTTTTTCAGTAAGTAATCGTGAAGAAGATTATCGTCCAACCGTAAGCGGAGCAGGATGCCATGCTATGTTATATATTAAGTAATGCTTAAAAAATCAGAAACATAAAACTAACACACAAAAACCTTAATTTTAGGAGGCAGAAAAATGAAAGGGAAACGAACGAAAAAGATAACATTATCAATTAGTGCATTAGCAGTAGTAACAGCGATAATAACAGTAGTTGCACTGCTGGTTAATACACAAAACCAAAAAGCTAAATTATTAGCAGACCCAGAAATACAAAAAAGCATGGAATATGAACAAGTACAAGAAGGTGACGAAAAGGTACCAAATACAGACTATGTTCAATTTGATGCGTTCTTTTTGCGTGACTTAGACGGAGATGGGTATGCAGAACAAGTACGTGGAATGTGTAGGGATATAAATAAAACAGATACACTATACATGAACCTAAATGTACTAACAAATGGTAAATTAGTAGATGGAAAAATAACTATAAAAACATCTAATATGAACCTATCTACAGCAATAGTAGAAGATAATGTTATAAAACAAAACTATATATCTAATAATACAACAGAAATCGCATTAAAAGATATAAATAACGGAACACAAAAATTAATATATGGTACAGTAAATGCCTCAAATTTTGGAAATGATACAAATAAATATAGCCAAGTAAACAGTGTAGTACTTACTGGTAAACATATAGCAGATGACGGAACCGAAACACAAATAAGTAAAAAAGTAGATTTTAATGTGGACTGGTATGGAAGTGTTACAGCAAGTATCTCTAACTACACAGGTACGCAAAATATAGAAGAAATAACAGACGAAAATAAAGAAAATATAACATTAAACTTTAGTGTAACAACAAGAGAAACAACAGATGATTTAATACTAAAAAAAGCAGTTTTAGAAGGAACAATACCAACAGTAAATGGATATAAACCAACAAGTGTAGAATTAACTTCTAGTGATGTAAATTTTGAATATGACGAAGAAACAGGAAACTTCACAATTACAAGAGAAGCCTCTATAAACGAAGCAGGAATAGTTACAAAAACAGTATCAGACTATAATACATTTAATTTTAAAGTAACATATCCATATGAACTATACGAAAGCTTAACAGGAGATACATTAAGTTTAATAGTTCCAGTAAAAGCATATTATGAAGGATTTAACAATCCAAATGACGAATTTCAAAATCCAATACAATCAAACATAGCAGAAAGAAATATAACATTCCTATGGAGAAAGCCAGAAGGAAGTGTAGCTAGATTTGATGTAACAATCGGAAAATACAGAGGATATGATGGAAACTACATAATATCTAAAGAAGAACCATTAAAAATATATAATGGAACAGCAGAAGAAACAGAAAATTTATACGAAGTAAGATGGTATGCATACACAGGTGATCAAATAAATGTAGACTCTATCCAAATGAAAGAAAATAGCACACCATATACAGATAGATTTTTAAATACAGAAAGTACATATTTTAATATGTCTGATTATACAAAAAATACAGGTATATATTTCTCAAATATAGAAAATACATTAGGCGAAGATGGATACATAAAAGTTATAAATGATGAAACAGGAGAAGAGATACATACATTTACAAAAGAAGATTGGAATAATTATAGTAGCTCATCACCATATATGTATGCAGAACCAGTAAAACATATAAGAATAGAAACAAGTAAAGCAAATAAAAATGCTAGTTTCTATGTATATAATATTAAAGAGATAAATGATAATGTTTTAACAGCAACATTTACAAAAGAAGAATTTGATAAATTAGAATATGTATATACATATTTAACGGGAAATGTAAAAACAGAAGGAAGCGCAGAATATACAAAAATAAATGATGATACTGCAAATGCTCGTTACGAAGAACCAATATCAGTTGCAAGCATTACAGTAAATAGAGATACAATAGGAACTCAAAATACAGAAAAAGATATAGATTTAAAAATTACTACACGTAATGATTATTACAACATGAAAGGTTGGACAAATGGTAGATTTTTAGTAGAATTACCAGAAGAAATATTAGATGTAGAAATAAATAGTGTAAATATTTCTAACTCTAGCGTAAAACTATTAGCATATGAAATAATAGAAAAAGACGGAAAGAAATTTATTAAAATAGAAACAGAAAACGAAAACGAAGCAAATTATACAATTACAATTAATACAAATTTAACAGCAGATCCAAGATCTGTAACACAATCAAAAAGTGTAAAACTATATGCATATAACGAATTCTGCAATAATTATAAAAATACAACAGCCGATATATATGATGTAGATGGTGACGAAAATTTAACAGAAAACGTTAATTACTCAACAGATACATTAAATATTGTAGCACCTAGCTCACTTTTAACAAATCAACAAGCTACAAATTATAATGAAGCAGGCGAAACAGCAGTTGCACCACAAATTGCAACGATAGACAAAACAGAAGCAGATACAGCAACAGTAAATGTAAGTGTAACAAATAATTATTCTGGAACAATAAGCGAAGTTAGTATATTAGGAAAAATTCCATTCGAAGGAAATACATTCTCTATAAATGGAACAGATTTAGGTTCAAACTATACTACACAAATGGTAGATGGGGGAATAACAGTACCAGAAGATATGCAAGATAAATTTACAGTATATTATTCAGAAAAAGAAAATCCAACAACAGATTTAAATGATAGCGAAAATGGTTGGACAACTACACCAGACTTTTCTAAAGTAAAAACATATTTAATAGATTTAGGCGATTATGTATTAAATGTAAAAGAAAATAGAGTATTTACATATCAAATAAAAGTACCAAGCACAGTAAGTTATAATGATGTTTCATATAGTGCACATGCAGTATACTTCTGTTTAGATACAGCAGAAGGAAAATTTAGAACTCAAACAGAAACAACAAAGTTAGGCTTTAGAATAGAAAGAAAATATCATTTAAATATGACAAAAGTAAAAGAAAATACTACAGTACCTGTACAAGGAGCAACATTTAGTATAACACCAGAAGGCGAAGATGATACAAAATTAGGAACAACAAATAATTCTGGAACATTTACAATTCAAAATTTATTTGTTGATAAAACATATATATTAAAAGAAATTCGTACACCAGGTTCATACGAAAAGAACGAAACAGAAGTTAAATTCAAAGTAACAGTACAAGATGATAAGTTAGTATTACAAATTCTAGAAGGTCAAGATTCTTTAAAAGAATATAGCATTACACAAGCAACAACAGACTCTAGAGGAATACTAAACTTTAAAGTAGAAAATACACCAAAATATAAAGTAATTTTAACAAAGAAAGATAATACAGATGGAAGTCTTTTAGCAGGAGTAAAATATAAGCTAGAGGGAGAAGGACTAGGAAATGGTATTACAGTTGCAACAAATAAAGAAGGAACTTTAACATTAACAGGGCTTTCTCATGATGTAGAATATACATTAACAGAAACAGAGGCTAAAGATTACTATGTAAACGAAACACCAGTTAAATTTAAAGTTGTAAATAATTCTGGAAAATTAGAGTTTGTAGTTACAAGTGGAAGCTTTAATAGTAATTCACAAGTTACAACAGGAACAGGTGTAACAGGATTAGACGCACAAGATACTGTAACAGCAGAACTTACAAACGAGAAAATACCTACATACCAAGTTTCTGTAAAGAAATTTGCAAAAGAAGAAGATACAACATTAAAAGGTGCACAATACAAAATAACAGGAGAAGGAATTGACGAAAAAGGAGCAACATATACAACAGATGATACAGGAGTTCTTACAATTCCAAACCTTTATGAATATGTAGAAGGAAAGAACATTACAGGAGTATATACACTTCAAGAAATTACTCCACCAGAAGGATATGCGCTAGATTCTAGAGAACTACAATTTAGGGTAAAAAGAAATACAGAAGGAGCTTTAGAATTAGAAGTATTAGGAGACAATTTCTTACGTAATAGTAGTGTACAAGATAACACTATAAACTTAGAATTCGAAGATGAGCCATTATTTAAAATAACAAAAATAGATGGGGCAACAAAACTTCCAATTCAAAATGCTAAATTTGTTATAAAAGAAATAGATGAAAATTATAATGAATTAGGATTTGCAAAAGATATTAATGGAAATGTTGTAGGTACATTAGAAGAAAACGTTGGAGCAGGTAGTATTACATTCCCATTAGATGAGGAAACATATCCATGGTCTAAGTTAGAGGATGGAACATATCAAAGTGGAATTTCTGGCCTAACAAGCAAAACAAGTACAATGACATCAAAAGAATTTACACTAGAAAAAGACGGAAATATTAGCTTTGAATGGGCAGTATCTTCAGAAAGTGCAAGTTATGATTATGTATATTATACAATTACAAATACAAAGGATAATTCTACAATAGGAGGAACATCAACTAAAATTGGTGGAAATAAAGAGGTTACAGACTATAACGATTTAAGTTTTGAAACTGTAACAGAAGAATTAGAAGCAGGAACATATAAAATTGCGTTTACATACAGAACAGACAGTTCTAACAGTTATGGATTAGATTCAGGCTTTGTAAAAAATATAAAAGTAGAAGGAATGAATACACAAATTCCAGTAGTAAAAACAGACGAAAATGGTGAAATTTCTTATGGGCTAAAAGCAGGGCTATATAAAGCAACAGAGATAGAAGCACCAGAAGGCTACGAACTTGCAGAAAATGAAGCAGATAGAACATATTATTTTGGTATTGGTGCAAGTAAAGCACAAGAAACAGAATTTGGAACATCATTTAATGCAAGTGTTGCAGGAGATTTGTGGAATAAAGTAGAAGCTGTAGAATCAACTACAGATAACGGATTTGTAACAAGTGGATATTTTACAAAAGAGGCAGATTTAAACAATGATGGATTAGCAGATGTAAAAGGAAACGACTCATATTATTCTGGCTTTATTGCAAAATATAATAAAGAAGGTAATATGGAAATTGCAAATTCTGTATATACAGAATCAGGAGAAGTTATATTACATAAAGTGATTCAAACAAATGATGGTGGTTATGTAGTAGGAGGAAGCTTTACAGGTACAAATCTACAAGTAGGAGAAGTAAGTACAGGTTTAACAAATACTACAAACGACTTAAAAGGTATAGTAATAAAGCTAAGTAGTAGTGGAAGTTATGAATGGGCTAAAGAAGTTGCGCAAGAAGGATTAGATTATGATGTAACAGCATTAACACAAAACTTGGAAGGAAATATCGTTGCTGGTGTTACAACTGGAGAAAATCCAAAAGTTATAGAGTATACTAACACAGATGGAAACATAAATTATGAAACAACGATAAGTGCAAATGTACAAATTTCAGATATGGATGGATATAATAGCCAAGATGTTATAATAGTAAGCCAAGGATTAACAGATACAACTACAGGTAGAATAGATTTATACTCAAATGGTAGTGTAACTGCAGGAAGCGAACTAGACTTTAATGCAAATGCAGTTGCAAGATTAGATAATGGAAAAGCTATAATTGTAGGTAATTACACAGGAACAGCACAAACAGTAAAAACAAAGGGTAATTATGACGGAATAATTATAGAATATGATATAAACTCTAGTACAATTAATAGTAGCAAATTTATAAGAGGAACATTGGATGAAGTATTAACAAGTGTAACTAAAACTACAGATGGTGGATATATGATAGGTGGTTATACATATAGTAGCCAAGTAGACTTTAACCAAGAAGAGACAACATGGGAAATACCTAGTATTTCTGGTAACTCCGATGGATTTGTAATAAAATATGATGCAGAAGGAAATCAAGCATGGTATAAACAAGTAACAGGGGATAATTTAGACGAAGTAACAGGTGTTGCAGAAAGAGATGAAAATGAATTTGTTGCAGTTGGATATTTTAATAGTACTACAGTAAAAGGAGATACAGCGGATTCACAAGGAGCAAGCTTATCTAAATATTCTGATGGATTTGTATTTAACTATGGAGAAATTATTACAGCTCCAGAAGTACCAGAATCATCAGAAATAACAATAGAAAATAATTTAAAGAAATTCCAAATTACTACAGATGTAGAAGAAGTAGATGGAGTAAAAGGTGGAACAATCACAGGTGAAGATGAAGCTCCATACGAGATAGTTGAATATGGAAAAGACAGTACAAAAGAAATTAAGATTGTGCCAGACGAGAATTACAAGATTGTTAAGATAACTGTAAATGGTGAAAATTATGAATTTACACCAGCTGAAGATGGTTCATTCACAATGCCACAATTTACAAATATGCAAACAAATAAACATATAGTAGTAACATTCAGCAATACTGCTTCAAGTGTTTTAGTACATCATTATATAGATGGTACACAAACAAAGGTTGCAGAAGATGAACACATTGCAGGAACAATTGGTGAAAGCTATACAACAGCTCCACATATGGATTTAGAAGAATATGAATTAAAACAAGTGGATGGTGAATATGTAATTCCTGACAATGCAAGTGGAACATTTACACAAGAAGAACAAGTTATTACATATTATTATGTTAAAAAACAAGTTCCATTAACAGTACATCATTATATTGAAGGTACAAACGAACAAGTACCACTAGCATCAGGAGAACTTGCACAAGATGTAGTAACAAAAGGAGAAATAGGAACAGAATATACAACAGTAGCATTAACACCAGAAGAATTAAATCCTAAATATGAACTTTCTATAACTCCTTCAAATGCAAATGGAATATATTCTAAAGATGGTGTTGTAGTAACATACTACTATAAAGCTAAAAATGTAGAAGTAACAACTACTGTACAAACCCATAAAGAAACAAACGAAATGGGAGAAGAGGTAGATGTAGCAGGAGGAACAATATCTGGACAAAATCAAAAACCATATGAAACAGTTGTATATGGAGAAGATTCTAAAAATGATATTGTTGCAGTACCTGATGAAAACTACCAAGTAAAACAAATATTAATAAATGGAGAACCTCTAGAATTTACACCAGAAGAAGATGGAACAGTAATTTTAAATAAATTTACTGATATGACAGAAGATAAACATGTAGTAGTAGAATTTGAGAAGATACCAGCTAAAGTCATTGTTCACTACTACATAGAAGGAACAACAGATAAAGTTCCATTACAAGATGGTGGAACAGCAGATGATGTTACACAAACAGGCGTTGTTGGAGATATTTATGCAACTAAACCAGCAGATAATGTAAACAGTATGTATGAGCTTATATCTACACCAACAAATGCTAGTGGAACTATGACAAAAGATACAATAGAAGTAATTTACTACTATAAATTAAAAGCAACATCAGTATTGGTACACCACTATAAAGAAAATACAACAGAAAAATTAAGTAATGATGTAACAATGAATGGAGAAGTAGGAGATTCATATACAACACAAGTTGCAACAGATATACCACAGAACTATGAATTAGTAGCAACTCCAGCAAATGCAACAGGCTCAATGACAGAAGAACAAATCGTAGTAACATATTACTACAGATTAAAAACACCAAACATAACAAATCAAGTAATAAATAAAACAGGAACAGATAGAATAACAGTAGCAAATCAAGAAATGAGTTATACTGTAACATATACAGCAAATGTAACAGACTATATAGGAAATGCAGAAGTAACAATCGTAGATACGCTTCCATATGAGATAGATGAAGCAAAATCAGACTTAGCAGGAGGAACATATGATTCAGCTAGCAAGACAATTACATGGAAAGACAATGTATCAAATATAGACAGTTACAATGGTAATGGAACAGTAAATGTTACAAAGACATTTAAAGTGGTATATGTTGGAATAGATATTATGACTACAGACAGAGTAGTTAATAATGTAAAAGGAAATATTAAGTTATTAACACCAGAGAAGACAAGTGAAGATGTAACAGGAAGCCAAGAGAGCACAAT
>UMGV01078446.1_pt1 | contig 23793 bp, 16 predicted proteins | sample 1965361 | NCBI WGS metagenome assembly UMGV01 (sample SAMEA4836081, study PRJEB28245) | human gut metagenome | biome: gut microbiome; material: fecal sample | place: Denmark | collected 2008
TGGCTACGGCCAGCGTCCGCAGGGTGGCTACGGCCAGCGTCCGCAGGGTGGCTACGGTCAGCGTCCGCAGGGAGGTTATGGCCAGCGTCCGCAGGGAGGTTATGGCCAGCAGCGTGGTGGCTACGGTCAGCAGGGCGGCTATCGTCAGCGCACTGCCGATTACGATCCCAATGCTAAGTATAGCATGAAGAAGCGCATCGAATATAAAGATATAAACATCGATCCCAACGAGCCCATCCGTTTGAACAAATACCTGGCTAATGCTGGTGTATGCAGCCGCCGCGAGGCCGACGAATTCATCCAGGCAGGTGTAGTAACCGTTAACGGCGAAGTGGTTACCGAATTGGGAACAAAGGTGATGCGCACCGACGAGGTGAAGTTCCACGATCAGCCTGTAACACTTGAAAAGAAAGTATATGTGCTGCTGAACAAGCCCAAAGACTATGTTACCACCAGCGACGACCCACAACAGCGTAAGACGGTGATGGACTTGGTACAAAACGTATGTCCTGAGCGCATCTACCCCGTAGGTCGTCTCGACCGCAATACAACGGGTGTGCTTCTGCTCACCAATGATGGCGACTTGGCATCAAAGCTCACCCATCCTAAATTCTTGAAGAAGAAGGTATACCACGTATATCTCGACAAGAACGTTACTGCACACGACATGCAGCAGATTGCCACTGGCATACAGCTGGAAGACGGCGAAATCAAGGCCGACGCTATCGAATATGCCAGCGACACCGATAAGAGCCAGGTGGGTATCGAAATTCATAGCGGCAAGAACCGCATCGTGCGTCGTATCTTCGAGAGCCTCGGCTATCGCGTAGTGAAGCTCGACCGCGTGCAGTTTGCTGGCCTCACCAAGAAGAACCTCCGTCGTGGCGACTGGCGTTTCCTCACCGAGAAAGAGGTGGAGATGCTGCGCATGGGAGCGTTTGAATAATATCACTTGTTTACTTACAGCATGTTTTAACGACATGCGAAAATAGAGAAACAATAAAAGCAATGAAAAGAACAAAAGTTGTTGATGCGCTTATGCGCACCGATTTTGGAGCAGACGTTTGCGTAAAAGGTTGGGTACGCACTCACCGCAGCAGCAAAGCTGTCGACTTTATCGCGCTGAACGACGGCTCAACCATCAAGAACATACAGATTGTGGTTGACCCCGCCAAGTTTGATGCCGAAATGCTCAAGCAAATTACTACAGGTGCTTGTATTTGCGCCACAGGTAAATTGGTGGAAAGCCAGGGCAAGGGCCAGACATCGGAGATACAATGCGACAGCCTTGAAATATATGGCCTGTGTGGGTCAGACTATCCCATGCAGAAGAAGGGACAAACCTTCGAGTATATGCGCCAGTATGCACACCTGCGTCTGCGCACCAACACCTTCGGTGCTGTAATGCGCATACGCCACAACATGGCAATGGCTATCCACACCTATTTCCATGAGCATGGCTACTTCTACTTCAATACACCGCTTATCACCGCCAGCGACTGTGAGGGTGCAGGACAGATGTTCCAGGTAACCACCAAGAACCTCTATAACCTGAAGAAGACAGAAGACGGTAAGATTGATTATAGCGACGATTTCTTCGGAAAGCAGACCTCGCTGACCGTGAGCGGACAGCTGGAAGGCGAGCTGGGAGCTACTGCTCTGGGCGCCATCTATACCTTTGGTCCCACCTTCCGTGCCGAGAATTCAAACACACCGCGCCACTTGGCCGAATTCTGGATGGTAGAGCCTGAGGTGGCTTTCCTCGACCTCGACGGCTTGATGGAGCTGGAAGAAGACTTCATCAAATACTGTATCCGTTGGGCCTTAGAGCACTGCAAAGACGACCTCGCGTTCTTGAACCAGATGATTGACAAGGGCTTGCTCGAGCGTTTGCAGGGTGTGCTCAATTCTGACTTCGTTCACCTGCCCTACACCGAGGGTATACGCATCTTGCAAGAGGCTATCAAGAACGGCAAGAAGTTTGAGTTCCCATGCGAGTGGGGCGACGACCTTGCCTCTGAGCACGAGCGCTTCTTGGTTGAGGAGCACTTCAAGCGCCCCGTTATCATGACCAACTATCCTAAAGCCATCAAGGCCTTCTACATGAAGATTGATGACCAGGAGTCGGGCTTCGGTGGCAAGAGCGGACAAACCGTTCAGGGCACCGACGTGCTGTTCCCGCAGATTGGCGAGATTATTGGTGGCTCAGTGCGTGAAGAAAGCTATGACAAGCTGATGGGCGAGATTGAAGACCGCAACATCCCCATGAAGGATATGAACTGGTATCTCGACACCCGCAAGTATGGCTCATGCCCCCACGCAGGCTTTGGCCTCGGCTTCGAGCGTCTCATCCTGTTCATAACGGGTATGCAGAACATTCGCGACGTCATCCCCTTCCCCCGCACACCCAAGTCGGCTGAATTCTAAACCCACGTTTGCTTCTGCCCTTGTGGCATAGCGCATATCATCATGCTTGTGATATAGCAAATATAATATTGTAAGAAAACACACATTATTATATATTTATACATAAAGAGAGAGTGCCGTAACAAAACCCACTGTGGTTATTGTTACGGCACTTTTTTATTTATAAAGTTTTGAACAAGGCTTCAGTTTGCACACAAAAACATAAAAAAACACACTGCACAAAACGCGCGCTTTGTGCAAATAACGTGCACAACCAAAGGCCGATTGAGCATTTTTCAAGCCTTATATTTGGCTGCCTAACAGAAAGTTGTTACTTTTGCATGCTGAATATTTTATAATAACAATATATATTTATGAGTTTGAAAATTGTTGTACTTGCCAAGCAAGTACCCGACACAAGAAATGTCGGAAAGGATGCCATGACCGCCGAAGGAACGGTGAATCGTGCCGCCTTGCCCGCTATCTTCAACCCCGAAGATTTGAACGCATTGGAACAAGCTCTGCGCCTGAAGGAGCAGAACCCTGGCTCCACTGTAGGAATTTTGACCATGGGTCCTCCCCGTGCTGCCGAAGTAATACGTCAGGGCTTGTACCGTGGCGCCGACACAGGCTGGTTGCTGACCGACCGTTTGTTTGCTGGTGCCGACACCCTGGCCACCTCTTACGCCCTGGCCACCGCCATCAAGAAGATAGGCGATGTTGACGTAGTGATAGGCGGACGCCAAGCTATTGACGGCGACACCGCACAGGTGGGCCCCCAGGTAGCACAGAAGCTGGGTCTCTCGCAGGTAACCTATGCCGAAGAGATTACCAAGTGTGAAGATGGCAAGCTCACCATACGCCGCCACATTGATGGTGGTGTTGAAACCGTAGAGGCACCCCTTCCTCTCGTGGTTACCGTTACAGGCAGTGCCGCTCCTTGCCGCCCCTGCAACGCCAAACTCGTGATGAAATATAAGCGTGCCACTGCTCCTATGGAGCGTCAGGCCGACGATGCCTACAACTATCTGTATGACGAGCGTCCGTACCTTACCCTGAACCAGTGGACCGTGGCCGACGTCGATGGCGACCCGCAGCAGTGTGGCCTCAGTGGCTCGCCCACCAAGGTAAAGGCTGTGAAGAACATTGTGTTCCAGGCTAAAGAGAGCAAGACCCTTACTGGCAGCGACGCCGACATCGAGGGCCTGATAAAGGAATTGTTGGACGAAAAAATCATTGGATAATGAACAACGTATTTGTATATTGCGAGATAGAAGGCACTCAGGTACAAGAGGTGTCTCAAGAACTTCTCACCAAAGGCCGCAAGCTCGCCAATCGACTTGGCGTTGACCTCAATGCCATCGTTGCTGGCACTGGCATCAAAGGTAAGGTAGAAGACCAGATTTTGCCCTACGGCGTCGACAAGCTCTTTGTCTTCGATGCTGAAGGATTGTTCCCCTATACATCGGCTCCGCACACCGACATCCTTGTTAACCTGTTCAAGGAAGAGCAGCCGCAGATAGCCCTCATGGGCGCCACCGTTATTGGCCGCGACCTGGGTCCTCGCGTATCGTCATCGCTCACCAGCGGCCTTACCGCCGACTGTACCGAGCTTGAGATTGGCGACTACGACGACAAGAAAACAGGCACCCATTACGACAACCTGTTGTATCAAATTCGTCCCGCCTTTGGTGGTAACATCGTGGCCACCATCGTTAACCCCGACCATCGCCCCCAAATGGCTACCGTGCGTAGCGGCGTGATGCAGAAGGCTATCTACGAAGGCGAGGCCAAACACGAGGTGGCTTACATGGACGTTGCCAAGTATGTTCCCCAAGCCGACTTTGTGGTAAAGGTGCTCGACCGCCACGTAGAGGCTGCCAAGCACAACCTCAAGGGTGCTCCCATCGTGGTAGCTGGTGGTTACGGTGTAGGATCGAAAGAAAACTTCGACATGCTGTTCCAGCTTGCTAAAGAGCTTCATGGCGAGGTAGGTGCCAGCCGTGCCGCCGTTGATGCTGGCTGGTGCGACCACGACCGTCAGATTGGCCAGACAGGTGTTACCGTGCATCCCAAGGTTTACATTGCTTGTGGCATCTCAGGACAAATTCAGCACATCGCTGGTATGCAAGACTCGGGCATCATCATCTCTGTAAACAGCGACCCCGAGGCTCCCATCAACAAGATTGCCGACTATGTCATCACAGGTACCGTAGAAGAGGTGCTGCCCAAACTGATTAAATATTATAAGGCGAATAACAAGTAAAGCCCCTCCCCCGCGCCGCTTACGCGGCTTTCCCCTCCCCGTTGGAGAGGGGAGTGATATGTTCTTTTAGCTTAAGTCATTATTAAACTTATAAGAAATCATATTGCTTGGGCATTATTGAATTAATAAAAAGTTCTTTAAGCTTGTGGTTTTCTTACATTAATAAGATAACATTGAAATGAGTGTAGATGATCCTGAATTCAAAACATCTTCGCCAGACATTTATCTATTATTAAAGAATAATGCAAGAAAGAACCGAGCAAAGATGACAGAAGCTGAAACTATGTTATGGGAACGATTAAGATGTTATCCGCGGCCCATTCGTTTCAGAAGGCAACATATCATTGGCGATTATATCGTTGATTTTGCCTGTTTACAAAAAATGCTTGTTATTGAGGTCGATGGTGAATACCATTCCACCAATGAACAAAAAGCACTTGATGATATAAGAACAGAGTACCTGAACAAAATAGGTTTTTCTGTTATACGATTCACTAATGAACAAGTTGTAAATCACATAGACGATGTTCTTGCACATATAGAGGAGCTTATTTATGAATAGCAAATATTAATAATAAAAAAACAACCCACTCTTGCTGACAAGGTAATTACTCCCCTCTCCAACGGGGAGGGGAAGCCGCCGCAGGCGGCGGGGGTGGGGCTTCAAATTATGGCTAACTATTATACCGACCATCCAGAGTATGATTTTTATCTGAATCATCCGGAAATGAAGCGCGTGGTAGAGCTCAAAGAGCGCAACTTCGCCGACAAAGATAAATATGAGGATGCACCCGTCGACTTCGACGATGCTATCGAGAACTATAAACGCGTGCTCGACATCACTGGCGATATTGCTGCCAACATTATCGAGCCAAATGCAGAAGACGTTGACCTTGAGGGCCCGCACCTCGTCGACGGTCGTATGCACTACGCCTCAAAAACCTACGAAAACATTGAGGCCACCCGCCAGGCAGGCCTGTGGGGCATCTCTATGCCTCGCCGCTACAACGGTTTGAACATGCCCATCACCCCCTACTCTATGGCCTCAGAGATTGTGTCGTGCGCCGATGCTGGTTTCCAGAACATCTGGTCGCTGCAAGACTGTATCGAGACCCTGTACGAGTTTGGTTCAGAAGAGCAGCGTCAGAAATACATTCCCCGTGTGTGCGCTGGCGAAACCATGTCGATGGACCTCACCGAGCCCGATGCTGGCTCTGACCTGCAGCGCGTAATGCTGAAGGCCACCCAAGATGCCGATGGCACCTGGCGCCTGAACGGTGTGAAACGTTTCATCACCAATGGCGACTCTGACATTCACCTCGTGCTGGCCCGCTCTGAAGAGGGCACCCACGACGGCCGTGGCCTCTCAATGTTCATCTACGACAAGCGCGACGGCGGCGTTACCGTGCGCCACATCGAGCACAAGCTGGGCATACACGGTTCGCCCACCTGCGAGCTGGTATATAAGAACGCCAAGTGCGAGCTGTGCGGCAGCACCCGTCTCGGCCTTATCAAGTATGTAATGGCATTGATGAACGGTGCCCGTCTCGGCATTGCAGCACAGTCGGTAGGTGTAAGCCAGGCCGCCTATAACGAGGCCCTGGCATACGCCAAAGAGCGCAAGCAGTTTGACACCCGCATCGTCGAGTTCCCCGCTGTTTACGATATGGTGAGCCGTATCAAGGCCAAGCTCGACGCTGGTCGCAGCATCCTTTATCAAACAGCCCGCTACGTCGACATTTACAAAGCCCTTGAAGACATCTCGCGCGAGCGCAAGCTCACTGCCGAAGAGCGTCAAGAGCTGAAGAAATACTCACGTCTGGCCGACGCCTTCACACCGCTGGCCAAGGGTATGAACTCTGAGTATGCTAACCAGAACGCCTACGACGCCATTCAGGTGCACGGCGGCTCTGGCTTCATCATGGAGTATAAATGCCAGCGCCTCTACCGCGACGCCCGCATCTTCTCTATCTACGAGGGCACCACACAGCTTCAGGTGGTAGCCGCCATTCGCTACATCACCAATGGCACCTACCTGGGCATCATCAAAGAGATGCTCGAGCGCCCCGTAGCCGAAGAGCTGCAGCCGCTGAAGGTGCGCATCGAAAAGATGGTGGCGCTGTACGAGCAGTCACTGAAGTATGTGAAAGAGGCCGAGAACCAAGAGATGCAAGACTTCTTGGCACGTCGTCTCTACGACATCACTGCCGAGATTATCATGTCGCTCCTCATTCTCGAAGACGCCACACGTGCTCCCGAGCTCTTCGCTAAGAGCGCCAACGTGTATGTGCGCTATGCCGAGGCCAACATCATTGGTCACCACGCATACATCATCAGCTACATACAAGAAGACCTTCCCAACTTCCGTGCCGAGTAAAAGCACTGAAGCGCTAAGAAGAAACATACAAACGCCAACGCAAGCCTCTCATACCCAAAGAGAACGCTTGCGCTGGCGTTTTTTCATTGCCAAAATGTTACAATTGTGTTAAAAATGGGGGGGGGAAAAAAAGTTCAAATATGTTTAATTCATGAAGAATTTCGCACGAGTATCATGGTGGGTTCACAATTATACCCTATGTTCATACTGGAGTGCCAATGCTCATGCCGAAGCTCTACAATATGCCTATCCTTTATATATCGGCAAAGATGGTATCAACGTGAACCAAAAATTGCCTCGCTGCTACGGCTTCTCTATCCGCCCCGTATCCGACTAATCGCCGCCCTCCGATTTTTTTGCATAAATATACAGAAATAGCCCCCATGGAAAGGGGTTTTTAAAAGGCATCAAATTACAGTCTGAAAGCATGGGTTTCAGGCTGTGAAATGCGGCATATTAGAGGCTGAAATGGGCCGAATCACGACCTGAAACCCAGCATTTCAGAAACGAAAGGTATCAAGAATAAAAACTGTAAGCAAACCATCATGGTTTGCTTACAGTTTATAAGATTTTAGCCTCATCTTTGGTGAACGAATGTTAAATACCCGTTTTGCATAATTATACAGTTTTATGTATATTTATGCAAAACGGGTATCTCAATATTGTTAATTCTGAATTCAGAATTACTAAAGCTGAATAGTGTTGATAAGGTCAACAGGCAAGCCCGTCATTTCAGAAATATCTTCAGCCGAAAGCCCCTTACGCAACATATTTTTTGCTATTTCTATATTGCGTTGTTCAATGCCCTTGGCTATGCCTTCTGCCCAACCTTCTGCCCAGCCTTCAGCCCAACCTTCAGCCCAACCTTTAGCCCAACCTTTAGCCCAGCCTTCAGCCCAACCTTCAGCTTTAGCTTTACCCTCAGCAAAGCCATCTTTAATAGCGGTATTAATAGCGTTCACAATATCGCGATAAGCGTTTACGCTGTCTTCATATTGTTTCAGTTCTTGGGGGTTGAAGCGAGATATTTCGGCCTGTTCAAACAGTCGTTTAAAGCCGAAATCGGTTTGCGGATTAATATATCTGTCTTCAGTGAACAACATAATGTATTGACCTTAAATGTTATGCTGCTATATGCAGCCTAAAGAAATGTTTCATTTGCAAAGATAACCATTTTTTGTTTTGCAAGGCAAGAAACAAGCTGAAAAAGTGTGACGTAACCCGCCCACGCGGCAGCGTTTTCAAAAAAACGCATACCTATATATACTAAACACGGCGAAAACGCGTTTATATTTATATACAAAACTGAGAAAGAAACGCAATCATGATTGATTATATAAAGGGTGAACTGGCCGAACTCACCCCCGCCATGGCCGTTATTGAGGCCGCTGGTGTAGGCTACGCTTTGGGCATCTCGCTCAACACCTACACCGCCATTCAAGGTAAAAAAGACGTAAAACTGTTTGTACACGAGGTGTTAGTGGCTGGTGGCCGCGACGACTCGTACACCCTCTTTGGCTTTGCATCAAAGCAAGAGCGAGCCCTGTACCGATTGCTCATTAGCGTGTCGGGTGTGGGCGGCAATACCGCTCGCATGATTTTGTCGTCGGCATCGCCCGCCGACCTCAGCAACGCCATTGCTTCAGGCAACGAGCGCCTACTGAAAGGCGTGAAAGGCATTGGCCTGAAAACCGCCCAGCGCATCATTGTCGACCTGAAAGACAAGGTGCTAGCTCTGGGCATTGCCCAAGAGGTAACCATGAGCGAAGGCGGAGCCGCCGTAGCCGTAAACAACGAGGTGATGGACGAGGCCGTATCGGCACTCACCATGTTAGGCTTCTCGCCAGCACCGTCGGCCAAGGTGGTAAAAACCATTCTTACCGAAGATGCGTCAATGCCCGTAGAGATGGTGGTGAAAGAAGCGCTGAAGCGCATCAAGTAAGCCATTATTCATGTATAAGAGATTTGTGTAAATGAAGATAAGGCCAAAACTATATCATTTTCTTGCAGTGTGGCTTGTCGTGCTTACGGCAGGCTATAGCATTGCTATGCCTTATCGTCAAGACAATAAGCAGCGCCCAAAGAGCGCCGCAACGAAAACCAACACGGCAAAGACCGCCACAAACAAGCCCGCTGCCAACGACAGTGTTATGGCGCAGCCCATCATTGAGAACGAAGACACCATACCCGACTCGCTGCTGCACCCACGCTGGAAAATACAGCGCACGCTGCCCATCACCCTGAACGACCTTGACCAGGGGGCGGCCGACCTTCGTCGCCCCGACAACCTACCCCAAACCGTTGAGTATAACGACACGCTGGGCCTATACGTCATTGGCACAAAGATAGGCGACACCTATCTGGCCGCCCCCGTGATGATGACGCCCGAAGAGTATCGTAAATGGAGCGCACGCAAAGCCATAGAGCGCTATTTCCGTTCAAAGAACGACGAGATATACAAGGCCAAAGGCAAAGAAAAATTCTCGTTCTCAGATATGCACTTCGACCTGGGCCCCGCCGAGAAAATATTTGGCCCTGGCGGCGTGCGCATCAAAACACAGGGTACCGCCGAACTGAAGCTTGGCGCCACCATGAAGAACATTGACAACCCATCGCTGCCCATCCGCAACCGCAAAACCACCAATATCGACTTTGACGAGAAGGTGAACCTGAGCCTAAACGGAAAGGTGGGCGACAAGGTAAACATGAACCTCAACTACAACACCGATGCCACCTTCGACTTTGATGCTCAGAACCTTAAGCTGAAATATGACGGCAAGGAAGACGAGATTATAAAACTGGTTGAAGCGGGCAACGTGTCGTTTCCGTCAAACTCGTCGTTGGTAAAAGGCGCTTCATCGCTCTTCGGACTTCGCACCGACCTGCAGTTTGGAAAACTGAAACTGCAGCTGGTGGCCTCGCAAAAGAAAACATCGTCGAAGAGTGTGCAGTCGAAAGGCGGCGCACAGTTTACCACCTTCGAGATGAACGCCACCAACTATGAGGCCAACCGCCACTTCTTTCTCTCACATTTCTTCCGCGAAAAATACGATGCCGCTATGCGCACCCTCCCCAACATTACCACGGGCATAAAGGTGAACCGCGTAGAGGTATGGGTAACCAATAAAACGGCCACCACCAGCAACACACGCTCGGTAGTGGCCTTAACCGATTTAGGCGAAAACGCGCAGATAAGCAACCCCCTGTGGGGGGCTGGCGCACTGCCCGTGCCCGCCAATAACGCCAATGGCGAGTATGCCGCCATGACCACACAATATGCTGCCGCACGCGACATCGACCAAACCTCAACGGTGCTCGACGGCATCAGTGGCTTTGCGGGCGGACGCGACTATGAAAAGCTGCAAAACGCACGTCTGCTCAACGCGAGCGAATATACCATCAATTCGGCATTAGGATACATCTCGCTCAGATCGGGCCTCGAAACCGACCAGGTGCTGGCCGTGGCCTACGAATATACCTATGGCGGACAAACCTATCAGGTGGGCGAGTTTGCCCAAGACGTAACCGACGTGTCGCAAGCCCTCTTTGTAAAAACACTGAAAAACACCAGCAACAACCCGAAGCAAGGCAACTGGAAGCTGATGATGAAGAACGTGTATAACCTGGGCGGATCGGTAGAGAAAGAAAAGTTCCGCCTCGACGTAAAGTTCCAGAGCGACACCGCTGGCATTTACCTCTCGTATCTGCCTGAAACACAAACAAAAGACCAGCCCATCATACGTGCCTTAGGTGCCGACCGCCTCGACAACAACCTGCGTGCTCACGCCAACGGCTACTTCGACTATGTTGAGGGCTACACCGTGCAAAACGGCCGTGTATTCTTCCCCACCACCGAGCCCTTCGGCAGCACCATCTACCAGTATATGACGAGCCGTGGCGTATCGGCCGACCAAGCCGCCAAGTATGCCTTTACCGAGCTGTACGACTCGACCAAGACCGTGGCACAACAAATAGCCGAGAAGGATAAATATATCATTAGCGGACAGTTTAAAGGCTCGGCCGCCAATGTTATCTCGCTGGGTCAGGGCAACGTGCCACAAGGTTCGGTTGTGGTGACAGCTGGCGGTGTTACGCTGACCGAAAACTCTGACTATAGTGTCGACTATAATGCGGGCGAGGTTACTATCTTGAACCAAAGCATTATTGATGCGGGCACCGCCATCAACGTGTCGCTCGAAAGTAACGACTATTATGGCCAGCAACGTAAAACCATGTTTGGCATGAACTGGGAGTACGACTTCTCGAAAAACTTCCAGCTGTCGGGCACCGTGCAGCATCTATCTGAGCAGGCGCTCACCACCAAGGTAAACATGGGTAGCGAGCCCCTGAACAACACCCTGTGGGGCGTGAACATGAACTGGAAGAAGGAGAGCCAGTGGCTTACAAACATGCTCGACAAGATACCGTTCTTGCACCTCACACAGCCCTCTTCAATATCGTTCACGGGCGAGTTTGCACACCTCATTGCGGGCCAAAGTCATGGCACACAAGACAATGCGTCATACATCGACGACTTTGAAAACACAAAGAACGCCATCGACATTAGCACCCCCACCTCGTGGTTTATGTCGAGCGTGCCCACCATGTTCCCTGAAAGTGCCGACAAAACCGCACTGACCAGCGGCTATAACCGCGCCCGACTGGCATGGTACACCATCGACCCGCTGTTCACACGTCGCTCGTCGTCGCTCACCCCGTCGCATATCAAGAGCGACCTCGACCAGCTGTCAAACCACTATGTGCGCGAGGTGCCTGTGCGCGAGCTCTTCCCACAGCGCAACCAAAACTCGTATCAGGGTGCCACATCTATGCTGAACATTCTCAATTTGGCCTACTATCCGTCAGAACGTGGACCGTACAACTTCAATGCCAACGACTTGCAGCCCGACGGCACACTGGCTCACCCCGAAAAGCACTGGGGTGGCATGATGCGCAAGCTCGACACCAACGACTTTGAAACGGCCAACGTCGAGTATGTAGAATTTTGGATGCTCGACCCCTTCATCTATTCGCGTCGCAATGGCACCGCCTCTGAGTATGGTGGCGACTTCTACATCAACCTGGGCGAGGTGAGCGAAGACATCTTGCGCGATGGCAAGAAATTCTATGAGAGTGGTATGCCCGTTGACGGCTCGCAAAGCTTTGTTACCACACAATGGGGTAAGGTGCCCACACAGGCCACCGTAACCTATTCGTTTGCATCGGCCAAGGGGGCACGCGCCTTGCAAGACGTGGGCTTTAACGGTCTGAACGACACTGAGGAACAAGCATTTACATCATACCAAGACTTCTTAAACGCTGCCAAAGCGAAGGTGAGCACGGCTGTGTACGACTCGATATGGAACGACCCCGCCGCCGACAACTACCACTACTTCCGTGGCTCTGACCTCGACCGCATCGAGGCTCCCATCTTGCAGCGATACAAATACATTAACAACCCACAGGGCAACTCGCCCGACAACGATAGTCGCACCGAGGGCTACGACACGTCATACAAGACCACGCCCGACGTTGAAGACATTAACCAAGACTACACCCTTAACGAATACGAAAAATATTATCAATACCACATCTCCATCCGCCCCGAAGACCTTGTGGTGGGACGCAACTATGTGGTAGACAAGCGCGAAACATCGCCACAGCTGCGTAACAACAATACAGAACAGGTAACGTGGTACCAGTTTCGTATTCCGCTGTCCGACTTTGAAAAGAAGGTGGGCGGCATCAACGATTTCACCTCTATCCGCTTCATGCGCATGTTCCTCACAGGCTTCAAGCGCCCCATCGTGTTGCGCTTTGGCAACCTCGACCTGGTGCGTGGCGAATGGCGTGTGTATAACCAGGTGCTCGACGCCACGGCCGCACAAACGGGCAAGCTGACCATGAGCGCGGTAAACATTGAAGAGAACAACGACAAGCAACCCGTAAACTATGTGTTGCCACCGGGCATCTCGCGCGCCCAAGACCCCACACAGCCACAGCTGGTTGAGAGCAACGAGCAGGCGTTGGCCCTGAACGTTGAACAGCTGGGCCATAACGAGTCGAAGGCCGTGTATAAAAACACTACACTCGACCTTCGCCAGTATCGTCGTATGCAGATGTTTGTGCATGCCAACTCGTACAACCCTAACAGCACACAGCTGCAAGACAACCAGCTGGCAGTGTTTGTGCGCCTGGGTTCCGACTATAAGAGCAACTACTACGAGTATGAAATTCCGCTGAAACTCACTCCGTGGAACAGCAAGTATGGCATGTATTCAACCACCGACCGCCGCATGGTTTGGCCAGAAGAAAACATGCTCGACATACCGCTCACCGCACTCACCGCACTGAAAAAGGCGCGCAACAAGGCCAAAAGCGAGGGCATGGCCTCGTATAGCCGACCCTATTCGGCCTACGACGAAAAGCATCCCTCAAACAAAATTACGGTGATGGGTAACCCCACCCTGGGCGAGGTAAAAACCATGGTGATAGGTGTGCGCAACCTGTCGTCAGAGCCAAAGAGTGGCGAGGTATGGGTGAACGAGCTACGCCTGAAAGAGTTTAACAACGCTGGCGGATGGGCAGCAGCAGGAAACCTGAATATGCAGCTGTCTGACTTTGGCACCGTAAACCTCACTGGCAAGTATATCAGCAATGGTTTCGGCGGACTGGAAGATGGCGTGGCCCAGCGTGCCACCGACGACTATAAAACGTATAGTCTGACCACCAACTTCGACCTTGGCAAGTTCTTCCCCGATAAGGCTAAGGTTACAGCGCCGCTCTACTATTCGGTAACAAAGGAGGAAACGCGCCCACGCTATAACCCGCTCGACACCGATATGCGTCTCGACGATGCCCTCGATGCCGTTGAAGGCCACGAACGCGACTCGATAGAAAGCATTGCCGTAACCAAGACCACGAACACAAACTTCTCGTTGTCGGGCGTGCGTGTGGGCATTGCTACCAAGCGACACCCCATGCCTTACGACCCCGCCAACTTCTCGTTCAGCTATAGCCACAACCACCGCTACACCTCGGGCGAAACCACGGTGTATGAGAAGGAAGACAACTGGCATGGCTCGATGAACTATACCTGGACGCCAGTGTATAAATCGTTCGAGCCCTTCAAGAAAATGAAGAACAAGAGCAAGTGGCTCGACCTGCCGCGACGCTTCGGCCTAAACTGGTTGCCACAAAACATATCGTTCAACACCGATATACAGCGCAGCTACTATGAGCTGCAAGAGCGCGATATGCAAGATATGGGTGGCGATAAACTGCCCCTCACCTTCAACTCGCAATTCTTGTGGAACCGTGAGTTTAGCATACGCTGGGACCTCACCAAGAACCTGCACATGAACTTTAGCAGCGCCACACATGCCGAGATTGAGCAGCCCTATACGCCCGTGAACAAAGACCTCTATGCCGACCACTATCAGGCATGGAAAGACTCGGTGTGGACTAGCATCAAGCATTTCGGCACACCGCTCGACTATAACCAGTCGTTCACAGCATCGTATAAACTGCCCATCAACCTCATACCCATCTTCAGTTGGATTAATGCCGACGCACAATACTCGGCCACCTACAACTGGATGCGTGGCTCTGATCTTGAAGACGGCACATCGCTGGGCAACACCATCTCAAACAACCGACAGGTGCGCCTGAACGGCACCTTCAACCTGGAGCGACTGTATAACATGTCGCCCTTCTTGAAAAAGGTGAACGAAAAGTTTAGCAAAGACCCCGTACAAAAGAAAAAGACAACACGTAAGCCCACAACAACAGCACAGAACGGCAAGGATGATAACGACGGCAAAGACAGCAAGCAGCCCAACGGCCGAAGGGGTAAAAACACTGCCGACCTTGAGAAGCAAAAGGCCCTGCTGCCTAAAAACAAGAAGGGCTTTGAGAAAGAGGTGACGCTGTTGCCCGACACCACCATCACCCTGCAACATGGCAAACACAGCAAGCGCCTTATCGTGGCGGCCAAGACGGCTGATGGCAAGCCTTTTAAGCTGAAATATCGCAAGACCGATGCCAACACGTTGCGCATCATGAACAAGGTAGACAGCGCCATGAAACTGAAAATTACGGTTACGCCGAAGGAGCCCCTCGACGATAAGTCGTGGTATAAAACCTTGCAGGCCGTGGCACGCGGACTGATGATGGTGCGCAACATAAACGTAAGCTATTCAAGCCAATATTCGATGGCGCTGCCAGGCTTCATGCCCTCGGTGGGCGATGCCTTCGGACAGAAACGTAACACGGGTGCATGGGCGCCAGGTCTCGACTTTGCCTTCGGCCTTACGGGCGACAGCTACATAGAGCGTGCGCGTGAGAACGGATGGCTCATGGTGGCCGACTCGGTGGCCACTCCCGCCACCACCAATAAGACCGAAGACCTGCAGCTGCGCGTAACACTCGAGCCCGTGCGCAACCTGAAGATCGACCTCAACGCCTCGCGCACACAAACCAAGGCGCGCAGCATACAGTATATGTACACTGGCACACCCACCACCGAGAGTGGCACCTTCTCAATGACCACACTGTCGTTGGGCAGCGCCTTTGAGGGTATGGGCGATGCCAAGAAGGGTTATCACTCGGCATCGTTCGAGCGCTTCTGCAACAGTCTCGACCAGTTCCGCCAGCGCGTGGAGAAACGCTATACAGGCACCCTGTATCCTGAGGGCACCGCCTTGGCAGGAAAAACCTTCGACCCCACGCTCACCCCCGTAAACAAATATAGCGCCGATGTAATGGTGCCTGCCTTCCTGTCGGCCTATACGTCGATGGGCGGTAAGAGCCTCAGCCTCTTCCCCTCGCTGTCGCGACTGCTGCCCAACTGGTCGGTACGTTATAGCGGACTGGCAAAGCTGCCGTGGGTACGCGACGTGTTTAAGAGCGTAAACATTAACCATGCCTACAAAAGCATTTATGCCGTGGGGGCCTACCAGTCGTACAGCACCTTTATGGAGCTGATGGGGCCTGGCATGGGCTTCGTGTCAGATGCCACCTCGGGCATGCCTATGCCATCGTCAATGTATAATGTGTCGACAGTAAGCATCAACGAGGCTTTCTCACCCCTCTTGGGCATCGACATGACGTTTAACAACAACCTTACCTGCAAGCTCGAGTATAAGAGCACACGCGTGTTGATGCTCAGCATGACCAGTGTGCAGATAAACGAAAGTTCGTCGCACGACTGGGTGCTGGGTGCTGGCTATACCATCAGCAATTTTAACCCCTTCGGCCCTAAAGCGCGTAAGATAAAAGGCGCAAAACGTAGCACCGATGGCACTAATGCCAACAAAAATCGTAGCACAAACCGCTCGACAGGCTTTAATAGCGACCTCAAACTTCGCCTCGACCTCAGCTACCGCAAGCAGGCAGCCTTGAGCCGAGACATTGCCTCAATGACATCGACAGCCAGCAGTGGTAACACAGCCTTCAAGCTGTCGTTCACGGCCGATTATTCGTTGTCGCGTCTGCTCACCATGAGCTTCTATTACGATCGTCAAACCAATACGCCACTGCTCACCTCAAGCAGTTATCCTACCACCACGCGCGACTTCGGCCTCAGCCTAAAGTTCTCGCTCACAAGATAACCTTGGGCCATGATGCAACGACGTAAAACAGAGAGTAGTAGAAGAAATATAGGAGAGAATATAAAAGTAAATATAGAAGGAATATAAAAGAGAATATAGTAGAGAAATATAGTAGAGAAATATAGTAGAGATAGATAACAAGGAATAAAAGAAACTAATGTGTGACTTTATCCTAACTACAAACTAAATAAAAAAACAATTTATGGCTTTAGAAAAAACATTGGTATTGCTGAAACCCTGCACACTGCAGCGTGGCTTAGTGGGCGAAATTGTCAGCGTGTTTGAGAAAAAAGGTTTGCAAATTTGTGGCATGAAGATGATGCAGCTCGACGACAAGTTGCTCAGCGAACACTACGCACACCTCAGCGAGAAGCCCTTCTTCCAGCGCGTGAAAGATGCTATGATGACGGCTCCCGTGGTGGCTATGTGCCTGAAAGGTGTCGATGCCATTGCTGCTGTGCGCGCATTGGCAGGCCCCACCAATGGTCGTAACGCTGCCCCTGGCACCATTCGTGGTTCATATTGCATGAGTTTTCAAGAGAACATCGTACATGCTTCCGACTCGCCCGAGACGGCTGCCGTAGAGCTAAACCGTTTCTTCCGCCCCGAAGAGATACTTGAGTGGAACCAAAGCGTCTTCACCAGCCTCTATGCTTGCGACGAATATTAAGCAGGAAGTAAAAAGAAGAAATACGAACGTTTTCGTTAAGCCAGATGAGCAGAGCTAAGCTTGCTTGAGCTTTGCCATGGCGAGAAAACGTGCCATGAAATGGAACGTATTAATGGAATACAAAAGAAACAAAATAAGTTTTACTGTTAAGACAGTTACAGAAGGAACAAAATAAGTTTTAATGTAAGATAGACAGAAGAAACAAAGACGGTCGGCGCTGGGCTTGGCAAATGGCAAGCTAAGTGCCGACCGTTTTTCGTTTACACCCCTTCGGCCAATAGTTCGGCCACCTCTTCAGGCGTATTAAAAAGGATGCCATCATTCAGTTCATCGTCGGTAAAGCCTTTCAGTATATCTTTAGCATCGGCCTCAGTTATACGTGCGTTACCCTCGTTATCTTTCAGTTGCAGCATAGCATCAAGAATAGCTGCTCTGTATTCGTCTACCGTCATCATACTGTATCGTTGTTATTGACATTCATTGTCTGTTGTTATTCAATCGTCGTAACCTTAAACGGCTTTTTCACAGCAGCGTGTGCCGCCTTTTGTGCAATGCTTTTTTGCTGTGGCGTGATGCCCTTCGGCGTATAGGTATTGCCTATGACGCTTTTGCCCGTGATAGCCTCAAACCAAGTGCAGGCTGCGGTATAGCGGCCATATATATAGTTCAGGTGGAAACCATCGCGGTTAAGCGAGTCGCCCAAGGCCGATGTGCGAGCGTTCTGAATGGCCGTACCCGCGGGCACCAGCACATCAAGCTTCATGTCAGTCATTACACGGCGCGAGCAATCCATAATAGCCTCATACATTTGCTCTTGACTGTTGCCATAACGGCGGAAGCCATCGTGGTTAGAGTCTTTCGAATAAGCCCATGTTTGGTGAAACACGATGCGCGGTTTGCCCTTCACGTGCGCCTTGATGTAGGCCACCAGCTGTTCAAGATAAGGCTGATAGGTAGAATAGTCGCCCGAGAAGTGGCTTGCCTGTTGCACACTGATATAGTCCCAACGTTCATCGGCCAACGCGCTATCCAATCGGCATTTCGCAGCCTCAGTCATAATGCCCTTAGCATTGGTCTTGCGGTAGCGGTAGGCAGGAGCCTGGCTTTTCGAACATTCAATGTGTCGCTCCAGCGAGCATCCAGGTATATACAAGTTACCCACCACCGCGGTTATCCCAGCGGCCTGTGCTATCTCATGCAAGTTTTGCTCGATAGCATCCTCTGAAAAGCTGTTGCCCACAGCCAGTATGCGCACCGTGTGCTTAGCACACACTGTGCCCACGGCCATGACAACCAGCGCCAGCAAAAGAAGAAGTTTCTTCGTCATAGTGTGTTATAATTGTATAGTTTTCACTTCAGCAACTGTTGTAGCAGCAGCGGGTTGTTTGTGGTGATAAAGTCGGCCCCGTTATCAATGCACCACTGCAAGTCTTCTTTCTTGTTTACCGTCCAGATGTTTACCTTCAGGCCCAGGTCGTGGCACTCTTTAATCCAATTAGGGTTTTTGTGGAAGCAATTCAAATGATAGTCGGGGCCCGCGCAGCCAATGGCCTTCAGCTCGGCTGGCGACAGCTCGCCGTTCAGATAATACACCTCGGTGCCTTTGGGTGCATATTTAATAAACTCTTTGGTGGCTTGCAACGAGAAGGTAATGTAAACGGCTCTTTTGGCAAGACCCTTCTTCTTCATCATCTTCAATATTTGGTGCACAGCCTTGCGCTCTACCTCTTTATTCTTATGCGCCTTTAGTTCGCACACCACCTTAAGGTTAGGGTGCTTACGAAAAGCATCAAGATAGGCAGAAAGATAAGGCACGTGCTCGCCATTGGCCAGTTTTTGCGCCGTTACCTCTTTTGAGGTGCTTGTTTCAATAACAATGCCGTTAATATTGTCGTCGTGGTTTACCACCAGTTTGCCGTCTTGTGTCATCCACACGTCAAACTCTGAACCCCAACACCCTATCGAGTCGGCCTTTACCAAGGCACGAATAGAGTTTTGGGCTGACCCTTCAGCGGTCCAAAATCCGCGATGCGCTACTACTTTTGCTTTTCCGTTTGCCAGACAGGTGGTGGCCATACTGATGGCCAAAGCGGCTAATAAAAATATACGTTTCATGTTATAATATATAATAAAAATAGGTATAGTTTATGATTGCCTATAAAAACGATGGCATTATCTCCAAAAAAAGATGCACATCAATAAGCATTGGCAAAGTTAACAAAAACAGGATAATAAACAGACAAAACAGTTAAATAATTATGTTTAATATTGTTTTACAACGTATTTAACTATTTAATTGCGTTATTTATATTAATAATTGAATTTAATTTTATAAAAACTTGCACACAACTTGTTTAATATTTAAATTTGCCACCATAAAACGTATTAACAATAAAACCTATTGATAGAAAATGATAAAACCAAAACGTTTTACACATTATATAATATGTGTAGTTAGCCTTATGCTAACAATGGGTAACAGTTTTGCCAAAGCAAACACTACCACTACTGAAACCGACTTGCTGGTAGTGGGCGGTGGCGCAAGTGGCGTGTCGGCAGCTGTGCAAGCCTCTCGCATGGGTATTGAAACACTAATTGTAGAAGAAAGCACATGGCTGGGTGGCATGCTCACCGCGGCTGGCGTAAGCGCTATTGATGGCAACTATGGTTTGCGTGCTGGTTTCTGGGGCGAATTTCTTGATCAGTTAGTAAACCACTACGGCAGCTATGAAGCGCTAAAAACAGGCTGGGTGAGCAACGTACAGTTTGAACCTTCGGTGGGCAACAACATTATGAAAGCCATAGTGGCCAAAGAAAAGAACCTCAGCGTGACCTATGGCTTCTATCCCGTGGCCGTAAAACAGAATGAAGATAAAAGTTGGACACTCACCGCTCAGAACGACAAGAACGAGCAACTGACGGTTCATGCTAAGTTTATTATCGACGCTACCGAGCTGGGCGACGTGGCCAAGATGGCGGGCATAAAATATGATGTAGGCATGGAGGCAAGAGCCAGCACGGGCGAAGAGATTGCCCCTGAAGTCTCAAATAATATTGTGCAAGACATAACCTACGTGGCCACATTGAAAGATTATGGCAAAGACATGTCGATATCCAAGCCCGAGGGTTACGACCCTCAAGAGTATGCTGGTTGCTGCATCAACCCGCTGTGCATCAACCCCAAAGAGCCCGATCGCCTGCGCACAAAAGAAGATATGATGACATATGGTGCGCTGCCTAACAACAAATATATGATAAACTGGCCCATCGAGGGCAACGACTTCTACGTAAACCTCATTGATATGACACGCAGCGAGCGCATTGAGGCACTGAAATCCGCCAAGCTGTTTACCATGGGTTTTGTTTATTTCATACAGCACGAGTTGGGATATAAAAATCTAGGGTTGGCCGATGACGAGTATCCCACCGCTGACAAACTACCGTTCATACCCTATCACCGCGAGTCGCGCCGCATACATGGCGACATACGCTTCAACTATAATTATGTTAAAGCACCCTATTCACAGCCCCTACCACTATATCGCACAAATATTGCCGTGGGCGACTATCCTGTTGATCATCATCACACACGCTATAACGGATACGAGGCACTGCCACGCCTCTACTTCCACCCAATACCCTCGTTTGGTCTACCCTTAGGCACCATCATACCCAAAGGATACGAAAACATATTGGTGGCCGAAAAGTCGATTTCAGTATCAAACATCATCAACGGCACCACACGTTTGCAACCCGTTGTGCTACAGATAGGCACTGCCGCTGGCACATTGGCAGCCCTATCGCTTCGTGATAACCTAAGCACACACAAGGTACCTGTGCGCGACGTGCAAAACGCCATCTTAGCAAGTGGCGGATACTTGCAGCCATACCTTGACGCCGAAAAGGGTACCGAGATGTTTGCCACACTACAACGCATAGGCAGCACTGGCATACTGAAAGGAGTGGGACGTAAAGTAGACTGGACCAACCAGTTCTGGCTACGCGCTGACACTACGCTACTGCAGAGCGAGTTGGCAGGCTTACAAGAGGTTTACCCCTACTGCCAACCCACTATAACTCACCCCCAAAAGGCCGTTACCGTAAGCCAAGCCCTTGATCTGGTACGCAACATAGCCGTACACGAAGGCATCAAGAGCAAAAAGGAAGCCACCAACGCCACCAACGCAGCATGGATGAAGCTGACGGGACACACCGCTAAGGCCGATAAGGAGCAAGAGATAACACGAGGACAATATGCCTACATTATTGATAAGGTGCTCGACCCCTTCAACCGCAAGCCTGTAGACATTGAGGGCAACTTCATTCAGCCTTAGACATAAGGCGAAGGCTTGTAGACAAAAACAGATACAAAAAAAACATAACTAACAATCAAAAAAATGTTAAACTTTAAAGAATTAGCACAGCAATACAAAAACGAGTTGCTCACTTCTGTTCTTCCGTTTTGGCTTGAACACTCGCAAGACAAAGAACATGGCGGCTACTTTAGTTGCTTAAACCGCGACGGCAGCGTGTACGACACCGATAAATTTATTTGGTTGCAAGGCCGCGAAGTATGGATGTTTAGTATGCTGTATAACAAGCTTGAAAAGCGTCAAGAATGGCTCGACTGCGCTATGCAAGGTGCCGAGTTTTTAAAACAGTATGGCCATGATGGACACTATAACTGGTATTTCTCAGTTACACGCGAAGGGGCGCCCATCGTAGAACCCTATAACATCTTCAGCTACACCTTCGCCACAATGGCCTTCGGGCAGTTAAGCATTGCCACTGGCAAACAAGAATATATAGACATTGCCATCAAAACCTTCGATAAAATATTGGATAAGCAGAGCAACCCTAAGGGTAAGTGGAACAAACTACACCCTGGCACACGCCCACTAAAAAACTTTGCGTTGCCCATGATTATCTGCAACCTAGCACTCGAGATCGAACCTCTGTTGGAGAAATCGTTCCTTGACGAGGTAATAGAAAACAGTATTAACACTGTAAACGAATTTATTCGTCCAGAACTAGGAGGCATAGTCGTAGAAAACATCTGCGAAAACGGAACGCTGTGCGACTGCTTTGAAGGCCGACACATGAATCCTGGGCACTCTATCGAAGCCATGTGGTTTTTGATGGATTTGGGCAAACGTCTCAATCGCCCCGAACTGATTGAGAAAGCAAAAGACACAGCACTGCTCATGGTCGACTATGGTTGGGATAAACAATATGGTGGCATCTTCTACTTCATGGACCGTTTAGGTAAACCGCAGCAAGAACTTGAATGGGACCAAAAACTATGGTGGGTGCATATCGAGACCCTCATCTCAATGATTAAGGGCTACCAACTAACAGGTGACAAACGCTGTCTCGACTGGTTCGAAAAGGTGCACAACTATGTTTGGTCACACTTCAAAGACACAGAATATCCTGAGTGGTTTGGGTATCTAAACCGTCGCGGTGAGGTACTGCTTGAAGGCAAGGGCGGAAAATGGAAAGGCTGTTTCCATGTGCCTAGAGGTCTCTATCAGGTGTGGCAGGTGCTTAAAACGTTAGAAGAGCAGCAATGACTTACCAATAAGAAACACCTACAATTTAACGAACTAAATAGCTAACAGAAATTATAAACCTAAATTTTTAACGTATGAACCGAAATAAATATCGGGTAAACAATTCCGAAATATTAAAGTTCACAGGAATAAGCCACTCTAAATCCTTATTCTTGATGCTTGGCTTGACATTAACACCATGCATGGCAAGCCAGGCTGGCAACGTTGCTACGAGCAACAAACTTGAAGTTACCAGTGTTCAGCAGCAAAACAAACGCACTGTTCATGGCGTTGTTACCGACCAAAATGGAGAACCTGTTATTGGTGCAACAATAGCAGTAAAAGGAACAAAAGCAAAAACGGTTACTGACATTGATGGCCGTTACGAAATTCAGGTAGCAGGCAATGGTACACTTGAAATTTCGTACATTGGCTTTACCACTAAAGAGGTGGCTACTAACGGTAAAACCAGCATCAACGTTTCACTGGCAGAAGATGTTAAGAGCCTAAACGATGTTGTGGTTATTGGTTATGGTTCACAGAAAAAAGTTACCTTAACAGGTGCCGTATCAGCCATTACTGGCGATAAGCTACAAGAGCGTAAGGTAGCATCATTAAGTAATGCCCTTCAGGGCACAATGCCTGGTGTAACAGTACAGCAATACTCTGGACAGCCTGGTGCCGATGGTGCTTCAATACGTATTCGTGGTTTGGGTTCAATCAATTCAGACATGAACCCACTAGTACTGGTTGACGGTATCGAAATGGACATCAACCAAGTAGACCCTAACTCAATCGCTTCAATCTCTGTTCTAAAGGATGCAGCCTCTGCATCAATATATGGCTCACGAGCATCTAACGGTGTTATTCTTGTTACTCAAGTTTCGGATTTAGAATGAGTTCATAAAAAA
>UMGV01018765.1_pt1 | contig 23782 bp, 15 predicted proteins | sample 1965361 | NCBI WGS metagenome assembly UMGV01 (sample SAMEA4836081, study PRJEB28245) | human gut metagenome | biome: gut microbiome; material: fecal sample | place: Denmark | collected 2008
CTGTATTCTTTGGATTTATTTGTGGATTTTCGTGGATTTGCGAGTGCTTGTGGCACTCCCTTTTTCTGAAAAGCATCTGATGATTCTTAGCCAGTGGAAATCTCACCCCAATTCACCTAAAATGACATAAAACCTTAAATCGGTAAAAACTGTCAGATTATCTGGTTTTTTGTTGTAATGCTCTGACAAATAGACAGTTGACTACCTGGCGATTGTCAGCCAATTGTCTGGATGGTTTGCTGGTGAAAAGAATTGTCAGGTGTGAGCAATCGTCAGATGAAAGTAATTGTCAGATGTTAGGAATTCAGACAACAGGAATTGTCTGTGTTGGCAGAATCCTGAAAACAGGGATATGAGTATGCAATATGAATTAGTTGGGCAGACGTCTGACAGCAAATCTGCCCAAGTGGGGCAAGCACGTTGCCCATGTTGGGCAAGCACGTTACCCCCGTTGGGCAAGCACCGTGCCCAATTTTAGCCCAAAACCGTCATTAGATCATATAATGGTCATTCGAATTAAGTGTGCACTGATTTAACCCAAATCGGCCATTAGGGCTTGCTTGGATTTTGCTTTTTTAGAAGAGTGGATTTTGTTTGGCTTTTAATGAGTAATAGCGAGCTATTGCGAATTAAAAACAGACAAAAGACGCCTTATAAAAAACAAAAGACTGCAAGCAGTCATTAAATAATTCTATAAACGGCCTAATGACCGATTCGGGTTTAATTCCGCCAACGTGTTAATATCCAACCTTATAGTATATTTCTTGATTAGTGTTAAGGAAACCTTCAGTTTTGCCTTCTCCATTGATCAATATCTATTAAAAAAGTATTTAGCGTGATTTCTAATCGTCTGATTTGCCGTAATATAATGTTAAAAAATATTACAAACTATTTGAGGTATTGAAATTAATTCCTATTTTTGCAACGCTATTTCGGAAATATTATGAACAAACAATAAAAACACTTGTGATTGTCGTAACCTTAGACGCTTCCAAAACAGTCATTGTACTGACATTATAGGGTTATCGGCTTTCAATGGTTTTCCCGTGGAAATAGTTCCTGCGGTATCGACCATTCAAGTATTCTAAATATTGTGAGATAAAACAACGAAACTTTTTTTTTATTTATATAACTATTAAAAATGTGAAAAATATTTACTTTACTTTTTGTTGTCTGCCAGTTGGTATGTACATCATCAAGGTGCGCACGGCAGACGGCAATGTAGAGAGTGTAAAACTTAATATCAATAAATAATCATTATGAGAAACAACAGAAATAAGTTGTTTCTGTTATCCATCGCAAGTCTTCCCCTCTTTGGTGGGGACTTGTTTGGCATGACAGGAACTCCATTGATGCCATCCCCACAGGCTGTTATCACCAAGGCAACAGTAACAAAGAAAGATGCAGGTATGCGTCTCGGTCCGAGTGAGACATATAAGAGCATTGGCAAATACTGTATCCCTGTATCACAGGTTGAGGAAGACACTCCAGCGTCTCACACCATGTGTCAGGCTATCCGCCTCCCGGCAAGCCTGCTCAACAAGTATGTCGGCTGCAAGATCGACTCTATAGAGGTTGTGCTCGGTGCAATAACCGGTAATGGCCTGGCTCCTGACGACGAGGCAGTAGAGGGTGTGAAGCGTGGCAATGGTCTCACTGCTTTCGTATGTAAGGATCTTGACAAGTTAATCGAGGGAGATCTCCTCACTTCGGTATCTACACAGGATTACGCTTCCGGTTACAACAAGTTCAAGTTCAACAACTCTGTGACCATCGAGAAAGACCAGGATCTCTATCTCGGTTATTATATCATCCTTAACCCAGGCGAGAACCTCGACGCCGTCGCTTTCGACGATCCTATCGTGATGGGTTATTCCGGTGAGAAGGGCAACTCGTTCCTCGCCCTCGACTTCCGCTGGCAGAGCAACAGCAGTTTTCCTATGGCTGTGAACGGACAGCCATATTATATGAACGCTGCCATCCGCGGTATCGCTTCCGGCGACAAGTTCCCTGACGGTGACGTAGGTCTCATCAGCCTCTCTTCTGGTAACGACTACTACGTGGAGTGCAATTCACCAGCCACATATCAGGCTAAGATCCGCAACTACAGTCCTGAGATTGTGAAGAGCATGGAGTTCTCTGTATCAGTAAACGGCAAGGAGTCTGACAACGTAGTGTTGAACGACCTCAACGTGCCGAGTCACGAGATCACCACTATCGACGTGCCAGGCGTGAAGATCAACCATGAGGGTAACCTCGACGTGAAGCTCACTGTAAAGAAGGTGAACGGTGTTGACGATTCGGATGTTGCCGACAACGAGATGACTTCAAGCAGCTTCGCATATCGCGAGGGCGGTCAGATCCTTCGTCGTAACGTGCTCCTCGAGCAGTTCACATCAGAGGGCTACAGTGAAGCAGAATTTGTGGACGAGTCATACAAGGAGTTCCTGGCAGACCAGAGCAACGTTATCTGGGTTAAGCACCATGTCAAGACTAAAGGTGGCTTCATAGACCAGTTCGTTACCGACTTCGAGAAGAAATATGTTTCTCTCTATGGCGGTGCTTCAACATTCTTCCCGGCAGCTTGTTTCGACCGTATGAAGTTCCTCGGCATGGAAGATCCAGGTCCTGCTTACTTTGTAGAGAGCAATGTGGCATTTGAAGCTATGCTCGGCAACGTGAACATGATTCCTTCGTTCGCAGAGCTTAACGTCCGTCCAAAGCACAACGAGGCTGACAACACTATCACCGTCAAGGTGAACTTGAACACTCAGGCTAATGTGATGCCTGGTCAGACAGACCTCCGCCTCACTACATGGCTCGTTGAGGATGGTATCGTGAGCACAGAGCAGAAGGGCGTAAGCGGTGAGTATATCCAGGACGGTGTTATCCGTGCCGTGCTCAGCGAGGACGTTTGGGGTGACAAGGTGGACATCAGCAGCTACTCTGCAAGCAAGGAGTACAGCATCGCCGTTGATCCAAAATGGAACCTCGCAAACATGCGCGTCGTTTCATTCCTGAGCAACTACGATCCTACAAACAAGGTTTACCAGCTCTACAACAGCCGCGAGTCTAAGGTACAGGTGTCTTCAGGCATCAGTTCTGTAGTCCGCACCCCAGACTCTATGGTAACAGTGACCGACGGCAACGTTGAGGCTGTCAACGGCAACACACTGGTTGGCGTTCACGACCTCTCCGGCCGTAGCTTCACTGGCAAGAACCTGCCTAAGGGTATGTACATCGTTACAGTTTCTGACGGCAAGCAGCAGTCTGCTGTCAAGGTTGTAGTGAAGTAATATGAACGACCACGTGATGAATGATCCGCGCCGCAAGTGATTGCAGAATCCGGCGGAGTGGATGATCAGAAGAACGAAAAGCGACGGATAATCAGTTTTCCGTCAGCTACAGATACAAGTCTAAGCTCCAGGGTGAAAATTCCCTGGGGCTTATTCCCCAAACACACGTACAGACACAGTCAACTTGCTCGTCTCAAGTAATGCTTATTGACACAAGAAGACATTACCTTTATTAGTAATAACTAACAATACTTTCACAATGAGAAAAAGCTTACTTATATTCCTTTCTCTCTTGCTCTTCTCCACGTCAGCACTTGCAGTGGAAAGAGTGATCAAATTATACAGCGAACGGCGAGCAGGTGGAGAATACCAACCTCAAGAGCGGACTCTATGTGGTGAGAGTGGTGAAAGACGGAAATACAATGACAAAGAAAGTGTTAGTGAAATAATTAATCCTTTATTTAATCTATAAGAACTTAAAAATGAAAAGACTATCATTGATCCTCATGGCAGTGCTCATGTCAGTTACCGTAGCGCTTGCCGATCAGTATTGCTTCTTCGGCTACGGCACAACCACACAGACTGGTGTGCTCACGGAGAACACATCAGCTAAGTGTGCTATCTACATTCCGGCAGAAGTGGCAAGCCGCTACAAGGGATGCTACATCAACAAGGTGAGAGTGGGTCTCGCATCAAGATCCACCACTCTGAAGGTGTTTATCACCAAAGACCTCAACTCTTATGACGTTACAGGTACATCAGACGCAGCATATAGCGGAACTAACGACGTGCAGACAACAGAAAAGTTTCAGATCAGCGGAGAAGAGGGCTTCTACGTAGGTTATGAAGTGACAGGTACAGCTCCTATCGTTGCCGTTTCTAACGTGTACAACGAGAACGGTTGCTGGGCTGACCTCGGCGACGGATGGAAGAACTATGCTGCAGAGGGCGAAACAAAGTCTCCAGTGCTTTGTCTCGACGCTCGTATCAGCGGTGAAAAGGTGCCACTGGACGCTTGTCTGATATCTGCAAACAGCACAGTTTCTACAGTCGGCGAGCCAGCAACACTCTCTGCTACAGTAAAGAACCAGTGCTATACCAAGATCACGAAGCTCAGCGTGGCTTACTCTATCGACGGTGGCGAGGAGAAGACAGCCGAGAGCGGCAAGATAAGCATCCTTACAGGTAAGGACGCAGTCGTTACATTCACTGCCCCGGAGGCTAATCTGGCTCTTGGCGTGCACGACGTGAAGATGCGTATCCTTCAGGTAAACGGCAAGGACGACGAGGTGGCTGACAACAACAGCGGTGAGTCTCTCATCAACGTTCTGCAGTTCGTTCCCGGCAAGCGTCTCTTCGTTGAGGAGCAGACCGGTATCGACTGTGGCTTCTGTCCACGTGGTATCGTAGGCTTCCAGTATATGAGCGAGAAATATCCTTCACAGTTCGTTGGCGTTGCAGTACACTGCTATGACGGCAATGGTCCTCTCGCTCCATCAGACTATGCTGATTTCGTAAGAAATCTGATCAACGGCGGTTTCCCTGGCTCTACAGTAATGCGCCAGAACTCGACATCTCCATCAGGCGACAACCTGGAGGCAATCCTGAAGAACCTCAGCAAGATTACTCCAGAGATGCACATCGATGTAGAGTCTAAGCTCTCTGCAGACGAGAAATCTGTTGACGTTACAGCAATGGTAACTCCTCTCATCAAGAAGGCAGGTGCACGCTACAAGCTCGGCTTCATCCTCACTGAGGACAATGTGACAGGTTATAGCCAGGCAAACTACTTCTCAGGTGGCTCATACGGCGAGATGGGTGGCTGGGAGAACAAGGGTGGCTATGTAAGCGATCCTTTGCAGCATGTTGCCCGTGCTACCTTCGGTTATGAGGGTATCGAGGGAAGCATTCCCACAGAGTTCAACCTCAACGAGGTAATCAACTACAACGTTCAGATTCCTATTCCTTCAACAGTTCAGAACAAGAAGAACCTCAACGCTATCGCTATCCTCATCGACTCTCTCACAGGTTATGTAGACAACGCCGCTGAGGCACACGTCGGCGCTAACTCTGCAGACTGCATCGAGACAACAGAGAATGCCGCTTCACCAGTGGTACGCATCCAGAACGGCAACCTCGTTGTTGACGGTTACAACGGAAACGTTAAGGTTTATACCCTCGACGGAACACAGGTTGCTCCAACATCTCTCTCTCACGGCATCTACGTAGTGAAGGGTGAGGGCGCCCAGCAGTTCGTAAAGCGTATCGCTTACTAATCAGATATCAGTGCGTCGCTTACTAATCAGATAAAAAGCGCATCGTTTCATAACCTGATAGTTTTCTCTATCAGTTAGGAAACTTCTCGCAATACTTTAAAGTGTATCAAGTTCGGGACCGTCCCGTTTCTTGATACACTTTTTCAGTTCAAAGACTACTCTTCGTGTCATGGTGATTCTTAGGGGGCAGCTGCAAGCAAACCATTCCCTCCCCAACGGGGGAGGACAGGTGGGGGGCTGATTTCTGCAATCTTTTCATATCCTATAATTATGATTTATGAATTGATGCATCAGCCCCCTCTCGTTCTCCCCCGTAGGGGAGATGCAGGTTACTTTTAATTGTGGTAAGCTATTGAATATCAGACAATATGGAGTATCTGTCCCTCCCCTACGGGGGAGGCTAGGTGGGGGCTGATGCCAATAATATAGGAGATGCAGGTTACCTTTCCGTGTAATATGCTGTTGTACTATCGTATTTTGAATCATTGTCGCATGAGATGCTGGTTACTCTTCCGTTCAAAAACTGCCATTGGGGTCAATCAGCTTACCAGCGGTCAATAATGAATGTTGAATGTTGAATATTGAATAATGAATGTTGAATATTGAATTGAAAACCATAACATTATTCTTGTTCTAATGCCATTTTTTTCAAATAAACCCAAGAAAGCAACAATTTTTATGATACATTTATCTCATATAGATAGGAAATACAAATATTAATTAGTAAATTTGCAGCCAAATACGTATTACTTTTTTAAATTATGACACTTGACGCATTGACAGCCGTATCACCAATCGACGGCCGCTATAGAGGAAAAACAGAGAAATTGGCAGATTATTTCTCAGAGTATGCTTTGATAAAATACCGCATCCGCGTGGAAATCGAATATTTCATAACGCTTTGCGAATTGCCTTTGCCACAGCTGGCAGACTTCGATCACAAACATTTCGACAGCCTCCGCGACATATACCGCAAGTTTGACGAGGAGGGCGCATCGCGCGTCAAGGATATCGAGAAGATAACCAACCACGACGTGAAGGCCGTGGAATATTATATCAAGGAACAGCTCGACAAACTCGGAGATTTCGAGAAATACAAGGAGTTCATTCACTTCGGACTCACATCGCAGGATATTAACAACACATCCGTGCCTCTCTCCATCAAGGATGCCCTCAACGAGGTCTACATCCCGCAGATTGAGGAACTGACAGAGCAGCTGAAGACCTATGCTGAGGAGTGGAAAGACGTGCCTATGCTCGCCAAGACCCACGGTCAGCCGGCTTCTCCAACCCGTCTGGGCAAGGAAATCATGGTCTTCGCATATCGTCTCGACAAACAGGTGGAGATGCTCAAGGCTTGTCCTATGACAGCCAAGTTCGGAGGTGCTACCGGAAACTTCAACGCCCACCACGTGGCTTATCCGGAATACGACTGGCGCGAGTTCGGCAACAAGTTCGTAAGCGAAAAGCTCGGTCTGGAGCGTGAGCAGTATACCACACAGATCAGCAACTACGATTGCCTCGGTGCCGTGTTCGACGCTTTACGCCGTATCAACACTATAATCATCGACCTCGACCGCGACTTCTGGATGTATATCTCAATGGAATACTTCAAGCAGAAGATAAAGGCAGGCGAAGTAGGCTCAAGCGCTATGCCACACAAGGTGAACCCTATCGACTTCGAGAACAGCGAGGGCAACATGGGAATGGCAAACGCAATACTCCAGTTCCTGGCTCAGAAGCTCCCTGTAAGCCGTCTGCAGCGCGACCTCACCGACTCTACGGTGCTCCGCAACGTAGGCGTACCGATGGGCCACGGCATGATTGCAATGCAGAGCACCCTCAAGGGACTCCGCAAGCTCATCCTCAACGAACATAAGATAAGCGAAGACCTCGACAACACATGGGCCGTGGTGGCTGAGGCAATACAGACAGTATTGCGTCGCGAGGCTTACCCACATCCTTATGAGGCACTCAAGGCCCTCACCCGTACCAATAAGACAATGACGGAGGAGACAATCCATGAGTTCATCAAGACTCTTAATGTCAGTGATGCCGTGAAGGCTGAGCTGATGGCTATCACGCCACACTCATACACTGGCATCTGATTATAAACAATATCTTTTTATTTACAGCCGTGAGGCTATTTCAACAAACAACTATTAATTATTATGGCAGAAGAATTCGACAACAAGACGGAGAACACATCCGCACAGAGTAACGGGGGTGGCCGCGAGGGCTATCGCTCGAATGATTATCAAGGTGGAGGCTATCGCAGCAACGGCGGACGTACCATGCGTCCTCGTATCGGCGGAGCCCAGCGCGCCTACAGCACAAATCGTAGCTATGACAACAACAATGACGGCGGCTTCCGTCCGGAAGGTTTCGGCGCAGGTTTGCAGCACGACAACAACGGCGGCTATCAGCAGCGTGGCGGTCAGGGCGGCTATCGTCCTCGCTACAACCAGGGCGGCGACAACGGCGGCTATCAGCAGCGTGGCGGTCAGGGCGGCTATCGTCCTCGCTACAACCAGGACGGCGACAACGGCGGCTACCAGCAGCGTGGCGGTCAGGGTGGCTATCGTCCTCGCTACAATCAGGACGGCGACAACGGCGGCTACCAGCAGCGTGGCGGTTATCAGCAGCGCGGCGGTCAGGGCGGTTATGGCAACCGTCAGGGCGGTTATCAGCAGCGCGGCGGTCAGGGCGGTTATGGCAACCGTCAGGGCGGTTATCAGCAGCGCGGCGGCCAGGGCGGTTATGGCAACCGTCAGGGTGGCTATCAGCAGCGTGGCGGTCAGGGCGGTTATGGCAACCGTCAGGGTGGCTATCGTCCTCGCACAGCCGACTACGATCCAAATGCAAAGTACAGTCTCAAGAAGAGAATAGAATATAAGGAAGTCAACGTAGACCCGGATGCACCGGTACGTCTGAACAAGTTCCTCGCCAACGCCGGCGTTTGCAGCCGTCGTGAGGCCGACGCATTCATCCAGGCAGGTGTGGTTACCGTCAACGGACAGGTAGTCACAGAGCTCGGTACAAAGGTGAAGCGCAGCGACGAGATCAAGTTCCACGACCAGAACGTGTCTCTCGAGAAGAAGGTCTACGTGCTCCTCAACAAGCCAAAGGACTATGTTACAACAAGCGACGACCCACAGCAGCGCAAGACTGTGATGGACCTCGTGAAGAACGTTTGTCCTGAGCGTATCTATCCTGTAGGACGCCTCGACAGAAACACCACCGGTGTGCTTCTGCTCACCAACGACGGCGACCTCGCCAGCAAGCTCACACATCCTAAGTTCTTGAAGAAGAAGGTCTACCACGTATACCTCGACAAGAACGTCACTGCCCACGACATGCAGCAGATTGCAGAGGGCATCACTCTCGACGACGGTGAGGTGCATGCAGACGCCATCGAGTATGCTCATCCTACAGACAAGAGCCAGGTGGGCATCGAGATCCATAGCGGCCGCAACCGTATCGTGCGCCGTATCTTCGAAAGCCTCGGCTATAGAGTGGTGAAGCTCGACCGCGTGCAGTTTGCTGGACTCACAAAGAAGAACCTGCGTCGTGGCGACTGGCGCTTCCTCACCGAGAAGGAGGTTGACATGCTGCGCATGGGAGCGTTCGAATAATCGAATACAACTATAAGGAAGGCTCAGAGAAGGACTCTGGGCTTTCTGAGTTTTTCTTCACAGCGGCGGATTGTCACATCAGGCAGCTGTGACAAAGAATAGCAAAACAACAAGAAATCAACTCAATATGAAAAGAACAAAAGTTGTTGACGCGTTGAAGCTCACCGATTTCGGTTCAACGGTCAACGTGAAAGGCTGGGTTAGGACACACCGCAGCAGCAAGGCTGTAGACTTCATCGCCCTTAACGACGGTTCTACGATAAAGAATATACAGGTTGTAGTAGACCCATCAAAGTTTGATGCCGAGATGCTCAAGCAGATCACCACAGGTTCGTGCATCAGCGCCACCGGTGTTCTCGTTGAGAGCCAGGGTGCCGGTCAGACGGTAGAGATCCAGTGTGAGAGCCTCGAGGTGTATGGTCTTTGCGGCAGCGACTATCCGATGCAGAAGAAGGGACAGAGCTTCGAGTATATGCGTCAGTATGCCCACATGCGTCTGCGTACCAACACTTTCGGTGCCGTGATGCGCATCCGTCATAACATGGCGATGGCTATACACACATATTTCCATGAGCATGGATTCTTCTATTTCCATTCTCCTATCATCACGGCGAGCGACTGCGAGGGAGCCGGACAGATGTTCCAGGTTACCACAAAGAACCTCTACGACCTGAAGAAGGACGAGGACGGCAAGATAAAGTATGATGACGACTTCTTCGGAAAGCAGACATCGCTTACGGTGAGCGGACAGCTCGAGGGTGAGCTTGGAGCAACGGCTCTCGGGGCTATCTATACCTTCGGACCTACCTTCCGTGCAGAGAATTCCAACACTCCACGCCACCTTGCAGAGTTCTGGATGGTGGAGCCGGAGGTGGCATTCATCGACCTCGCCGACCTGATGGACCTTGAGGAAGACTTCATCAAATATTGTATCCGCTGGGCTCTCGAGCATTGTCAGGACGACCTGGAGTTCCTCAACAAGATGATAGACAAGGGACTCATCGAGCGTCTGAAGGGCGTTCTCGAGTCAGACTTCGTACGTCTGCCATACACCGAGGGTATCAAGATTCTGCAGGACGCCATCGCCAAGGGCAGAAAGTTCGAGTTCCCATGTGAGTGGGGCGACGACCTCGCTTCTGAGCATGAGCGCTACCTCGTGGAGGAATACTTCAAGAAGCCTGTCATCATGACAAACTATCCTAAGGCTATCAAGGCATTCTATATGAAGATAGACGATGAGGAGTCTGGATTCGGCGGCAAGAGCGGCCAGACCGTTCAGGGCACCGACGTTCTCTTCCCGCATATCGGCGAGATTATCGGCGGTTCCGTACGTGAGGAGAGCCTTGAGAAGCTGACGGCAGAAATCAATGAGCGCCATATCCCGATGAAGGATATGTGGTGGTATCTCGACACACGTAAGTACGGAACATGTCCTCACGGTGGTTTCGGACTCGGTTTCGAGCGTCTCATCCTCTTCGTCACAGGTATGCAGAACATCCGCGACGTGATTCCTTTCCCAAGGACACCTAAGACGGCAGAGTTCTAATCAACAACGTACATACTTTTCTTTAAGACTATTAATAATGAAGCCTGGGAATCGCACCGCTTGCGATATCCCAGGCTTTTTCAGTCTGATTCGGTAATATAAAACAAAAGGCTGCAAGCAGCTATAAAATATTACATTATACGGCCTAATAACCGTTTCGTTTTAAATCCATTATCCATACAATTACGCCGACAGAAATATATGTCCGGATTTTCCCCCACAGCGTGGGGAATGAAACCCCACATTAGGGGGTGTTGTTCCCCACGCTGTGGGGGTATTTCGCGGTAATCCTTATCGTAGTGTCGTTCCAGTCGGTTATCCCTCTATTTCTCCACCAATACGATACCCATGCCGCCCTCTTCCAGCGTTATGATATGGCGCTTATACAAGTCGCCTATAGCCTTCTTGAAAGTCTTCTTGCTCACCTGGAAGCGGTCGTAGATATCTTCTGCGTTGCTCTTGTCGCCAAGGTTGCAGTAGCCGTTGTTCTCCTTGAGGTAGTCGAGCAGGGCGTCGGAAAATTCTCTCGACAGCTTCTTTCCCGTTGGCTGCAGCGTAACGTCGATCTTGCCGTCAGGACGCACGGTGCCGATATATCCCTTCATGCGGTCGCCGGTGTGGATATATTTGAATATCTGGTCCTTGTATACCAGTCCGCCGTATTTGTTGTCTATAATCACCTTGAATCCCAGATCCGTCTTCTGCCATACCAGCAGGTCCACCTCCTGTCCGTGTCTGTAGTCGGGAGTCTCCTCGCTGAGATAGCGCTCCACCTTTGCCGAAGCCATGATGCGGTAGCTCTCCTTGTCGAGGTGTATGTGTACGATATACGAGTTGCCCCTCACCATCTTCATCTTCTGTTCGCGGAAGGGGCAGAAGAGGTCCTTCATAAGTCCCCAGTCGAGAAATGCTCCGAACTGGTTTGTCCAAGCCACTTCGAGGTAAGCAAACTCACCCACCATCGCCTTCGGTGTCAGCGTGGTGGCTACGGGACGCTCGTCCTGGTCGAGATATACGAACACGTCGAGAGTGTCGCCCGGTTTGCAGCCCTCCGGCACGTAGCGTGTTGGCAACAGGATTTCACCCTCGTCGCCACCGTCGAGATACATGCCGAAGTCCACTTCCTTCACCACCTTCATGGTGTTCATTTCGCCTAATTTTATTCCTTTCATAGTTTGTCGCTTTTTCTTCTTTTTCGTTTACTTTCCTGACTCGCTTCCCGTTTCCGCATCCGTTCTCACTTCTGTTCCTGAATTCTGTGATGCCGGCATTTCCGTTTCTGCGTCAGTTTCAGCATCCTGTGATGCCTTCGGTTCCGTTTCCTTCTCCAGCATACCGTCCCTCATCTTTATCGTGCGGTCGGTGATGCTTGCCAGCTGTTCGTCGTGGGTCACGATGATGAAAGTCTGTCCCGTCTTGTCGCGCAGGTCGAAGAAGAGCTGATGCAGCTCCGCCTTGTTCTTGGAGTCGAGGCTTCCCGACGGTTCATCGGCGAGCACCACAGCCGGGTTGTTCACCAGAGCCCTTGCCACTGCCACACGCTGCTTCTCTCCGCCCGACAGTTCGTTGGGCTTATGCTTGGCGCGGTCGGCGAGTCCCATGAAGTCCAGCAGTTCCATGCCATGTTTCTTAGCCTCGCTTTTCGACATTCCCGCTATGAAGGCAGGAATCATGATATTCTCAAGCGCCGTGAATTCTGGCAGCAGCTGATGAAACTGGAACACGAAGCCGATGTTTCTGTTGCGGAAGTCGGAGAGCTTCTTCTGGTTCAGTCTTCTCACGTCCACTCCGTCAATCATTATCTCCCCGCTGTCAGGCGAGTCGAGCGTACCGATTATCTGGAGCAGTGTGGACTTTCCCGCACCGCTCGGTCCCACGATGCTCACCACCTCTCCTTTGTCTATATGCAGGTCGATGCCCTTGAGCACCTGCAGTGAACCGAAGCTCTTTGTGATATTCTTTATGTCGATCATTGTCTGTTATAATTGTCGGTTTATTGTTGTCTTCCGTTTCCTCCCGTGGCTTGTCATGATGCGTCGGAGCGTCCTTTGTCTATCTTCTTCATCACCCAGTTTACTATCGAAGAGTAAGCGCTGTCAACGGAGTGATGCTGTGGTGCCGTGAATGTCATGTCCTCTGGCGACTGTCCGTTCTGGTCGGGGAACACCACCATCAGGTTATGCTCGTGGTAGTGTCGGTATAGCTCCAGCGGCAGCCGTTCGAACACCGGTTTGTATGACACCGTGCCCTGTCTTGCCGAAATCACCACGAGCATGTGGTCGCTGCTCATCTGCTGCGCCAGCTGTGTGAATTCCTTCCAGTGTTCCATCAATACATATTCTGCCCTCACTCCCGGGTGCTGGTTGCGTATATATTCATTGATGAGCGATGTCGATTCTATCCTTCCGTGGAATATTATCCGGCAGCTCAGGTTTTCAGCCAGTCTCGCCAGCCTCTCTATCCAGCGGTAGAAACCCTGTTCGAACTCCACTCTCGACGGCACCGCCACAAGAATCCTCCTCAGCGTGTTCAGCGGCCTGTTGCACCGGCATAGTATAATCTGCCTGTTCAGCTGGTTCACGAGGTCTGGTGTGAATATCCCCCAGAACTTGTCGCCGTCGGTCTTCTTCTCGTGCAGTCCCATTATTATTTCCGATGCGTCATACTCCTTGAAGGCGTGTATGATGCCGTTTGTGATGTTTGTTGCGAGCCGGCTCTGCGTGAGCATCCTCACGTCTACGGCACTTGCCATCTTCGCCGCTTCCTCCAGTGTGCGCTTTCCGAGCGCCTGGAATTTCTGGCTGTCCTCGTCGTCATACACCACGTTGAGACCTATCAGTCCGCGGTTCAGCTTGTTGTTGTGCATCATGAGCGCCATGCTCATCAGCGTCTCTATCTGTCCGCCCGATCTCAGCGGCACGAGAATCTTCTCGTCGTCGTTCTTCCCTTCGCTTTCAGACGCCAGTCCCTCGGTCAGCGTTATCTTCTGCGAGGCGTTGTCGGTCATCATCGATCCGAAGACACACGTGAAGAGAATCATTATCACCACGGCGTTGAGCATGTCGGAGTCAACGAGATATTCGCCCGGTGTGGTCTGCAGTTTCATTCCCACCATCACGATGGCGATAGATCCGGCGGCATGCGATGATGTGAGTCCGAACATCATGTTGCCGTTAGACCATGGCATCCTGAACACGCCCTTCATGACGTATGCCGCCAGTCCTTTGCCCAGCGTGCCGAAGAATATGATGCAGAATATCACGAAAACAGTGTGCCATCCAGTGAACAGCACCCTCACGTTTATCAGCATTCCCACTCCGATGAGGAAATATGGTATGAAGAGCGCATTGCCCGTGAACTCCAGTCTGTTCATCAGCGGTGACACGTGGGGTATGTAGCGGTTCAGAATCAGTCCGGCGAAGAACGCTCCGAACACGCCTTCCAGTCCGATGAACCCCGATACCGCCGCACTGAGGAACATCAGCGCCATCACGAAAATATACTGCGCCACGGCATCCGAATACCGCCTCAGAAACCATCGTGCCATCCTCGGCAGCAGCATTAGTCCGCCTGCCACAAACAGGAATATCTTTAGCAGGAACAGGCACCAGAATCCCACTCCGGCGCCGCTGCCGAACGAGCCCACTATGGCTGCCAGCACCACCAGCGCCAGCGTCAGGGCTATCATCGAAGCCCCCACACACAGTGTCACGCTGACATGTCGCTGCAGTCCGTATTTGCATACGATAGGGTAGGCGATGAGCGTGTTTGATGCCATGATGCTGCTGATGAGCAGCGTTGCCGTGGGGTTATAGTTGAGCAGGTAGCTGCTCGCCCAGTAGGTCAGTGCGAAAGGCAGCAGGAAGGTGAGCAGTCCGAACAGCGCCACCTTCTTGCCGTTGCTCTTCAGTCCCTCGATGTCCATCTCCAGTCCGGCGAGAAACATGATATAGTAAAGTCCTACCTTCCCGAACAGTTCGAAGCTGCTGTCGCGCTCCAGAATGTTCAGACCGTATTTGCCCACTACCACACCTGCGAGCACCATTCCCACGATGTGCGGAATGCGCAGTTTCCCCATCACGATAGGTGCCGCGAGGATTATGAAGAGCACGACGAAGAAAATCATCGTCGGGTCTGTAATAGGCAGGTAATTGAAAGTATCCGGTATCATAATGCACTAAATTTAATGCAAAGGTGCAAAAAAAATGTTAGAATTGGCGAGATGTACATCGAAAGTTGTAATTTTGCAATAATAATTAAGATAAACGTGCGATTATTAAACACAAATCAAATTAAAAAGTAGATATGAAAGTAGCAATAGTAGGCGCAAGCGGTGCCGTGGGGCAGGAGTTCCTGCGTATCCTTGCTGAGAGAGATTTCCCTATGGACGACCTCGTGTTGTTCGGTTCTGAGCGTTCGGCAGGCAGAAAATACACCTTCAAGGGCAAGGAATATGAGGTGAAGCTTCTTCAGCACAACGATGACTTCAAGGATATCGACATCGCCTTCACCTCGGCCGGCGGCAGCACATCAGAAGAGTTTGCCGGCACCATAACGAAATACGGTTGCGTGATGATCGACAATTCCAGTGCCTTCCGCATGTGCGACGACGTGCCTCTGGTAGTGCCTGAAGTGAATGCCGAGGATGCCCTGAAGCGTCCGCGCGGCATTATCGCCAACCCCAACTGCACCACGATAATGATGGTGGTGGTGCTGAACCCCATCGACAAGCTGAGTCACATCAGAAAGATACACATCGCCTCATACCAGAGCGCTTCGGGAGCAGGAGCGGCTGCCATGGCGGAGCTGGAGCAGCAATACAGGGACATCCTGGAGACGGGCAGCACCACACACGTGGAGAAATTCCCTCATCAGCTTGCCTATAACGTGATTCCGCAGATAGACAAGATGACTCCTAACGACTATACCAAGGAGGAGATGAAAATGTATAACGAGACACGCAAGATAATGCACTCCGATGTACGCACGAGTGCTACCTGTGTGCGCGTGTCGTCATTGCGCTCACATTCAGAGAGCGTGTGGTTCGAGACCGAGCGTCCGCTCACCGTGGAGGAAATCCGCGAGGCACTGAAGGCAGCGCCGGGAGTGACCCTCGAAGACGACCCTCAGAACTATGTATATCCGATGCCTCTGGAGAGTGCCGGCCACGACGATGTGTATGTGGGCCGTGTGCGCAAGGATCTTGCCGACGACAACGGCAACACCCTGTGGCTCACCGGCGACCAGATTCGCAAGGGTGCCGCACTGAACGCCGTTCAGATTGCCGAATATCTCATCAAGGTGGGCGACGTGAAGTAACGGGCAGGCACTGCTTGCAGAAACAACTGATTCTGAAAAGGAATTGAAATGAAAGACATATTGCGACTTTCCGATCTCACGATCGGATATGGCAAGACGACAAACAGGCGAGTGGTGATGCAGGGTATTGAAGCTGCCCTGCATCCCGGTCGCCTCACTTGTCTTATTGGCGACAACGGAGTGGGAAAGTCCACCCTGCTGCGCACTATCTCCGCCTTCCAGCCTAAGCTCGGCGGAGAGATAATGCTCGGCGAGAGAGAGATTGACTCGTTCACCCGTCAGGAACTGGCGAGGCTCATCGGAGTGGTGCTCACGGAGCGGCCGCAGGTGCAGAACCTCACCGTGTTTCAGATGGCTGCCATGGGGCGCAGCCCGTACACGGGATTCTTCGGACGCCTTAGCGACGGCGACAGGCGCATAGTGGGCGAGAGCCTGCGTATGGTGGGCATAGAGCATCTTGCCGGACGCATGGCAGGCACACTGAGCGACGGTGAGCGACAGAAGATGATGACGGCGAAGGCGCTGGCGCAGCAGACCAGCGTGGTGTTTCTCGACGAGCCTACGGCTTTTCTCGACTATGGCAGCAAGGTGGAGACTCTGCAGATGCTCCGTTCGCTGTGTCATGACAACGGCAAGACGATACTCCTCTCCACACACGACCTCGAACTGGCCCTGCAGATTGCCGACGACCTGTGGGTGATGACTTATGAGCGGCTCATCACCGGACCTACCGCCGCCCTCGCCGCCGACGGCACCCTGTCGCGGTTTATCGACAAGCGCGGCATCCGCTTCGATCCCACCACGATGACGATACGTGTGGTGGCGGAATAGCTTACCCTTTTTTTACTTGTTTTACTGAAATTGGAAGCCTGACTGTGGCAAATGGTCAGGCTTGGAATCCCTCAACGGTAATTGACTGATTGGGGTAGGAAAATAGATGCGAAATCTGCCCAATTCCGATATATATTCCTTGTTTTTTTATATCATATATTTCGATTGGTCATTTTTTTTCATTACCTTTGCCAGCACAATTTGGTACGAAGACAATTTCGATATTTTACTGATGAGGAAAGAGAAGACCCTCGTTCAGGCTACTAAGAAGTATATAAAAAATTAATTTACAAACAAAATTCAGTTATCTGTTTATGAAGAAAGAAGAGCAATCTTTTGGCTGCGGCATATCCGTGTCGCAGAAAGGACATGCCCTGTCTGGATGGATCTTGCGGTTCGTCCCTCTCTTCGCTATGCTTTTCGCCACTCTGGCGGCAAAGGCAGCAAGCGATGGCGACGGCGTGAAGTTCAATCCGGGGGTGAGGTATTCGCAGTGGGCGATAAACTCCAGGGCGCATGATTTTTATGCCAATACCACAGCTTTCGGTCTGGCGAAGTATAAAGCCGACGGAACCAGTGTGGAGATTAAGCGAAAAGACTCGAAAGATAAGCTGGACTATGTCCCGGGTCTCGTTGCAAAGTCGATGATAGAGGCAGCCGACTATTATCAGAATTTTGATTGGTCGAAGCCTTGGTTCGCAAGCGTAAAGGAGTATGGCGATGATTATTATAATAGCGTGCCAAACGGTGGCGGTAGCCTCGACGACCTCAACGCCGTGAAGCTCTACATCGGAATCTATAACTACAAGAATGCATCGGCAACAGATAAGGAAAATGCCCAAACGGCTATCGGCAGGGCAACGGAAGGTCTTATAGCCCACAACAATAGCTATAGCATCCAGTCTGGCACTCTCGCCGGCGACAAAGTAGTGGGAGGATGGTTCCACAAGACAGCCTACAACAACCAGATGTGGCTCGACGGCGCATATATGGGTTCGGCACTGCTCGCTCAGATCGTGAATTTCAATGGCACCGGCTCAAACGTGTTCGGCAGCGCCGACAAGGATTGGAATATGGTGTTCAAGCAGCTCGACATCGTGTGGAACATGTGCTGGAATTCTACAGACAAGCTGATGTATCACGCCTTTGAGGCGAATGCTGGAACGAAGGAATCTAATTCGCATGCCGACACATGGCAAGGACTGAACGGCAAGACGGAGCCATATACCTTCCATTCGGCTGCCTATTGGGGACGCGCCAACGCATGGTATATCTTCGCCCTCGTGGATGCCCTCGAAGCGATGGGTAAGGCAGGAAGAACTACTGACGCCAACTACACCACTCTGAAAACTCATCTGCAAGAGCTCGCCGCTGGCATCGTGGCGCGTCAGGCAGACAATGGCGGATGGTATCAGCTGCTCGACAAAACAGATTCTTTCGAGGCAACCAGCTACAACAGCAACTGGTCAGGCAAGCCAGCGAGCGCGACCAATTATATCGAGACTTCTGCCACGGCAATCTTCTCTGCGGCTTTGTTCAAGGCGGCGCGTCTTGGACTGATTGACGCCACATACAAGGAGAATGCCAAGAAGGCTTTCGAATGTCTGGTGAACAACTACACATATCAGAAAGACGGAAGTCTGGAGATATGGGGCAGCTGCCGGTCGGCAGGACTCGGCGGTGGAACAGATAAAAAATACGCTGCAGGCGGCGAGAAATACCGCGACGGTTCCAATGAATATTATCTGCTGGGCTATGACGTGCCGATGGTGAAGAAAACGGACAACCTTACCGAGGGCAAGGTGCTCGGCGGTTTCATCATGGCGGCAACAGAATATGAGCGCGCTTATCAGAATCAGGACGGTAGTGCTCAGATTCTCTTCTCTTATGACCTGCAGCCTTCTTACGATTTGACGCAGTCGGACGCTACGGCTCCCGTTGTGGAGGTGTGTGGCACAGATGCAGCTAATGCGACATACCAGTGGTATGACGCCAATACTGATGCTGCCGTAAAGGGAGCCACAGAGGCTCAGTTCATTCCTCAAACCACAGGCAACTATTACTGCAAGGCTACAGTGGACAACACGAGCATACAGACGAGTGCGACGAATATCAAGGTTAATAATACTGGAGGTGGCGAGACCGGAGGGGAAACGACGACGGAGACGGTGTTCTCTTATGATGTACCTGCTTCAGGTGAACTGTCAACTACTGATACCAATGAAGGTGTAACCGGCGGTAAAATTATGTTTGCTTCTAAAACAAATGCAGGAGGCAAGTATAAAATTGATAATGATACAAAAAAATATGTAAAGGTTACCCTTAGCGGTAATTCGCTTAAGGCAGGAGATGTTATTTCCGTTAAAGCCTCAGCGTCAAATTCTGGCTATGGCTGTTTTGCAGCATTGGATACAGACAAAAAAACGACTTTAAAACTGGGTAACCTTACCGGTAAAGGTCCAGAAGATATTTCTTATACTGTTACCGAGAAAGATATTCTTAACGGGCAATCTTCTTTCTATTTGTTTAGAGAAACAGGTAAGTCAATTTATGTTCATTCCATCACCATCACCCGCAAGACCACTACTCAGACGACCTCTCCTCTGGTTATCGCAGTGGAAGACGTGGAGATGAATGTCACCGACGAAGAGACTCTGCAACCGGAAGTGAGAGTGTATGGCATTGGCGGCAAACTTCTTACTCTCGGCTCAGATTATACCCTGTCTTTCTCTACCGACAACAATAACGTGACCATCAATGAAAACGGAGTGTTCACGGCGGCAGGAAGCAAGTCCAATTATACTGAAGGCGTCACCAACGTCACCGTTACGGCTACACCGTCGGCTGAGCTTGCCGGACAATATACCGAAGCAAAATGGACCTTCAAGTTCACCGTGAGGAAGGGCAAGATGAAGCCCGTGTTCATGCCTGCATTCAAAGGCGCTACCATCAAGGTGAAAACAGGTACGAAGAAGACCATCGAGGTGCCTCTCAATTATGGAGGAGAGAACGTGAGCGGATATTTCGATGTGACATACTCTTGCTCAGGTTTGTCAGGGCTGACAAGCTCGGACAACAAAATGACATACAAGTTCAACACGGTAGGCACATACACTATAACGGTCAGCGCCACTCCTAAAGTCATAAATCAAGGCAAAGACGATGAGTTCAACTATGCTGATGAGTATGACGCTCCGGATAATGTGACATTCACTGTTGACGTGAGCGATGGTTATAAGGTTCCTAAGGTCACTCTCAATCCTTCTGCCGACAAGACAATCTATGTTGGCGAAGTGGTGGATGCTCCAGCCGTAAGCGTTACTGATGCACAGGGTACGGCAATCGACAAGAGCAAATACACTATGGAGTGGACATCCTTCGCACCCGACGTTTGTAAGGTGGATGCCACAACGGGCAAGATTGAAGGCGTGAGCGCCGGCGACAAGTTGAAGATACAGCTGAAAGTGAGCGGAGATGGCTTTGAGGATGTGTTCGCATATCTCCTCGTTTCTGTTGACGACCCCGCGAAATATCGCGTGAAGGCTCCTGGTTCGGGAGTGACATACAGTCCGATGACACCATTATTCAATCAGAACAAGACCCTCGCCGTGACTCTCGGCGGATGGAGCTTCACCGACCGCGACACGGCTCCCGTGTCGAAAGAGGGACTCACCTATGGCGATAAAAACAAATGGGCTGATGACTCTTCTAAGGCAACCTGGGTTATCAAGGGCTTCGACTATTATCTCCCCGGTCTCACATGTCAGAATGCTCGTCAGGAAGACGGTGCCTGTCCGTTGCCAAGCGAGACGCAGTGGTATGACGGAAAACTGCAGAAGGTAAAGGGCAGCACGGTAGATCCGATGTTCTATGTGCCATGCTCGGGAGCATATCTCACTGTGGAACCGAAGACCAACGGTAAGGTGAGCGTCAGCGTGTTCCAGAATGGAGTGTTCGACAAGTCGGGCGGCGTTTACGCATACCGTCCGCAGCGCCGTGTGTTCGTGCTGGACGAGGCAGGAAAGGTGGTGGCATCTGAGGCGACAATCAGTGCTACAGGAGGCAAACTCACTGTGGCAGACAAGAAGGCTACCGACAAACTGGCAAATCCATACGATATAACAAACTATCCTTGTAACATCACTGGACTGGCAACCGGTCCTGCCACAACGGGTGGCGGAAAGGACAGCAATCCTTCTCCTACCGTAGAGGACGTTAAGAACCATTTCCGCGGCATGACATCCTTTGATATGAGCGCCACTGGATTCCAGAACAACGTTTACGAAAGCAATATCGACAACAAGGCAACGTGGGGCGAAAATGCCACACCGAACAATGGTGCCGACGACAATGTGATGGGTTCTCACGGATGGTCGGTGCTCGTGGATGCGGCGGTGACTTACACCTTCGACGTGAAGGCTGGCAAGACATATTATATATATAACTACGGTTCGAAGCTCGGTTTCTATGGATTCTCATTTGATGAGGCTAAGGGACAGACGGTGAAGAACTATGAATTCAATGACGATGCGACAAACACCATCGAACCGACCAAGGCTGGTGAACTGACCAGGGCGAAGGTGAACCGCAAAATGACGGCTGGCGTGTGGACAACATGCGTGCTGCCGTTCAGCCTGAACAAGCAGCAGGTGGATGCCATATTTGGAAAGACTTACGACAGGGAAAATTCCGACGGAACGCAGATTCTGTATTTCGACCGTGTGGAGGGAACGAAGGCTATTTTCGTGCGCCATGCCTACAACAATATCGTAGCTGGCAAACCGTTCCTCATCAAACCGGCACAGGATGTCGCCTCTATCAATACGGCAGAGGTGGAAGGCTATCCTTACGTGACGATAGAGAACACTCAGCCGGCAGAATGGTGCAAGGGCAACGGATATGTATGGATGGCGAGCTACAGCAACGACCTGACGGTGAAGGAGGGCGACTGCTTCATCAGCAACAAAGACGGTTCGTTCAAGAATTTCGTCGGCGACCCGGGCACGCTGAAGGGCTTCCGCGGTTATCTCAAGAATATCGGCACCAACGGAGTGTCTGAGGCAAAGAAGCTCACCGTGGGCATGGGCAGCAATGTGACAACCGACGAGACTTCGGCAATCGACGGTATCTTGATCGACGGTGACATGCCGGCAGACAGCGTCACCGCAGCAGACGGTAAGGTGTATAACCTCAACGGACAGGTTGTGGCAACCTCATACCGACAGTTCCAGGCATTGCCCGGCGGCGTGTATGTGGTTAACGGAAAGAAAGTAGTGAAGTAAGCAAGCTCCAGAATACTTGTAGCAAACAAGTTTCTGGATAACTTGAAGTAACAAGTTCTGAATACTTGTAGCAGCAAGTTCTGAATACTTTTAGCAGCAAGTTCTGACAACTTATCGCAGTCAAGTTCTTACAGCTTGTAGAAACTAATAATAAATGTAACAATGAACAAGAAAACATATATCACCCCACAGACCACGCTTGTGAAATGTCATATCGAGGGCGTGATGCAGCAATTGTCAAAGACAGGTGGAGAAAGTAAAGTAGACCCCAACACGCCAATCGCCCCTCCACCGGGTGGCACTGGTGGAAGTGACGAATTGAGCAAGGAGAACTCCGGACTCCTTTGGGACTATTAGTCCCGCTTCTTTTTCTTTTTGTCGGCATCATGCCGGGATAGGGTAGCTCACAGCTCCCTATCCGCATGATGTCCATGCAAGTCGCTATGACTGAACGGCATAATCTCCGTTAGTGTATCAGATGCCGTAATGTCTGTTTATACATCAGACGATGTAATGTCAGTTTATACATCAGACGGTGTATCTCTGTTAGTGTATCAGACGGTGTAATGTCTGTTTAGTGTATTAGACGTCGTAATGTCTTTGACTCTAAAATAAATAGCGCAATAAATTTTGTCAGGTGGAAAAAATACCGTACCTTTGCATCGCAAAATTGCGCTTGTGGCGAAATTGGTAGACGCGCCAGACTTAGGATCTGGTGTCTCGCGACGTGTAGGTTCGAGTCCTATCAGGCGCACACAGAGAAATCCTAACTGCTTGATATTGGCAGTTAGGATTTTTTCGTGTATGAAATTGCCGAGTTTTTGCCAACACAATTTCGTGCTGATTATACAGTCCGTCCTGTATATATCAACAACAATCTGTCAAGAGGAACTTTCAAACGAACCATGAAGGCGACTATCATTGTACGGAGCAAGAGCTGAAAATGATGCTCCGTGATGCCAATGAAGCAGGCAATGATGGATTGTTGTTGGAATACTACACAATGGACGACATTGACATCCCAACATTGGAACGCTTCCGTCAGATGTTTCAGAACTTGCATCCAGAGCATCAATGGAACTCGGCAGAACATAAGGAGTTTCTAACGAACTTTGGAGGTTATACACGAGACCGAAGGACTGGAAAAGAAGGACTGACTATGGCTGGACTCTTAATGTTTGGCAAAGGATTGCCCGTTCGTGAACGTTTCGACAATCTGCGAATGGACTACATTGACAAATCCAATTTGATAGGCGCCAACGCTATAGCGACCGATTGACATACGATGGGACTTGGGAAAACAACCTGTTCAACTTTATTCGCATGGTCATTCCGAAACTGACACGTGATTTGCCTCACCCTTTCAGTATGGACGGTGTAGTGCGCAAAGACGATACGCTTCAAGCCAAGGCTGTGCGTGAAGCCGTTACAAATATGGTTATTCATTCCGATTTTATGGTGAATGGAGTGCTGAAAGTTGAAAAGTATGACGATTGTTTTGTTCTGACCAATCCAGGACTTCTGAAACTTCCTATTGAGCAGATTTACAAAGGTGGCGAGTCAAAGGCACGTAATCAGCGTATGCAGAATATGTTCC
>UMGV01019118.1_pt1 | contig 23691 bp, 18 predicted proteins | sample 1965361 | NCBI WGS metagenome assembly UMGV01 (sample SAMEA4836081, study PRJEB28245) | human gut metagenome | biome: gut microbiome; material: fecal sample | place: Denmark | collected 2008
CGACAACTTTATACCCTAAACAGATATAAAATTACAATTATTACGAAAACTCTTGATATATTAAGTATAGTATGAAAAAAATCCAAGTTCTTACTCTCACTGCTTGCTCAATGCTGGCACTGTCAAGCTGCTCGAACAAGATGGTTCTTACAGCCGACAACTTCGAAGTTGTACCCAACCCGCTGGAGACACAGACGGGCATGGTTCCCTCAACAATCAATGGCTCTTTCCCTGAGAAATTCATGAAGAAGAAGGCCGTTGTAACCGTTATCCCCGAGCTGCGTTACGCTGGACAGGCCACACAGGGCCAGTCGGCAACATTCCAGGGCGAAAAGGTGCTGGGCAACAACCAGACCATTTCTTACCGCTTGGGCGGACGCTACACCATGCGCTCAACCGTTCCTTACAACGACGATATGCAGAAGAGTGAACTGTGGATGACCTTCAAGGCATACAAAGGCAAGAAGGAAATTCAGATACCTGCCGTAAAGGTTGCCGATGGCGTTATCGCTACCAGCGAGCTTTACAAGAAGACATTGCTGAGCGATGGTGGCTGCCAGGCCGTTGACTCGTTCCAGCGTGTAAAAGCTCAGAAGCAGGAAGCAAACATCAAGTTCCTCGTAAACCAGGCCAACCTGCGTAAGAGCGAGCTGAAGAACAACTCGGTAACCGAGTTTGTTGAAATGCTGAAGAAAATCAATGCCGACCGCGAAGGCTTCAACCTCTCAAACGTAGAGGTACAGGCTTATGCCTCACCTGAGGGTGGCTTCAAGTTCAACGACAAGCTGGCTGGCAAGCGTCAGGACGTTTCTGAGAAGTATGTGAAAGACCAGCTGAAGAAGACTAAGATGAACGCCAACATCGACGCTCACTATACCGCACAAGACTGGGACGGCTTCCAGCGCCTGGTACAGGCTTCAAACCTGCAAGACAAAGACGTTATCTTGCGCGTGCTGAGTATGTACAAAGATCCCGAGGAGCGCGAGCAGCAAATTCGTAACATGTCTGCCGCTTTCCGCGAGCTGGCCGACGGCATCCTGCCCGAGCTGCGTCGTTCACGCCTCATCATCAACTATGAAACAATCGGTCGCTCAGACGATCAGATTCAGGAGCAGTACAACGCCGACGCTGCTAAGCTGTCTGCCGACGAGCTTCTCTACTTCGCTTCTCTGCAAGACACTCAGGCCGACCAGGAGAAGGTTTACAAGAAGACTGCCGAGCTGTATGACAAAGACTATCGCGCATACAACAACCTCGCTACCATCGCGCTGAGCAAGGGCGACAAGGCGGCTGCCGCTTCTTACCTGGCTAAGGCTCTGGCACTCGACGCCAACTCGGCTGAGAGCAACGCTAACAAGGGCCTGATGAGCCTGGCTGCTGGCAACATGGCCGAGGCCGAGGCTGCTATCGCTAAGGGCGCTACCTCAGAGACCACTGCCTACGCACAGGGTGTGCTCAGCCTCGCTAAGGGCAACTATGCTCAGGCTCAGCAGCTCTTCGGCGACAAGAAGACCAACAGCGCTGCCCTGGCACAGCTCTTAGCTAAGGACTACAACGCTGCCTCAAAGACACTTGACAAGGTAGAGAACGCCGACGCTATGACCGACTATCTGCACGCTATCGTTGCAGCACGTCGTGGCAACAAGTTTGCTGCTACCTCATACCTGAAAGAGGCGCTGAAGAAGGATCCCTCGTTGAAGGCATACGCTGACAACGACCTCGAGCTGGCTATCACTAAGTAATAAGCCCGCGCTACGAGAGAAACGTCTATCATAAATAGATATCTCAACAATTAAATATAATTTTATATCGCCGAGCAGCACGCGCCATTCTGTTGGCCTTGTGATGCTCGGCGTTTTTGCTTTTATGATGAAACATTGCAGCTTACTAATCAGACATTGCACACTGCTACTGCTGTGCGCCACACTGCTGCTGACAGCCTGTGGCACCGACGGCGGACACTTCAAGATTGAAGGCCGACTGCTGCACATAAACGGTGGCGAGTTTTATGTTTACAGCCCCGATGGCGACCTAAACACCATCGACACCATCAAGGTGCAGGCCGGACGCTTCAGCTACGAGATGCCGTGCACACGCCCACAAACGCTGATGATTGTCTTCCCCAACTATACCGAGCAGCCCGTCTTTGCACAGCCCGGAAAGAGTGTTGACATTGAGGGAGAGGCATCGCACCTGAAAGAGATGAAGGTTACGGGAACGAAAGACAACGAACTGATGAACGGTTTTCGCAAGCAGGTGGCGTCGTGCTCGCCACAAGAGGCTAAAAGCAAGGCCGAAGCCTTCATCAAAGAGCATCCCGCATCAATGGCGAGCAACTATCTGGTGTGGCGCTACTTCATACAAGCGCAGCAACCCGACTTGGTGGGCGCCAGCCGTCTGCTAAAGCTCATCAGCGAGGCGCAACCTAAAAACGGATACATCAAACGACAGCTGCAGCAGCTACAGGCTATGGGCACCAGCCTAACGGTGGGAAGCCCGGTGCCCGCCGTTAACGCCGTGGCTACCGACAGCACACGCATCAACAAGGCATGGCTCACTGAAAAGCCCGTCACCGTGGTGTGTGTATGGGCTACGTGCAACTATACCAGCCAGTCGATGTTGCGCCAAGCCACCGAAAAGGCCATCATGCAAGAAGGCAATATGCGCGTGCTGAGCATCTGCCTCGACCCCTCGCCCAAGGAGGCTATGAAGACGCTGAAGCAGCAAAGCATCACGCAATGCACCACCGTGTGCGACGGACAGATGCTGCAAAGCCCCATCTTCCGCGCCCTCGGCCTCTACGATTTGCCCGACAACCTTATCATTCGTAACGGGCGCATCGCTGCCATGCACGTCACCAACGACCAGTTTAGACAGGCATTGGAGAAATAAGAAACGGCTCAAATAATATTGTTGTGGGTTTAACCATCAATTTTCGCGCTTCGCGCGCCTAAATATTAATGTTTAATTAATGTTCAATTAATGGACATTAATGTTTAAAAAAACCGCAAGCAATGCAAAGCATTGCGAGCATAATAATATATTATTGAATTGTTAAACGACAACACCGAACAACATAGAACAACAAAAGGACAACAGGAACAACTTTTTCAATCCTATTCAGTATGAAACTATAGTTGTTCCTGTTGTCCTTTTGTTGTCCAGCGTTGTTGCTTTATTGTGCGTTGTACAATATTATTGTTTGTTGTTCTTTTGTTGCTCAGGGTTGTTGCTTGTTGTAGCGTATTGTCGTTTAACGATCACTCAAAATAAGGATCAAAGCGCTCGGCAGCCTCCTCCACCATTATTGCATCGCCATTGCCATAGCGGTGCCACAGCTTGTTTACAGCCTGCGATAGCGAGGCCGAAGGGCCAACGGTTGAAACAGAAGAAGAAGCAACAGAAGAAGCTGAAGCGACAGAAGCACTGGAAGAACCTAACAGCCGTTCGCGCCGATGTTCGGGTATGCAAGGGTCTTCAGCCAAGCACAGCTTCAGCACCTGCACCACCTCGTCGGGGCTCACATGAAGGCGTTTGGCCAGCAGTTGCACCTCAGGCGTTGTAGCCTTCATCGTGTCAGGAATAAGTTGGAAATAAAGGTTCAGAATGAGGGTGAGCATAGCGGGCGTCATGGCCGTATCGTCGGCCACAGGACAATAGTCGCGCTCAAAGTCGTTGTCTATGCACACATCCTCGAAGAACAATCCGCCCGTGCCAAAGCCCGCCATCTGCCTGAGCAGCTTCGCGTCGCGCGACAGTCGGCGAGCGTTGCCCTCATACAGTGTGCGCAGGCGTTGTATCAGCGGGCGCTGGTTGCGCTCCACCTCCTCCAGCCTTTCATAAATGTAGAAAGGCGGTATGTGCAGTTCGATGCTCAGGTCTACCACCCCCTTGCTATACATTACCTTCATGCCCATAGGCTTAGCAAGATATAGCTTGATGATGAGTGGCCAATACTGGTCGTTCCACAGCGGATGCACGTGCATAGGTTTGCTTGGTTTTATTTCACAGCGATACACTCTACCTCTACCAGGGCACCCTTGGGCAATGTTTTCACTGCCACGGCCGAGCGTGCGGGATAGGGTTGCTCGAAGAACTGAGCATACACCTCGTTCATAGCGGCAAAGTTGTCCATATCTGAGAGGAAGACGGTGGTCTTCACCACATGGGCAAGGTCGGTGCCAGCCTCGGCCAAGATGTTACGGGCGTTGGTAAGCGCCTGACGGGTTTGCTCTTTAATGCCTCCAGGCACAAACTGGTCGGTGGCAGGGTCGATGGGCACCTGTCCTGATGCAAACACCATGTTGCCAGCCTCAATGGCTTGGCTGTAAGGACCTAACGCTTTGGGAGCGTTGTCGGTATGTATTGCTTTGTTCATAATTATATTGTTATTATTAAAGAATAAGCCTAAATAGGCCGAGATAAGCCTAAATAAGCCGTAGTAATCAATTCTAACAAAGGCTTAGAAAGACCCAGAAAGGCCTAACAGGCACAGGCACTGTCACAGGCTTAAGCTTAGTAGCCTAACCTTACACAATCTTAAAGCCTTGCTCTTTCAGCTGGCGTCGTATCTCGTTCACATGCTCTTTGTTCTTGGTCTCGGCCGTGAGGCGTAAGAGGCAAGCGTTAACATGTTCGCTGTCGGCATTGCGTTCGTGGTTCACGCTGATAATGTTGGCGCCCAAGCTGGCTATCACCGAGCTCACAGCCACCAGCTGTCCGGGTTTATCGTCAAGCTCAATGCACAGCGTGCAGATGCGTCCGCTCTTTGTCAAGCCGCGGTTGATCACACGGTTCAAGATGGTAACATCGATGTTTCCGCCGCTTACCACGCACACCGTTTTCAGGCCCTTCACCGGCACCTTGTTAAACATAACGGCGGCCACGCTGGCAGCACCCGCACCTTCGGCCACCATCTTCTCGCTTTCAAGCAGATGCAAGATAGCGGCACATATCTCGTCTTCGGTCACGGTAACAATGTCGTCAACATATTCAGAACACGTCTTGAAGGTGAGCGAGCCAGGCTCTTTCACGGCGATGCCATCGGCAATGGTCGACACCGAGAGCAGCGCCTCTTGCTTGTTGTCGTGCAAGCTATTTACCATGCTGGGAGCGCCTTCGGCCTGAACGCCAAACACCTTGATGTTGGGGTTCAACGACTTGATAGCGAAGGCAATGCCCGAAATAAGGCCGCCACCGCCCACAGGCACTACCACGGCCTCAACATCGGGCAGCTGGTCAAGCAGCTCAAGGCCTATGGTGCCTTGTCCGGCAATCACGTTCTCGTCGTCAAAGGGGTGGATAAAGGTGTAGCCGAACTCGTCGCGCAGCTGCAACGCCTTCTGATAGGCATCGTCATAAACGCCAGGCACGAGGCACACCTCGGCACCCAAACGGCGCGTAGCCTCTACCTTGCTGATGGGAGCGCCCTCGGGCAGACAGATGAGCGACTTGATGCCCATGGCCGAAGCGCCGAGCGCCACGCCCTGTGCATGATTGCCTGCCGAGCAAGCTATCACGCCCTTCGCCTTCTCCTCGTCGGTAAGCTGCGATATCTTATAATAGGCGCCACGTATCTTAAACGATCCTGTTTTCTGCAAGCACTCGGGCTTGAGGTACACGTCACACTCGGGGTTCACCTTCTGTGCATGCACGAGGTTTGTCTTTCTGATGGTTTTGCTCAACACGTAGCGAGCCTTGTAAAAGTTGTCTAAGTTCAACATTCTTCTTTTCCTGATAGTAACTTAATGCCATTGAGTGCAGCGCATCGTCGCGGTACGCCCAACATATATCTTTATTTAAGTTTCGCAAGTTTTCAACTTGCTGTCAGTAAACGAGTTGACAAGTAGACAAGCTACTACCCATACTGATCAAAGTTATTATAAAGAGTTTGAGTTGTAAAAGCAAACAGCTCGTTAACTCGTCAACTTGTTAACTATCAGCATGCCAAAGGCATGCGAAACTTAAATTTCTTTTGCAAAGATACCTATAATTTTCGGGTCGGCCCACTATTTAGGTCGCTTTTTTTATCTTGTCAGCCCACATCTTGACACATCTTTATGCCTATTATCTCACTCCTTTCATCTGGATGGTGAGCGAGGCGGCATCAAGCGAGAGCAAGTCGCTGTCGATGAAGCGGTTTAAGGTGCCATCGGCGGCCAACTGTGCGGGCGACCCCTGCACCAACGCTCCATCAGTCATCACCCATAGGTGGTGAGCAAGCTGCAGGGCAAGTCCCAAGTCGTGCGTAGAGAGCAACACCGTGCGTTGCCCCTCAACAGCCAGTCGGCGCAACAACGCCATCACGGCCGCCTTGCTGGGATAATCGAGAAAGGCGGTAGGCTCGTCGAGCACAATGGTGGGCGTGTGCTGAGCCAGAGCGCGGGCAATGGTGGCTTTCTGTCGCTCGCCATCGCTCACCTCGTCGAGCAAGCGGTGACGCAGATGCTCAATGCCCACCTGGCGCATAGCCTCGGTGCAGACGGCATGGTCGGCTTCTGACAGTCGGCCCCAAAAGCCTGTGTAGGGGGCTCGACCCATAGCTACCAGTCGGCCGATGGTGGTATGTGGCAACTGGGGCGTGGCCGACAGCACCACCGCCACCTGTTGCGCTCGTTGGGCGGCACTCAGCACATCGGTGCGCTGGCCATCAATGCTCACACAGCCCTTCAGCGGCTTCTGCAGGGCGGCCACCGTGCGCAGCAAGGTCGACTTTCCCACACCATTACCTCCCACAAGGCAGGTAAGCTGTCCGGGATGGGCTTCGGCCACAAGCCCTTGGGCCACAATGTGGGCAGAGCCTTGGCGGGCGGCATAGCCTATGGTAAGGTGGTTGAGGGCAATGCCTTGGGTGAGCTGACCATTGCCTGAGGCTGGCCTTTTCTCTGCACCGTGGGTGGGTATATCATAGGTTTGCATAGCGTAATGTTGTTGATATTTATGTGCAAATTTATAGAAAAATATCTTATTTGCCCGTCATTTTTTGTTTACCTTTGCAAGAAACAGAAAGAAAAACAAGATTTTAAGGCATGCAAACATCAAATACGCCCGTGCAGGCACTCATGCAACAAAAAATGCTGTTGCAGATAGAATATGCTTGCGAGAAGGAGCAATTCAAACAACTGACACAGGCCACGTCAATAGCCCGAAAGGTGAAACGTGGCGACGCGTGGCTACAGGTGTCGGTGGGACGCGCCTACTGGAACTCGCTGAACCAAGCCATCGTTGAGCTGGTGCGACGCGACACAGGAACGGCCGACGACGACATTGAACACAACTTTGAATGTGGGCGCCCCGTATGCTTCTTCACCCTCGACCCCGCAGCACCCGACAAGCTGCACTGGCTACCCATGACGGGCACCGTGAGCTGGGCTGGCACCGACCGCATGGCCGTGCAGGTGGCCGACGTGTCGCAAGGCACTCTGCTGCAACAGACTATGGGCGTGGGCGTGCAGATAGGCTTCGACGAAACCAGCTACCGACTGATGTTTGAAGCCCTCGACCGCGCCATCCGGGCCCGTGGCAACCGCTTGGCTTATCTGCGCGACGTGTTCTACACGCCGCAAATGGCGCTGCAACACTTCACCTTCACACCACCTCGGCTGACTTGGCTCAACGCATCGCAAGAAGAGGCCGTGGCACGCGTGCTCTGCGCTAAAGATGTGATGGTGCTGCACGGCCCTCCTGGTACAGGCAAGACCACAACGCTGGTAGAGGCCATCAACGAAACGCTGACGCGTGAAAGCCAGGTGATGGTATGCGCTCAAAGCAACATGGCCGTCGACTGGATAGCACGCAAACTGATGGAGCGCGGCATCAGCGTGCTGCGCATTGGCAATCCCGCTCGCGTTGACGACCATCTGCTGGCCAGCACCTACGAACGACGCTTTGCCGACCACCCCGACTACCCTCAGCTGTGGAGCACACGAAAGGCTATACGCGAACTGCGTGGCACCCGACGCCGAACCGACAACTGGCACCAAAAGGTGGAACGGCTGAAGAGCCGAGCCGTAGAACTGGAGGTGCGTATTCATGCCGACGTGTTTGGCGAGGCGCGTGTGATAGCCTGCACACTGACGGGAGCCGGCAGCCGAGCCATGGAGGGCCAGCACTTTGCCACACTGTTTATCGACGAGGCGGCACAAGCCCTCGAAGCGGCCTGCTGGATAGCTATACGGCGCGCGGGACGTGTGGTGCTGGCGGGCGACCACTGTCAGCTGCCACCCACCGTAAAAAGCGTGGCGGCCATGCGCGGAGGTCTGGCCACCACACTGATGGAGCGCATCGTGCACACGCACCCCGAAGCGGTGCAACTGCTTGAAATGCAGTATCGTATGAAACGCTCCATCATGCAGTTTTCAAGCAATTGGTTCTACGGCGGAAAGGTGCTCACTGCCCCTGAGGTAGAGCATCGCGGCATACTCGACTACGACTGCCCCATGCAGTGGATTGACACGCCACTGGAGGGCGCTCACGAAGAGTTTGTGGGCGAAAGCTTTGGGCGCGTAAACCGTCAAGAGGCAAAACTCTGCGTGCAAACGCTACGCGACTATTATATGAAGATAGGACGCGCGCGAGCCTTAGACGAACAAATAGATGTGGGCGTCATCTCGCCTTACCGCGCTCAGGTGCAATATCTGCGCCAACTGGTGCGCGCCGACGAATGGTTGCGCCCCTTACGACGCCTCATCACCATCAACACCGTCGATGGCTTTCAAGGGCAAGAGCGCGACATCATCATCATATCGCTGGTGCGCGCCAACGATGATGGACAGATAGGCTTCCTCGCTGACCTACGTCGCATGAATGTAGCCATCACCCGTGCGCGCATGAAGCTCATCATCATTGGCAATGCCGACACCCTGGCTCGACACAAGTTCTATAAAGAGCTACACCAGTATGTTATGGGGCTGGCCGAGCAGCCAGAGATATAAGGGCCACCTATAAGACCTATAAGGCCTATAACCCCTATAAGCCCCATAACACCTATAAGTCCCATAAGACCTATAAGACCCATTAGCCCCATAACCCCCATAACCCAAAAAAAGGCCTGCCTCACGTGATTGTGAGGCAGGCCTTTTTCATTATTTCTTATTATCTATTCTTTTCAGAACAGCATTTCATTTATGCCTTAGCTACAACAGTAGCCTCATCAGTCTCCTTGATGCGACGACCCATTACGCGGAAGGCGATGGGCGAAGCCACGAAGATTGACGACAATGTACCGATAACCACACCAAGGCTCATAGCGAAGGCGAAGCTGCGGATGCTCTCTCCACCGAGGAAGAGGATGCAGAGCAACACGATCAATGTAGAGAGTGATGTGTTGATGGTACGTGCCAAGGTCTGGTTGATAGAGTCGTTGAAGAGCGACTGCAGCTCAGCCTTAGGATGCAAGCCCAGGTTCTCACGGATACGGTCGAATACCACCACCTTATCGTTGATAGAGTAACCTATCACGGTAAGCAAGGCACCGATAAACGTCTGGTCAATCTCGAGTGAGAACGGCATCCAGCCCCAGCACAGCGAATAGATACCCAGCACAAACACGGTGTCGACAGCCAGCGCCACGGTAGAACCTACCGAGAAAGCCAGGTTGTGGAAACGTATCAAGATATAGATAAAGATGGCAACCAATGCGATGAGCACGCTGATGATAGCGCCATAAGTGATATCCTTAGCGATAGAGGGGCCTACCTTTGTTGAGGTAACGATAGAGCCACCGGTACGGATATCGGGGTTCTTAAAGGCCTTCACATCCTTCTGTGTTACCAAGTTAGCCTTCTTCAGTGTGTTGAACAGGATGGTCTCAGCCTGGTCGTCAACCTTCGGGTCGTTGCTCTCAATCTTATAGTTGGTTGAGATACGAATGGTCTTATGGTCAGTACCCAGTGCCAGTGCGCTTGATGTGCAGCCAGGGAACGCCTCCTGCAACAGTGCACGAACCTGCTCGGGCTCAACAGCCTTCTCAAAGGCGATAACATAGTTGCGACCACCCGTAAAGTCGATGCTGCGGCTCAAGCCACGCACGCCGAAGCTTACAGCAAACACAGCGATGCAAACAACCACGAAGGCGAATGTCTTCTTATAGATGTTCATGAAGGGGAAGTTGACATTCTGCATCAGGTTACGTGAGAAGCGTGTGCAGAAGGTCTGACCCAACCAGCGATCCTTCTTCATCTGGTGCTCGTAAACGAGACGTGTGAGGAACACAGCGGTGAAGAATGAACAAACGATACCGATGATCCAAGTGGTGGCGAAGCCGCGGATGGGGCCTGTACCAAACACATAAAGGATAACACCTGTGATGATTGATGTCAAGTTAGAGTCGAAGATAGCCGAGAAGGCGTTGCTGTAACCCAGCTGGATTGACTGCTTGATGCCCTTGCCCGAGCGCAACTCTTCCTTGGTACGTTCATAGATAAGCACGTTAGCGTCGACGGCAGTACCCAGCGACAGCACCATACCAGCGATACCACTCATGGTGAGGGCTGCTTGGAACGAAGTAAGGATACCCAGCGTGAAGAACAAGTTGACAATCAGTGCCAAGTTGGCCATCATACCAGGGATAACGTCGTACATAATAACCATGTACAGCATCAAGATAACGAAGGCGATAACGAATGAGATAACACCCTGCTGGATTGACTGTGCACCCAGTGTAGGACCTACCACCTCTTCCTGTACGATACGTGCGGGAGCGGGCATACGACCCGACTTCAAGGTGTTGGCCAAGTCTTTTGTATCTTCGATGGTGAAGTTACCTGTGATTGACGACTGTCCGCCAGCAATCTCTCCATTTACGCGGGGAGCCGAGTAAACGCTTCCGTCAAGCACGATAGCGATGGCCTTGCCTACGTTAGCCTTGGTCAGCGCTGCCCAGCGGCGAGCGCCGTCGGTGTTCATGCTCATGCTTACCTCAGGAGCACCTGAGAGGTGGTCAAACTGGTCTTTAGCGTCGGTGATAACGTCGCCTTCCAGCGGAGCGCGGCCATTGGTTGAAGTAACCTTGATGGCGTGCAACTCATATACATTCTTAACGGTGAGGCCGTCAGCGGGCTTAGCGCTCCACAGCAGCTTCAGGTTAGCGGGCAGAATACGCTTAGCGGCAGCCGAATTGATGATAGCGTTCACGGCAGCGGTGTCGCGCACGTTAGCATAGCCTACGGTGCTCAGCGCGCCCTGGCCAGTGGTCTGCAAGATAGCCAGCAGCGGGTGCTGCTTCTTCATAGCCTCCTCGGCGCGAGTGTTGGCAGCCTTATTGGCAGCGGTCTCCTCCTTAGTATTGTCGGCAATCTTAAACTTAGCGTTAGCCTCATTCTTTGCCACGTCAGCTTTTGCCTCTTCAGCCTTAGCCTCATCAGCTTTAGCCTGTGCAGCGGTGTCGGCCTCTTCAGCATGTCCACCGTTAGCCACCTGCTGGTCAAGCTGTACCAGGTAGGGCACAATCTCGTCGGCGTTGAAAGTCTCCCAGAACTCAAGGTTTGCGCTACCCTGCAACAGCTTACGCATACGCTCGGGCTCACGAATACCAGGCATTTCTACCATGATACGTCCTTGCTGACCTTCCAGCTTCTGAATGTTGGGCTGCACTACGCCAAACTTGTCGATACGGGTACGCACTACGTTAAACGAGTTGTCGATAGCGGACTGAGCCTCAGTGCGCAAGGCTTTCTCCACCTCGCTGTCGGTGCTCTGCGAGCTCACCTTGCCCTGCATCTGCTGTGTAGCAAATACTTCGGCCAGACGATGTCCGGGGGCGTTACGATGGTAAGCGTTAACGAAGAGGGTGATGAAGTCTTTCTGGCTGGTCTCTTCTTCCTTCTTAGCTTCGTTCATCGACTTTTTGAAGGCGGCGTCGGTCTTGTGGTCGGCCAATGTTTCGATAACATCGGGCACGCTCACTTCGAGGATGACGTTCATACCTCCCTTAAGGTCAAGACCGAGGCCAATCTGTGTCTCCAGACATTTCTGGTAAGAGTAGATGCCAAGGTACTTCACAGAGTCTTTGTAGTCTTGCTGTGCGATGGGGTCTTTAATCCTTTCAGCCTGAGCGTCATAGTAGCGTGTAGCTGCTGAGAACGACAGGTAGAAAAGGCTTGCCAGCGTCAGCAAGATGGCTGTTGTGATTACAATTCCTTTGTTCTGCATTTTCTTGTTTTTTTGTTTATTTATTTTTCAGTTTTTTCCTTCTTTGTTAAGGGGCATTGTCAAGGGGGTTACATTGTCAAGTTCTTTGTCAAGGGGTTTTCTTTGTCAAGTACGTTGTCAAGGGTCTCCTTTGTCAAGGTCGGCATTATGCGCTGCGCTATTGGCGTGCGAACATAATACAGGCGTGCAAAGATAACATTTTTTTCACACTACCGAAAATGTTTGCGCCTTTATTTATATAATTATGGCATTTGAAGGGCCAATCGGCATCTTTTCATGCTCTGTTAAAGGGTTTTTGGCAGCATTTTGTTACTTTTTCGCACATAATTACTTGTGCCATTCAGCAAGAAGCAGTAATTTTGCACAACGAAGAAGATATACTCATGTAACGAAGTTAATGGGTTGAGAAGTGAACGTTAATGGATTGAGAACAGAATGTTAAGTGATTGAGAACTGAACGTTAATGGATTGAGAACTGAACGTTAATGGGTTGAGAACAGAACGTTAACTTCAAAACTTAAAAACGAGTAACAAGGTTATAACAACAACGTGGAAACATTAAAAGAGAAGACCGCCCGCGGACTATTTTGGGGCGGCATGAACACCATGGTGCAGCAGGTTATCGGACTGCTGTTTGGCATCATCTTAGGGCGCCTATTGGCACCCTCCGACTATGGTATGATGGCCATTATCAGCGTGTTTGCCCTTGTTGCTACGGCCTTGCAAGACAGCGGGTTCAAGGTGGCGCTGGCCAACGAGAAGGCGCCCACGCACACCGAATACAACTCGGTGTTTTGGTTCAACATTCTTATGGGTGGCAGCCTATACCTTGTGCTCTTCTTCGCCGCTCCCCTCATTGGCCGCTGGTATAACACGCCACAAGTGGTGCCCTTGTGCCGTTACGCCTTCCTCAGCATCGTTATTGCGTCGATGGGCACGGCACAGTCGGCCTGGCTGTTTAAAAATCTACGAGCCAAGCAGATAGCCAAAGCCTCGATGACGGCCATCACGCTGTCGGGCTGCACGGGTGCCGTCATGGCTTTTGCGGGCATGGCCTATTGGTCGCTGGCCACGCAAAACATTGTGTATGTGGCGCTTAACACCTTGCTTTTGTGGCATTATTCGCCTTGGCGCCCATCGGTGCGCGGCATCACGTTTGCCCCTGTGCGCCGTATGTTTCGCTTCTCGTGCAAGATATTGGCATCAACCATCACCACACACGTCAATAACAATGTGCTCAACATCTTGTTGGGCCACTACTTCTCTACCACCGACGCTGGCAACTTTAACCAAGCATATCAATGGAACTTTAAATGTTACTCGCTGATACAGAACATGGTGGCGCAGGTGTCGCAACCCGTGTTGGTAGACCTGCAAGACGATGCGGGCCGACAAACGGCTGCCTTTCGTAAGCTCATGCGCTTTACGGCCTTTGTGTCGTTTCCGCTGCTCTTTGGCTTCGGCATCGTGGCGCACGAGTTTATCATCCTGGCCCTCACCGAGAAATGGGAGGCCAGCGCCACACTGATACAGATGTTGTGTGTGGCAGGTGCCATCACGCCTATCAGCACGCTGCTGGGCAACGCCATCATCAGCTGTGGCCGTTCAGGCACCTTCTTCCGTGCCACCTTGGGCGTGAGCCTGGCCAACATTGCCATCATGTGTACGCTGTGGCCCTGGGGCATACACGTCATGGTGGTGGCCTATGTGGTGGTGGCCGCCCTGTCAATGATGGTGTGGTATGTGCTGGCGGCACCCCTGCTGCACTATGGCCTATGGCCGTTCTTAAAAGACATCGTGCCCTTTGCCTTGGCTGCCCTGGCCACCAGTCTGGCCACATGGATAGCCACCGAGCCCATCAACAACCTGTGGCTGAAGCTCTTGGCACGCATAGCCATGGCCGCCGCGCTCTATTATGGCGTGATGCGCATAGCTGGCGCACACATTCTTCAAGAGTGCATAGGGTTTATTAAAAAGAAAAGAATATGAAAGAAACACCAACCATAGCCGTTGTGATGTGTACCTACAATGGCGAGCGCTTCTTGCGCGAACAGATGGACAGCATCCTGGCACAAACCTACCCCATAGCCGAGATCATTGTGCAAGACGATGGGTCGACTGACAACACCGTAAACATTCTGCGCCAATATGCCGAGCGTGTACCACAAATGCAGATACACGTTAACGAGAAGAACTTGGGCTTCAACCGCAACTTCCACACGGCGTGCTTGCGCGCCACGGCCGACTACATTGCCATCTCTGATCAAGACGATGTGTGGATGCCCAACAAACTTGAGCGACAGATTGAGGCCATTGGGCCTTGCAACATTTGTTATTCTACGCACCTACGTGGGCGCGATATGGCCACAGCGCACACCGTGGCACCACGCTGCAACCTCGAGGCCATGCTCTTTACGGGCATTGCGGGCCACACCATGATAGCGCGCCGCGACTTCATACAGCGCCCCGAAAGTTGGAGCAACGACCGCATTGTGTACGACTGGAGTCTGGCGCTGAACGCTTACTTCTTCCGCCAGCCTAACGCCATCGTGCGTGTGGACGAACCGCTCAACTGGCACCGCTCGCACGACGGCGAGGCGGCGTTGTTGCAAAACATTGCGGTGTGTGGCGAGCAGAAACGCACCACATGGCAGCCTTACGTGTATGGTCTGCGCAACTATCGCGCCCTGCAGCGCAAACCCAACTGGCATCTGGTGTATAACCTTATTGCCACCCACACAGCGGACAATGCTGCCCTGGCCTTGCCACACCGCATGGCTTCATTAATGTTGCGCCCCGGCTTATGGCCGCTCATGCAGCTATGCTGGCTGTGCATGAAGCACCGTAACGACCTGTACCCCAAGGCACAAAGCGTGCGTGGCGTGATGGGCGCCGTACGCGGCTTCTTCTACCCCTTCATCTTCTCATGGCACTGCTCACAGTTTGATATGTAGGAAGAATATAAGGGAAAAGGGAAAAGGGAAAAGGGAAAAGTGAAAAATCCTATTGCTTTGCGGCTCTCACGCCCACCAGTCTCCATTGTCCCCTCGGCTTAGAAAGGCCTATAAAGGCTTAGTGAGGCTTATTACCCTCTGGCTTAGTGAGGCTTATTATCCTCTGGCTTAGTGAGGCTTAGAAAGGCTTATCATTATTTCCCCAAAAAACAATAAACGATGACAAACATTGATGAAAGATATATGCGGCGCTGCTTGCAGTTGGCCGCCAACGGCCAGCAGAACGCCAAGCCCAATCCCATGGTGGGTGCCGTTATTGTGGCGCAAGGGCGCATTATAGGCGAAGGCTATCATGTGCGTTGTGGCGAAGGCCATGCCGAGGTAAACACCTTTGCCTCAGTGCGTAAGGAAGACGAGGCGCTGTTGCCCGAGGCCACCATCTACGTGAGCCTTGAGCCCTGTGCCCACTACGGCAAGACGCCCCCCTGTGCCGACCTCATCGTGAGCAAGCACGTGCGACGCGTGGTGGTGGGCTGTGTCGACCCCTTTGCCAAGGTGCATGGCCGTGGCATAGCAAAAATTCGTGAGGCGGGCATCGATGTTACGGTGGGCGTGCTCGAGGCCGAATGTCGTGCCCTCATACGCCGCTTCATCACCGTGAACACGCTGCAGCGACCCTACATCATACTGAAATGGGCACAGAGCGCCAACCATCTCATTGACAATGCCTTCGCTCCTACAGCTCTCTCAACACCCTTCACGCAGATGCTGGTACACAAGCTTCGTAGCGAGTGCGACGCCATTGTGGTGGGGCGCACCACCTATAACCGCGACCATCCCCACCTCGACGTGCGCCACTGGGCGGGCCATGCGCCGCTGCCCATCGTGTTGTCGCACAGCGTGCCCGAAGGGCTGCCCACACACTGGCGCTGCTATCACAGCATCGACGAGATGCTCAGCCAGTTGCAAGCCGAGCACCGTCAAGCGCTATTGGTAGAGGGTGGCGCCCACCTGCTCCAGCAGTTTATCAACCGTGGTCTGTACGATGAGATACGTGTTGAAACCGCCCCCACCACCTTTGCTACGGGCACCGCAGCCCCCACGCTGCCCGAAGGCATACGCCTTGAAAAGCAAGAGCTGTGGGAAGAAAATGTTATTAAAACTTTTGTTAAATAAGAAGAGATAGAGGTGCTATAAGCGATAGAAAATTTTTCACTTTTCACTTAACATGTCGTACGAAGAACTGCGCAAACGGCTGACGTCCGTTTACGATGAGCGCGAGGCGCAAGCCGTGGCGCGCTGGGTGCTCGACGAGGCGTTTGACCTCTCGCTCACCGATATTTGTTGTGGCAAGGTGTCGCAACTGTCGGCCGATGATGCCCGTAGGCTGGAGGCCATGACGCGCCGCCTTGAACAGGCCGAGCCCGTGCAATATGTGTTAGGCCATGCCCCCTTTGCGGGCCACAGTTTTGAGGTAAGCCCCGCCGTGCTCATTCCACGCCCCGAAACCGAAGAGCTGGTACACTGGGCCGTGCAGTCGGCCGAGGCAATGACCAACGCTGAAGCCCAAGCAAGCGCCGCATCACAAGCAAGCGCCGAAACCCAGGCAAGCCCCTCTCTTCACATTCTCGATATAGGCACGGGCAGCGGTTGCATAGCCATCAGCGTGGCCTTAGCCCTACCCCGAGCCACGGTGCAAGCCTGGGATCTTTCGCCCCAAGCCCTTGCGCAAGCCCGTAGCAACGCCCAGCGTTTGGGAGCGCAAGTGTCGTTCATTCAGCAAGATGCGTTACAGCCTCCGCAGCACCACGCCTGTCTTGACATGGTGCTGAGCAATCCGCCCTATATATGCCAGCGCGAGGCCGAAGCCATGCACCGCAACGTGTTGGCGCACGAGCCCCACATGGCCCTTTTTGTGCCCAACGACGACCCGTTGCGCTTCTACCGTGCCATCACACGTTATGCCGTCGAGGCGTTACGCCCAGGCGGCTGTGTGTTGTTCGAAATCAATGCGTTATACGCCGAGGCCACACGCCAGATGATGCTTGACGAGGGCCTCAGCCATATCGAAACGCGCCTCGACTGTTTTGGCAAAGAACGTTTCGTGAAGGGTGTGCTTTCAGGTTCGTAGCCAACATTTTCTTGCTATAGCTGGGCTCAAACAATAACAAAACAACAAAAAGATAATAAACAACAATAGACAACAAAAGGACAACAAGAACAACGTTTTCTCGCCATGGCTAAGCTCAAGCAAGCTTGGCACTGCTCATCTGGCTTAACGAAAATGTTGTTCTTATTGTCCTTTTATTGTTCTATGTTGTTGTGCTTTTATTTTAAACACTTCCCCATGCCATTTAAACATCAATTAGCTATCGCCGTGCGCGCTAAAGTCGCCATTTGCTTCGGCCTCGCTCAGCGGTTCCTCCTCTTCCTCCTTCGGCGCAGGTTTCACCAGGAAGGCGCTCAGTTCCCACAGCACATACAGCGGTATAAACACCGACATGAGCGTGAAGGGGTCGGCCGAGGGCGTGATAAAGGCCGACAAGGTGAGCAGTGCCACAACGGCATGACGCCTATAGCGCGAGAAGAAGCTGCGGTTCAGCAGTCCGATTTTTGATATTCCCATGCACACCAGCGGCAGTTCGAAGATGATGCCCATCATGAAGGTGAGCATGAGAAAATTGTTCATATACGAGTCGAGCGACAGCTGATTGGTAATTTCCGGACTAATCTGATAGCTATACAAGAACCTGAGCGTGAGCGGAAACACCACGCTATAGCCCACGCAGCAGCCCATGAAAAACATCACGGTGCCGAAGACGAAGACGAAGCGCACGCCACGCTGCTCGTTCTTATACAGCGCAGGGCACACAAAGCGCCATACCTCGAACACGATGTATGGAAACGCCAGCAGCAATGCCACCCATACCGACAGCGACATATGCAGAAAGAACTGCGACGAGAGGTTAATGTTGATGATGTCGACATGAAAAGGTTGCAACAAGTCGTCGGGCACCACCGACACCCATCCCGCCGCCGTTTTCATCCAGCGATATAAGAAGAAGTCGGGCTTGCTGGGCGCCATCACCACATGCTGAAACAGCCACGGTATGAAGGCGAAGCCACCAAGCACAAACACAGTCATGGCGCCAATGATGCGTATGAGCATCCAGCGAAAGGCCTCTAAGTGGTCCCAAAACGACATTGGCTCCTGTTCATCGTCAGCCTCTTGCTCGTCGTCAGCCTCCTGTTCATCGTCAGAATAGGGATTACCATCCGAATACTGCTCGTCCGAATACTGTTCGTCTGAATACTGATTATCCGAATATTGCTCGTCCGAATACTGTTGATTTTCAGCTTCTTGCTCGTTGTTGTATTGCTCGTTATTTGGGTTATCGAGGTTATTATTTCTCATCGGGCATATCGGGTGAATTTTTTCTTTGCTGGGCGTTGTTTGCGGGTTTGCGTGGTTCACGGTTTATTTCTTCTTCAATACCGTTTACGCCCTCTTTAAAGTTTTTCACGCCTTTTCCCAAGCCCTTCATCAGTTCAGGAATTTTCTTGCCACCGAAGAGCAGCAGCACAACCAGCATGATGATGATAAGTTCAGGAGTGCCTAAGCCTCCGATGAGTAAGAATGATGTTGCCATAATAAAAATTGAAGTTTTTTGTTAATAAGTTAATATATTATGTGAGTTTTTTCTTTGCGTATCTTGCATCATCTCACAGATGCATTTCACATTACCACACAAAAATAAAAAAAAAACATTGGCGCGCCATACCTTGCAAACATTTATTACCCTTAGTCATTGGTTTTTAATATTCGTTAACAAGAGAGGGGTTAGAGGAAGATATGCGGTGAGGATTGGAGGACGAGAAACGTGGGGGTGCTGGAGGACGTGGCATACTGTTAATGTATAAATATACAATAACACAGACAAAAGTGTATAAATATACAATGTGGGCGAGGGGGCGTTTTTAACTAAACATTTCTTAATTTTGTGATAATCTGTAAGTAAAAACAAGGTGTTTGCTTACAGAAAATTTTATTGATACTATTGATTTGAGAAAGCATGGGTTTCAGGCCCTAAAACCAAGGGTTTCATATGCTAAAAGCCTTGGTTTCAGGATGCGAAACCAAGGCTTTCAGACCGTAATTTGATGGGTATCTCAACACGCCCCCCATCTTGCATAAATATGCAGAAATGAGAACCAAAAAATGTTTTTATTATAAAATGGTTCGTTACGTTGGAAGATGGAGGATGCCGCTTGCTGGAGGACGGGGCACGGAGACCACCGTCCTACTATAGTTAGCAAGGCTATTCACTCCCCTCCATAAGGGGAGGGGGAAGCCGTGCGCCAGCACGGCGCGGGGGTGGGGCTTTTGGGTGCTGGGGCACGGATTATTTCTTTCTCACCACTTTTTTCTTAGCGATTTTCTTGGCAGGCAACAGCTTAGCTGGCTTGGTGGTGGTAGCCTTTTCAGCGGCCTCTTCCTTCTTCTCGGCCTCTTGCACCTTTACCACCTCAACCGTGAAGATAAGGGTAGAGAAAGGCTTTATTTGCTGACCTGCGCCACGTGCTCCGTAGCCCAGTTCTTGCGGTATATACAGTTCCCACTTGCTGCCTTCGGGCATCATGCACAGCGCCTCGGTCCAGCCCTTTATTACCTGATTAGGGCGGAAGTCGGTGGTTTGCGGGTTACGTTTATAGCTGCTGTCAAACACAGTGCCGTCAATCAGTTTGCCTTCATATTTCACGGTCACCATATCGTCGGCCTTGGCCACCTTTCCATTGCCTGTGGTCAGCACCTTATATTGCAGTCCGCTGGGCAGCGTCTGCACGCCCTCTTTTGTTTTGTTTTCGTTCAGCCAAGCCTCGTTAGCGGTTTTGTAAGCCTCGTTTTTCTTCTTTTCGTCGGCCTCGCTGGTGGCTTTAAACAAGGTTACGGCGTGTGGCTCGGTCATGATGGTGGTGTCGGCCAAAACGCCTGAGATGAAGCCCTCGTGCAGCAAACGTGCGTCGATGGTGTGCTCGGTGCCCTCAAACTGCTTCAGCACGGTGGGCAGCATTTGCTTGTCAACCTGCTGTGCGATGGTGCGTCCCGCGTTCATAGCGGTATATTTGGGGTCGCCAGTTTTCTCCATTGCCTCGCGGAAACCAGTGATAAAGTCGGCCATGTAAGCGGTGTCTACCTGCAGGTTGTGCTGCAGATATTCAAGCAGTCCGCGCGACATAAATTTACCTGCGGCATAGCTCAGCGAGTCAGAGGCCGAGATCAGTTCAACGGGTTGTTCTGCCTTTGCGGCGGCAACCTCTTTTTTCTTCTTTTTTGAAGGCGCTGCATAGAGCGCTGTGCTTGCCACGACGATGGCGGCGAGCAAGATTATCTTTTTCATCTTATCTTAGTGTTAAAACGAAAGTGGCACCGTGGCTGGCCTTATGCCTGCTCTCGATGCCACTCTTTTTATAGTTGACGAGTTGACGAGTGACGAGTTGACAAGCTGCTTGCTTTGTTGCTTTCAGTGTTCAATACATTTATTGATAACCTTTGGTGTAGCACCTGGTCAGCTCGTCACGGGTCAACTTAAAAACTTATTTTACTTTGAGCAGCTCGATCTTGAAGATCAGAGCCGAGAAAGGCTTGATATTGCCTGCCTCACGCTCGCCGTAAGCCAGGTTCTGAGGAATGTAAACCTCCCATACAGAGCCTTCGGGCATACGAACCAATGCCTCGGTCCAACCCTTGATTACCTGGTTAGCGCGCATCTCGGCAGGCTGATTGCGCTTGTAGCTGCTGTCAAACACGGTGCCATCGATGGTGCGTCCCTCATAGTTTACGGTCACCATTGAGGTGTCTTTAGGCAGAGGGCCGTTACCCTCTTTAATAACCTTATACTGCACGCCGCTGGGCAGAGCCTTTACGCCAGGCTTCTTAGCGTTTTCCTGCATAAATTTGTCGCCAGCCTTCTTGTTGTCGCCATACACCTCTTCCATGTTCTTGGCCTTGATATCCATCATTTTCTTCTGAGCCAGCTGTCCGGCCTGCTCAACAGTCATGAGGCCCTTCTTGTTTGTGGCGCCAGTGATGAAGCCAGCCATAAAGTTTTTCAGCGAGATGGTCTTGGTAGAATCTTCTCCAAAGATCTCGTGGTTGATGCCCTTCACCATACGGTTAGAAATCTGCTGACCGATGTTGATGCCGAGGAAGTAGGCAGCCTTCTTCTTGTCGTCGCCAGCGTTAGCGCCGTCGTTCAGGCCCTTTACAAAGGCGTCGATATATGCGGTGTCAACGTCCATCTGTACGAGATACTCTCTCAGACCCTGTGTCTGAGCCAGACCCATAGCATAGCTCAGAGTGTCGACATCGTTTTTAAGCGAAGGTTTGGGGGTAGAATTGCCGCACGATGTGATGCCAGCAATCATTGCAGCCATAGCGACTGCGAAAAATAATTTCTTCATTGTGATTATTTGTGTAATAAAATTTTCAGTTCATTGTTTTTACTTTACCTCGATAAGCTCTACATCGAAGATGAGGGCTGCGAAGGGAGGAATAGCGGCACCAGCGCCCTGCTCGCCATAACCCAGGTGGTAGGGAATGAAGAAGCGATACTTAGCGCCCTCTTGCATGAGCTGCAGGCCCTCGGTCCAGCCACGGATCACACCGTTCAAGGGGAACTCAGCGGGCTCGCCACGCTGTATTGAGCTATCAAACATGGTGCCGTCAACCAGCATGCCCTCATAATGACACTTCACGGTGTCGGTAGCCTTCGGCTTGCGGCCGTTGCCCTCTTTCAGCACCTGATATTGCAAGCCGCTGGGCAGGGTTACCACGCCGTCTTTCTTTGCGTTCTCGGCAAGATATTTCTCGCCTTCCTCGCGTGTGCCCTTAAAGCGCTCAGCGGCAGCAGCACGCTGTTTCTCTTCCTGTTTCTGGAAGAACTCTTGTACGATGGTTTGCGCTTCGGTGTTGCTCACCTTCGGCTCATTTCCTGCTATCACGTCTTTAATGGCTTGTGCGAAATCGTCGATGTTGAGGTTCTCGGCACCCATCTGCGACAGCTGATGACCAATGCCCAGACCCAAAGCGTAACTTAATTTGTCCATGTCTTCTATTTATATGTTATAATATTATTGTGTATCTTCAAAAACGGTGCAAAAATACAGAATTTTCCTGAACAATACCACCTTATGTATAGAAAAAACATTATTTTTGCATAGTTTAGCACGTTTTTGGCTTTGCTAAGCCCAAGACGTGCAAAGCATTATACATGTAAACATGAAAATATTAAAGGAGGGATATGCTCGTTACATTATCTCGCAATGCTGCGCATTGCTTGTGGGGTTAAACATTAATGTCCATTAATTGAACATTAATTAAACATTAATTTTTCGCGCTACGCGCGATGATAAGATTGAACAAAAAAAATATTTATTCTTGATAATTAAAACAGAAAGGAACCGCGCGTAGTGCGTATTAATGTTTAATTAATGTTCAATTAATGATAATTAATGTTTAAAACCATGAGCGCGAAGCGCGAATATAAATAAGCGACTCATGTTGAAAAACAAAAGAACAAGGTAAAACAAAAATAGGAGGAGAACGTAAAATGAAGAATTTAGTGTTTCTTACAGGAGCCGGAATGTCGGTAGAAAGTGGTTTTAAAACCTTTCGCGGAAACGATGGGTTATGGGAAAACTACCCCGTAGAACAAGTGGCCACACATGAAGGATGGCTGGCCGACCCCGACCTGGTGACCCGCTTTTATAACATGCTGCGCACCAAGCTGTATGCCGCACAGCCCAACGAGGGCCACAAACTAATAAAAGCGCTGGAAAAAGAATATAGCGTAACGGTTATCACACAAAATGTTGATAACCTGCACGAAAAGGCGGGCAGCCGACACGTGATACACCTGCATGGCGAACTGAGCAAGGTGTGCTCAAGCCGAGACCCCGACGACCCACGCTACCAGCAAGAGCTCGACCCCGACCACTGCACCGTAGCGCCAGGCACCAAGGCGGGCGATGGGTCGCTGCTCAGGCCCTTCATTGTGTTCTTTGGCGAGAGCGTGCCCATGATATCGGTGGCTGCCGAGGCCGTGATGCAGGCCGACGTGCTGGTTATCATTGGCACATCGCTCAACGTATATCCCGCGGCCGGACTGGTGCAATATGCACGGCGCGGCACACCCCTCTACCTCATCGACCCCGACCCCATGACGGGCAGCCATCTGCAGGGCGTTACGCACATCAAAGCGGGTGCCAGCGAGGGTATGCGTCGCCTCCTCGAGCTGCTACATAAAGAGATGTAAGGGGTTGAAGCTCAAGAACAAATAATAATAACAGCGATATTAACGATAATAACAATAATAACGATATTATCTTTATTCTCGCAATGCTGCGCATTGCTCGTGGGGGAAAACATTAATGTCCATTAATTGAACATTAATTAAACATTAATACGCGCTACGCGCGGTTTCTTTCGGTTCAAATTATCAGAAACAAATAATTTCTGTTCAATCTTAACGCGCGAAGCGCGAATAATTAATGTTTAATTAATGTTCAATTAATGATAATTAATGTT
>UMGV01078689.1_pt1 | contig 23550 bp, 13 predicted proteins | sample 1965361 | NCBI WGS metagenome assembly UMGV01 (sample SAMEA4836081, study PRJEB28245) | human gut metagenome | biome: gut microbiome; material: fecal sample | place: Denmark | collected 2008
AACATTGATGGTGTCTCGCAGAAGGTGAATGAGAAAGTGATTTGCAGTATACAAAACAAGCAGCAGTATATAAATAATCTTAGGAATCTGTTCAAAGGCAATGAATTCATAAATGTTGACTTTTCGGACATTGAACTGATGCGACATGGCTCATATCCTAACATATACGGTGTGAGACTACGCCAGAAATGGAACAGTCAGCAATACAACGGCAAACAATACCCTGACGACGGATACGTGTTCATGCTTTGGGATTTCCAAGATGAAGGCAGTCCGAAAAGCCATGTTAGGACATGGACTCCCAAAAGAGCAAACCAGACAAAAGATGACTTCTCGCCAGAGGATTTCATTATCCCGAATAACTAAGGTAGCTTCTGCTTGTTTCTTACATAGCATTTGCTAATACTCTTCTCTAATTTTTTCGTAAAAACAAGCTTAAGCTCGAACCGACAATATTGTAGATTCGGGCTTTTAAGTTATTGCTGTCTGGTAAAACTTTTTCAAATAAAAAAAATAAACCTATACTAAAAATTCATGCCACGGACTTATGCAATTGTGCCAATTTGAAGCATCTGAAACGATAAGTTTTCCTTTCTCAAAGTAAGAAAGGGAAGAAAAATCTCAAAGTAAGAAAGGAAAGGAAAAATATGAAATAACATTTGCGTTAGTCGGGTTGTTTTACTAAATTTGCAGTACAATATTCCTGCCTAACGCAAATATTTTTGCACTAAGCATGAAAATCGACCCTATTGTTATAGAAGAAGGGATTGCTAACATTGGCCATGCTCAATTAGAGTTTGGCACAATGAATGTGCTCATTGCCCCCAATGGTTCATGCCCTAGGAAAAGCCCAAGACATTGGGCAAAGCGAAAACTGAATATGAAAAAAATAACTATACTATTATTTGCATTATGCCTTTGTGCGGCATCAAAAGCACAAACCAGCCGTCGGGTGATCGAAAAGACGGCAAACGCGGCCATCGACCAGATAACACTGACGGGCCTCGCACCAAAAGAAGAACTGATAAACAAGTTGGCAGCCGATGCCGACCTCAGCGTCGATATGCTCAGCCGCATGGGCGAGCCCGACGACCTCAGACAGTCGAAGGCCTGCATACGCCTCATCGACGACATCACGGCCTACTGTCAAACCACCACTGGACAGCGCTATGTTGACTTGGTGCGCAACGGCCTGAAAAAGGCCATCGACCGTAACGACGACCTCGACCTGCGCCTACACCTGCTCGACAACCTGAAGGCGGTGGCCAAACCCGCCGATGCCGAGCACATAGCCATGTATCTTGCCGACCCCAACATGGCGGCGGCCGCCTTTCGCTTGCTGAAAGAGATGCCCAGCATTGATGGCACGCTGGCCACGCTGGCACAGAACGCTACTGACAAGGCATCGGCCGACAATATAAATAAGGTGATAAAGGCGCGCGAAGGAAAGGCCATCGATGCTCCTAAGGAGAAGGCTCGACCCAAACCCTCGGCACTGCCTTTCTGGACCACCAGCCTTGACAGAGCCGTTGAGCGTATGCGCGCTGGCCGCAATGACTTAGCCGACGAGGTGATGCGCAACGAGCCCGCCCCCAAGGCTATGCAGCGTTTGCTCGATATGGCAGCAAAGCTGGAAGTGGGTGCCGACCGCGATGCCCTCTTGGCACGCTATGTGACGATGGCCGAAAGTTGCGACGCCACGGCAGGCGAGCGCTACCTGTTGCTGCGCCGTGCCGACGAGCTGACGCCTGGCAACGAGCTTCGCCAAAAAATTATTATCGACCTCGGCAATACCCACACCATTCAGGCCCTGGCCTACATACGTCAGTATTACGACAAGAAGCCCTTGGCCGACGCCGTGGCCGTGGCCACACGCAACATTATAGCTCATGCCCCTCAAGCCAATGGTGGCCGCTATGTATATAATATGTTGCACGCCGCCAGGCAGTCGTTCATCAACCACTACGACGAGCAGGGGGTAGACATGGCCATTGACGATGTACTCAACGCCCTTGACCACTGCCGCACCGATGGTGGCTACAACTTGGCCTTCAGCGCTCCCACCAAGATGGGCAAGCGTGGCTACTGGAATATGTATGACGAGATGGCCAACTTTGACATGGTGTTCGACTGGCTGGCCGAAGGCACACTCACGGTGCAGATACACTCTACACCTATCATCACGCTCGACAGCAAACAAGGTGCTCGCATAGCAGGCAAGAGTCAGTGGCACAACGTTGGCACACAAGCGCCGTGGCGCACGGCCCACCTGTTTGTGCGCGACAATAAACTAACGCTGGTGGTAAACGGCCATGAGATATGTACCGACGCGCCGCTACAAAACGCCGAAACCCAACAAGCCGCACCCACCCGTGGCATTGTGGCCTTCAATGCCGACGACCAAGGCGCCACTGTGCGACAGGTGTGCATCAAAAAAATAAAATAAAACAACTTGCTACCTATATGAATCGAAACCTCATTCTCACTGCTACCGTCTCGGCAATAACATGGCTGGGCACCACAAACGCCACAGCACAGTTTGCACGGGTGTGCCCCGTGCCACAACAGGTTGAAACCTCGGTTGCGGCAATGGTAAACCAGCCCACACAGTGGGCCTTGCGCTGCGACAAGCAACGTCTCAGCTCGGCAGCCCTCAAGGCGCTTACCGAGGGCACCACACACATTGCCCAAAACAAGAAGGCACCCTTCACCGTCACCCTGGGCGTGGTGGGCGACCGCTGCCTAAGGGCGCTTGACAAACCCACTGCTCTGAAAGCCGAGGGCTACCTGCTAAAGGTAGCCGAGAAGGGCATCGTGATTATAGGCGCCGATGAGCGCGGCCTCTACTATGGCGTGCAAACCTTGCTGCAGAGCATGGAAGGCGGAAAAATGCAGTATGGCACCGTGACCGACTGGCCCGACACCCCTGTGCGTGGCACCGTAGAGGGCTTTTATGGCACACCGTGGAGCCATGAGGCACGACTCAGCCAAATAGCCTTCTATGGCCGACATAAGATGAACACCTATATCTATGGCCCCAAAGACGACTTGTACCACCGACGCTTCTGGCGTAAGCCTTATCCTAAGGCCGAGGCCGAACGCATACAGCAACTATGCAATTATGCTAAGGCGCACGCCGTCGACTTTTGTTGGGCCATTCATCCTGGCGTAGACATTCGTTGGGATAAGGCCGACCGCGACTCACTGGTGGCTAAGCTGGAAGATATGTATGCACTGGGGGTACGCTCGTTTGCCGTGTTCTTCGACGATATTACGGGCGAAGGCACACGCCCCGACCGACAGGCTCAGTTGTTAAACGATGTAGAGCACAACTTCAGAAAGAAGCACAACGATGTAGCGCCACTGGTGATGTGCCCCACCATCTATAACCGTTCGTGGACCGATAGCAACGACACCTATCTGCGCGCCTTAGGAAAAGACCTTGACCCCGACATACAGGTAATGTGGACGGGCAATGCGGTGGTGGCCGACATCGACCTTGAAACCATGCAATGGATTAACAGCCGAATAGGCCGCAACGCTTACATCTGGTGGAACTATCCTGTGAGCGACTATGTGCGAGAGCGCATCTTGCTGGGTCCGGTCTATGGCAATGGCACCGACATTGCCCCCTTGCTATCAGGCTTTGTATCAAACCCCATGGAGCATGCCGAGGCGTCGAAGATAGCGCTCTATGGCGTGGCCGACTATACATGGAACATGAAGGCGTATCGCCCTTACGAAAACTGGCTTCAAGCCACCCACGAGGTGCTGCCCGCCCATGCCGACGCCTTGCGCACCTTTGCCTTGTATAACAAAGACTTAGGACAAAACGGGCACGGATACCGACGGGCTGAGGGCGACGAGATGACGATCGAGGCACAACGGGCACTGCAAGGCGACATCGTAGCCATTGAGAGTCTGGCCGACCGCTGCACCACCTTGCGTCAGGCCTGCGACACCTTGCTGGCCGATACCACGAGCCCCGCCTTGGTTCGCGAGTTGCGCCCATGGTTGCTGTACACGCAATGCTTGGCCGATTATGGCACCGCTGTGTGCAATATGGCTAAGATGACAGCCAAGGAAAAGACTGCGAACGCCGCCACACAAGCGCAAAGCGATGCCTTTACACAGGCTCACGCCCAGGCTCGTAAGGCCCTTAACGCCATGCAGCAAATGCAAACCTCAAAGGTGCGTCATGCCTTGCAGCCAGGCATCAGGGTAGGCACGCGCGTGCTGCTACCCACCCTGAACGATATGTTTACACTGGCCACCACCGAGGGCAACCGCCGTTACCACACACAGCTCGACAGCATAGCGATGGATGCTCCTTACAAGCTCAGCAGCACCGTTGAACAGTTGGCCTCACAGCCCGTAACAATGGTGGGCGACAACGTGAGCGTGGCCGATGCCAACGAGGTGATACACTGGGCGCCCGACGCCTCGCTCACCTTGGCTACCGACCGCAACGTTATCTTCTCAACCTTCGGCCTCGACGTGCAGGTGCCCCATGTGGCATCTGCTTTTAAACTGCAGCTCTTTACCAATGGCCAGTGGCGCGAGGTGCCCCTCACACAAAGCAGCGAGGCACCATACACGCTGAACGCCCCCACCATCGGCTCGGCCAAGGCATCGCGCATAAAGCTAACCAATGTGTCGGGGCAGCAGGTTGATGTATTCTTTAAGAACTTTAACCTATCGGCACAATAAGGCGAAGGCGAAAACGAAAACGACGGTTTTCGGCACGAATATGATGGGTGGATGAAAAAAAAGGAGTAACTTTGCATGAAAATATGTCAGAACGACATATTTATATAAACAATAGGCACAACACGCACGCATGCAATCAATGAATAAGACTGACGCTTTACTGGCCAGTATACGCAATGGCGCACAGATGACAATGACTGAAAAGCTGCAGCTCATTGTCAGCCTTAGCATACCATCAATATTGGCACAGATAACCAGCGTGCTCATGTTCTTCATTGATGCGGCTATGGTGGGACATCTGGGTGCCGAGGCTTCGGCATCAATAGGCCTGATGGAGAGCACCACATGGCTGATGGGTAGCATTACCAATGCTGCCGCCATGGGCTTCTCGGTACAGGTGGCACACTATATTGGCGGAAACGACTTTGTGAAGGCGCGCGCCGTGTTCAGGCATGGCATTGTGGGCACAGCCATCGTGAGCTGTAGCATCTCTATCATAGGCCTCATCATCTTTCCCTATCTGCCTTACTGGCTGGGAGGTGGCGCCGACATTGCTCGCAACGCCTCGCTCTATTTCCTTATCTTTGCCCTCACCGTGCCCGCCTTTCAGTTTTCAGGCCTGTGTGGCAACATGCTGAAGTGTGCCGGAAATATGCGGGTGCCCAGCATTGTTAGTGTGCTGGTGTGTGTGCTCGATGTGCTGTTCAACGCCTTCTTCATCTACTTTATGCACTGGGGCGTGATGGGGGCTGCCTTGGGCACATCGCTGGCTATCATATCGGGTGCCACTATTCAGGGCTACTATGCCTTGGCGCGCAGCAAGATACTGGCGTTAGGACAAGACACAGGAGGATGGAACCTGGTGGGCAACTATATACGTCATGCCTTGAAGATAGGCACACCCATGGCTATGCAGTCGGTGTTTATGAATGGAGCACAAATAGTGAGCACCATGATTGTGGCACCGCTGGGCAACGTGGCCATTGCCGCCAACACATTTGCCATCACAGCCGAAAGCTTGTGCTATATGCCTGGCTACGGCATAGGCGATGCCGCCACCACACTGGTGGGCCAAAGCCGAGGAGCAAGACGCCGCGATATGTGTCGCAGCTTTGCTCGTTTCACCGTAACACTGGGCATGGTGGTGATGGCGGTCATGGGTTTGATTATGTATGTGTTTGCCCCCGAACTAATGGCACTGCTCACCCCGCTTGACGAGATACGACAGCTGGGCATTACCTGCCTGCGCATTGAGGCTTGGGCCGAACCTATGTTTGCCGCCTCCATCGTTACCTATTGTGTGTGTGTGGGCGCTGGCGACACGTTGCGCCCCATGCTTGTCAATTTGCTATCAATGTGGTGTGTGCGCCTCTCGCTGGCAGCCTTGCTGGCTCCGCAATATGGCTTGCGCGGCGTGTGGGTGGCTATGGCCATCGAACTAACATTCCGTGGCACAATGTTCCTCATTCGCCTGCTGCGTGGCCGATGGATGGATCATGGCACGGTGCTTGCCACTACAAAGAACAACTAAAAACAATGATATGTTGAACCTTGCACAATATTTTCCTATCACCGACCCCACACTGGTGTTTCTCGTGGTGCTAATCATTATTCTGTTAGCACCCATAATCATGGGTAAGCTGCGCATACCGCACATCATAGGCATGGTGCTGGCAGGCGTAGCGGTAGGACAATATGGCTTCAACATTTTAGAGCGCGACAATTCGTTTGAGCTGTTTGGCAAGGTAGGACTTTATTATATCATGTTCTTAGCAGCACTTGAGATGGACACCGAGGGGGTGCGAAAAAACCTCTTACGGTTTGGCGTCTTTGGCGTGCTCACCTGCTTTGTGCCCCTGCTGCTCACCTACTCTATGGCCTTCTGGGTGCTGCATTATTCGCACGAGGCATCAATGTTGCTGGGCTGCATCATGGCCTCAAACACGCTTATCGCTTACCCTATCGTGAGCCGATATGGCTTGCAACGCAAGCCCAGCGTGGCACTGAGCGTGGGCTCGTCGATGTTGTCGTTGCTCATGGCGCTGGTCATGCTGGCGGCCTTGGTGGCGGCTAATAATGGCGACACAGGCATCAGCTTCTGGCTCCTGTTCATAGGCAAGTTTGTAGGCTATTGTGCCGCGATGGCCTTAATCATTCCTCGACTGGCGCGCTGGTTCTTGCGCCGATATAGCGATGCCGTGATGCAGTTTATCTTTGTGCTGGCCATGCTGTTTATGAGCGCAGCCCTGAGCGAGATGATAGGCGTTGAGGGCATCTTTGGTGCCTTCCTTGCGGGCCTCATCTTGAACCGCTACATCCCTCACCTATCGCCACTGATGAACCGTATCGAGTTTACGGGCAACGCCCTGTTCATTCCTTATTTCCTCATTGGCGTGGGCATGCTCATCAATGTGCGCCTTATGTTTGCTGGAGGCTCTATCCTTGGGGTGCTGGCAGTGATTGTGGTGTTTGGCACACTGGGCAAGGCCGTGGCCGCCTATCTGTCGTGCTGGCTGTTTAGGTTGCCTCCCTCGTCGGGCAACATGATGTTTGGCCTTACCTCGGCCCATGCCGCTGGCGCCATAGCAATGGTGATGGTGGGCATGCGCATGAAGATGCCTAATGGCACCATCCTGGTTGACGACGAGATACTGAACGCCGTGGTAATGATGATATTGTTTACGTGCATCATCTCAACCATCGTTACTGAGCAATCGGCACAGCAAATAACGTTGCGCGACAAGGAGCTGCCACAGGAAGACGAGAAAGACGACGAGAAGATACTCATCCCCATGAAATATCCCGAGTATGCCACACGCCTGGTAAACCTGGCACTGATGATGCGCAACCCCAAGTTGGGGCGCAGCCTTGTGGGCCTGTCGGTGGTGTATGACGACGACGAGATGCGCCGCAACCAAGAGGCAGGACAACGTCTGCTGGAACATATGCAGCAATATACCGCTGCCACCGATGTGAAGATGCAAACACAGGTGCGCGTGGCAGCAAACATTGCTAACGGCATTAAACATGCCTTTAAAGAGTTTAGGGCGTCAGAAATTATCATTGGCATGCACATGCACAAAGAGGTGTCGGCAAAGTTTTGGGGCGAGTTTCACCAAAGCCTGTTCAATGGTTTGAACCGACAAATAGTGATGGCCCGCCTGAAACAGCCCCTCAGCACCATACGCCGCATAGAGGTAGCGGTGCCATCAAGGGCACAGTTTGAGCCAGGCTTCTACCGCTGGCTCGAGCGCATAGCGCGCCTGTCAGAAAACCTCGAGTGTCGCACCGTGTTTCACGGACGCAACGACACGCTGGCGCTCATCAACAACTATCTGGGCAACCGTCATCGCGATATGCGTGTTGAATATCAACAGATGAACCACTGGAACGAGATGCCACGATTGGCCGAGTCGATATCTGAAGACCATTTGTTCATCGTCATCGCCGCACGTAAGGGCACAGTGTCGTATAAGAACGCGCTTGAGCATCTGCCTGACGAGATAAAAGAACATTTCTCAGGAAAGAACCTCATCATCATCTTCCCCGACCAGCACGGCGACCCCATGGACGAGATGACCTTTGCACAACCGCAACATCAAGAAGAACGCAGCGCATACGCTATCGTACGCGAATGGTTACATAACCATCTTTCAAGATTATACAAACAATGATTGACATTAAAAATATAACAAAAAGTTTCAGCTCGCTGCAGGTGCTGAAAGGCATCGACCTGCATGTTAACAAAGGCGAGGTGGTGAGCATTGTGGGCCCCAGCGGTGCAGGAAAGACCACGCTGCTACAGATAATAGGCACACTGGACAAGGCCGATGGCGGACAAATCGTTATCGACGGAACCGATGTGAGCACGCTGAAGGGAAAGGCGCTGAGCTGCTTCAGAAACGAAAAGATAGGCTTCGTGTTCCAGTTTCACCAGTTGCTGCCCGAGTTTTCGGCGTTAGAAAACATTATGATACCCGCCTTCATAGCGGGCAAAGGACGGGCCGAAGCAAAAGAACGGGCGCTGCAGCTGCTCGACTTCATGGGCCTCTCTGACCGTGCGCAACATAAGCCTGCCCAGCTGTCGGGTGGCGAGAAGCAGCGTGTGGCCGTGGCGCGAGCACTGATGAACCATCCTGCCGTGATATTGGCCGACGAGCCCAGCGGTAGCCTCGACTCGAAAAACAAGGCCGAGCTGCACCAGCTGTTCTTCGACCTTCGCGATCGCTTCGGTCAAACCTTCGTCATCGTGACACACGACGACCACCTGGCCTCTATCACCGACCGCACCATTCACCTCTGCGATGGCAAAGTGGTAGAGGAAGGTGAGGAAAATGAGAGCACTCGTCAACTAACAAACTAATAAATTATGGCAAAAATACAATTAGGCGACTACAACCGACTGAAAATAGTGAAGCGCGTCGACTTCGGACTCTATCTCGACGGCGGACAAGAGGGAGAAATCCTACTGCCCAAACGTTATGTGCCGCAAGGGGTAAACGTGGGCGACGAGATCGAGGTTTTTCTCTATCTCGACCAAGATGAACGACTGGTGGCTACCACCGAGACACCGCTGGCTAAGGTGGGCGACTTCGCCTTCCTGGAGGTGGCGTGGGTGAACGAATATGGCGCGTTCTTGAAATGGGGACTGATGAAGGACCTCTTCTGCCCCTTCCGCGAACAAAAAATGCGCATGGAGCAAGGACGAAGCTATATTGTGCATGTGCATATTGACGAAGAAAGCTACCGCATCGTGGCCTCGGCAAAGGTGGAACGCTATCTGGCACAAGGACGCCCTGAGGTGAAACGCTATTCAAAAGCCGATCTGCTGGTATGGCAGAAAACCGACCTGGGCTTCAAGGTGATTGTAAACAACCGTTATGCCGGACTGGTGTACGACGACCAGGTGTTCTGCCCGCTGCACACAGGCGACCGCGTAGAGGGATACATCGACAATATTCGCCTTGACGGAAAACTCGACATCACGCTACAACCTACAGGTCGCCGACAAACCCTCGACTTTGCCGATACCTTGCTGCAATATCTGCAAGAGCATGGCGGCACGTGCCCCTTTGGCGATAAGAGCGAGGCCGAAGACATTAAACGCGTGTTCCACGTAAGCAAAAAGGTGTTTAAACGCGCTGTGGGCGACCTCTACAAGAAGCACCTCATCAGCATTGCCGATTTGCACATACAGCTGCTGGACAACGCCCAATAATAATGATACAGAAACAGCCTGTTTACGCACCATCAATGTGTTTGGTATAAATATGCAAACGTATTATTTCTTTTCATAAGATATACTCATAAGTAGGTGTTCAACATTTTTACACACGAATATACTAACTAAAAAAAAGTATGAAGAAAATCTACTCACTCATTTGTGCCCTGCTCCTTGCACAAGGAGCGATGGCCACCGATTATGACCAGCTCAAAAAGAGCGGAAAGATTGATGCCTTTGCTGGCTTGAAATACATTCTCGACCAAAAGGCTACTGGCCTCTCGCCCATCGCAGCAGGTAAAGACTTCATGCTTCGCTCGCTCAACGGAAACACCTTCGAGGCTTATACCGCTGGCGCCGTGGCCATGACCGCCACCTTATATAATATGTATGGACATCAGGTGGCCTCAGTAAGCAATGCAGGAAACACCGTCACCATCTCGGCCGAAGGACAAAAGAAGGGCGTATACATCCTTCGCATCTCTGACGGAAAGCAAACACATGCACAGAAGGTTGTGGTGAGATAAGTTCGTAAAACAAACATTATGTGTGCGAACACAATTCTTCTTTGACCTATATCAAAATTAATAACAAAGGTATTAAAAAAACATGAAAATGTTTGTGTGTGCACGCAAACAATGTTACCTTTGCGCCGTCAAAAAAAGAAATAATCACACCCGCAGCGATGCGCGTAACGTAAAGGTATAAACAACAAGATAAGCATTGAAAGATATAGTAAAGGCTATCAAGATTGATTAGGAAACATAATATAGATTAGGTTTTAAGAAATAAGGCATTAAAGTTTTTTAAGGCAACAGATTGAAAGAAGGTTTTGAGACTGAAAGATGAAAAAGAATTTCAGAGTAAAGGTCTGTTGAGAAACAGCAATAATTAGTCTTAATGATGAATAAAGGTAAAGATGAACACAAGATGATGAATTGAGGTTTTTAGTTGAAAGATGGTATAGAAAGATGATTGTGTAGATGATTTAGGATTGAAAAGAAAGATAAGAAAGGTTTTAGAAAGATGAACATGACGATGATGATTAACCTATTTGCAGCAATGGCTGCAATGGGTATGTGGGTGAGAGTGAACGATAACATGCGATAAGCAACGTTCTCCCCACACTTTCGAGGAGGGGAGCGGCAACAGCCCGCACACCTTCAAACGAAAGAAACAAACAATGAAAAGGAAAAAAAGATAGAAATATACATACAGATACATTGTTCGTACGTAAAGAAGAATTTGAGAGAGCCTTGAAACGGGCTACTAAACATAAAGAGAAATTTAAAAGAGAGAGTTGTAGAAATACAATGCAGAAGACAGGCATAACGCTTGTCTTTTTTTGTGCCGATAAACTACGTATTACCTAAGCAAGTAGCCGCAACCTCGGCGCCACGTCCTCCCAGATTAGAAAACGCACACAGATAGCACAGATGCAACAGAGCTATCTTTTCACAGATTTTACTTTTCATTTTTGAACCTCGTCCTACTGGTGGAGTGCCTATTTTACCCCTTATAACGATGAGCAGCAAGAATTGCATAAATATACAGTTTCAGGGGGCATGGAGAGCGTTTTTAGAAAGGCATCAAATTACAGTATGAAAGCATGGTTTTCAGCCCCTAAAACCCTTGGTTTCACAGCCTAAAACCCTTGATATCACGACCTGAAACCCATGGTTTCGCAAATGAGAAGTATCAACTTTGAAAAGTGTAAGTAAAATAAGCAAAACGAAATGCGATTGTTAGAATATTAACAAATCTTTTGTTAAGTAATGCAAAATCCCGAAAATGCATAAATATACAAAACCCCCGCTATTTTTGTATAAATATACATTTATCTACTCTATCGCAAACCTTAGTAGGACGGTGGCCTCCGTGCCACGTCCTCCAGAAATCGAAAAAGGTTGTTTTAGGGAGGACGGGGCACGGAGACCACCGTCCTACTATATTATCACCCAGCTTTATAATACGCAACTTTGCACAAGCTTGAATGTTGGGTGCTGGAGGACGCTGGCCTCCGTTTAGATAAAAATGATACTCACAATAATGTATTATTAAATTATTAAAACCACAACAATATTATCTAATCTCAAGTAGCCGCAAAGAGAGAACCGAATATTTTGCCACAAAACAAAAAATAATTGAAGAAAGTGGTGCATGGTATCGCTATTTTTATGTAAGTTTGCATATTGCGAAAAGCATCAACCTAAGCCCCTATAAACACCTATTGACGCATACCTATGACACACAATAACAAGCAAGGATATAGTGTATTAAAAACAGCTATTATGCTAATGGCATTGGCTGTCTTTAACCCCTTTTTATTGGTACAGGTGCAGGCACAAGACGAGGGCGACACATGGCAGCACTATTATGAAATGTGGATGGGCGATGAAGAGGTAGAAGACGAGATGGCAGAGACGCTGTATGACGAGATGGCCGAGCTGTCTGCCCATAAGATAAACCTAAACACGGCCACGCGTGCCGACCTACAACGCATGGCGTTCCTTACTGATAAACAGATTAACGACATAGGCGAATACGTCTACCGCTACGGCCCTATACAGTCGGTAGCCGAGCTGTCGATGGTGCCCACCCTCGACCTTGCCACGCTGCGCCTCATACAGTGCTTTGTTTATGCTGGCGAAGGACCGAAACGTGCGCCACTTCCCCCTCTCGACACCTTGCTGCACCACACACGTAGCGAACTAACGGCCGCCTTTCGCGCCCCTCTCTATAACCGAGATGGCGACCTATTGGGGGCCAAACGTGGATATCTGGGGCCAAAATATAGGCACTGGCTGCGTTTCAAGACAGGCTATGGCCGAAAACTGGAGGTAGGACTGACGGCAGCACAAGATGCGGGCGAGCCTTTCTTCACACAGCAAAACCGCTGGGGCTACGACTTTTACAGCTTTTACGCCATTATGCGCAATGTGGGGCGAATAAAGACAGCAGTGGTGGGACGATATCGCGCTCGACTGGGTATGGGCCTCATCCTAAACACCGATTTCACCCTGGGCAAGACCATGGCACTGGGCACACTGGGGCGCACCGAGAACAGGCTACGGGCGCACTCATCGAGACAGGAAAGCCCTTACCTGCAAGGGGCCGCTGCCACGATACAGCTAACAAACACACTTGAACTTACCACCTTGTTTTCTATCCGCAACGTCGACGCCACGCTGAACGCCGATGGCGAAACGGTGAAGACACTGCTAAAGACAGGCTACCACCGCACTGAGAGCGAGATGCAACGCCGACGCAACACGCAGCAAACGGTGGGCGCCGCCAGTGTGGCGTGGGCAAAGAACGGTTTCCGCATCTCAGCATCGGCCCTCACCATGAGCTACAACCGACAGTTGCGGCCCGACACCGACACACCCTATAAACGCTATGAGCCACAAGGCAAGCACTTTAGCTATGCAGCGCTCGGCTACAGCTGGATGGGGCCCAAACTGCAAGTGGCAGGCGAGACGGCCACCAGCGCCGACGGTGGATGGGCAGCCTTGCACACTGTCTCGTACGAACCGTGGTCGGCCCTCACCCTTACCGCCGTTCACCGCTATTACGCCTACCGCTACCACGCCCTCATGGGCAGCGCCTTTGGCACCAACCGCGACACCAGCAACGAGCACGGCCTATATCTGGGTGCCCAACTTATGCTGTCGGGGCACGCCACACTATCAGCCTATACCGACTGGGCACAGTCGGCCTGGCCACGCTACGGCATCTCGTTTGCCTCGCACAGCTCTGACCACCAACTGTCGTTACGCCTCGCCTACCCCTCCTTCACCTTCAATGCCAGCTACCGCCTACGCGCCCAGCAGCACGACAATGCTCAGCACAACGCCCTCGACAACAGGCTTACACAACGTCTGAAGTTAGTGGCCACCCTGTCGCGCGGCATATGGCATGCCAGCACCCAGCTACATGGGTCGGCCTACACCTCAGGCGCCGACCACAGTCTGGGGTTCCTCGCCATGCAGAACCTCGGCCTCACACACCAATGGCTCACTGCCGATGCAGCACTAACCTATTTCTGCACAGACGATTATGACAGCCGACTATATGTATATGAGCGTGGCTTGCTATACGACTTTTCTTTTCCCATGTTCTACGGACGCGGCATACACTATTCGGCCCGCTTGCGTGCCGACCTCTCGCCTCGCCTCATGTTAATGGCCAAGGCCGCCACCACCAACTATTTCGACCGCTCGGCCATTGGCTCGGGACTGCAACGCATAGGGCACTCGTCGAAAACCGATGTAGAGGTGCAGCTGCGGTGGAAGTTTTGATAGGACAAAACTTGCACTCAATAATTCGTCTTTTTCCTGACTTCGTCACTCAAAAAATACGTATTTTATAACTGATTGATAAACAATATTTTGTATCTTTGTGTACCCTCGTTTTGGGGTACGCAAAAGTTTTGTATGCTCATGCCGAGCGTACCGAAAGTAGGAAGAAAACTGCTTCGTTTTCCTCCTACTCGCTTGTCTACTGCCGCATGGTGCTAAAAACGCGATGCGTTCTTTTGGCAGAAGCGATTTTTTTATTAACTTAGCGCACTGAACAGATTATAAACCTCTTGCCCTGCGCTCACAGCAAAACGGAGGGCACAAAAGACAAAACCTATGAGTCATTTTAAAACTTTACAATTAATGGTAGTGATGCTTGTGACGTGGGCCTGTGGGGCTTGGGCACAGAGCATAGACACGAATCACGTCTACGAAATCAGAACAGCTAACGGACTGGTGCTCGACACGCAGGGTAGCCGCGACAACGACGCGCGTGTGTTCCTCGCGAAACGCGACGCTGGCAATGCCACACAGGCGTGGAAATTTGTGAAGGTGGGCGAGGGCGTGTTCAATATAGTGAACGCCGACTCGCAGCTGTCGCTCGACAACGGTGGCGGCAATAGTGTGCAGTCGGTCATACAGTGGAGCACCGGCTACAGCAACCGCAACCAGCGGTGGAAAGCCGAACGCTGCAACGACGGCACTTACACGCTGACTTGCGAGAGCAGCGGCATGGCGCTCGGACTGCGCGATGCGGCACAGTTTGGCGAACCGGTGTGTCAGGTGGCTGTCGATGCGACGCAGGCTACGCAGCGGTGGCGCCTGGTGCGGTCGGATGCGAAGACGAGTTTCGTGGTGCCTAAGACGTCGAGTCGCGAAGACTGGGAAAATCCGGCTGTGTTCGGGATAAACAAATTGCCGGGCCATGCTTACTTCATTCCTTATGCCAACGTTGCCGCGATGCACTCTGACGCGGCGTACCGCCAGCTGTGGCAGCGCACAGGGTCGAGCCGCTACATGTTGCTCAACGGCAAGTGGAAGTTTAACTGGGTGAAGCAACCGTCGGAGCGACCGGTCAATTTCTATAAGCCAACGTACAGCGTAGATGGCTGGAAGGAGATAGATGTGCCGTCGTCGTGGGAGATGCAGGGCTACGGCACACCTATTTATACTAATATTACATATCCGTTCCTCAACAATCCGCCGTTCATACAGCCGCAGAAGGGCTACACCGTGTGCGATGAGCCGAACGCGGTGGGGTCTTATCGCCGCGAATTCACGTTGCCTGCCGACTGGGCAGACAAGCAGGTGACCCTCAATTTTGATGGTTGCTACAGCGCGATGTATGTGTGGGTGAACGGCAAGAAGGTGGGCTACAGCCAGGGAGCTAACAATGTGGCGTCGTTTGACATAACACGTTATGTGCGCAAGGGAGCCAACATGGTGGCAGTGGAGGTGTACCGTTGGTCGGACGGTAGTTATCTTGAAGACCAAGACATGTTCCGTCTTAGCGGAATACACCGTGACGTGTATCTCACGGCTCGGCCCAAGATGCACATGCGCGACGTGGTGCTTACCACTTCGTTTGCGGACAGCCGCTATGCGAAGGCGGCGCTGGACGTGAGAGCGGAGCTTGAAAACTGTAGTACTAAGGGTGGCGCTGCTACCGTGAGGCTGACTCTTACCGACAGCAATGGTAAGGTGGTTGTCAAGCCAGTGACGGTAGATGGTGGCAACGTTGGTGCTGGCGCGACGGCTGTGGTCAGTGCCAAGTTGGACGTAGACAGCCCGTCGCTGTGGAGCGCAGACCATCCGACACTTTACACTCTCGACGTAGAGGTGCTCGATGGCGGTGGCAATGTGTTGGAGGCTACGGCGCAGCAGGTGGGCTTCCGCGACATCTCTTTCCGCAACAATAAGCTGTATGTCAACGGCGTGCTTACTTATCTGAAAGGTGCCAACCGCCACGACATTCACCCTAAATATGGTAAGGCGCTGCCCGTGGAGACGATGGTGGAAGACATTTTGCTGTTCAAACGCAACAATATGAACACTGTGCGCACAAGCCATTACCCCAACGACCCTAAGATGATGGCGCTATATGACTACTACGGACTGTATGTGGTGGACGAGGCAGACCAGGAGTGTCATGGCAACAACACGTTGTCTGACAATCCAGCGTGGACTGCCGCGTACGTAGACCGTGCTGTGCGTATGGTGACACGTGACAGAAACCATCCGTCGGTGGTGTTCTGGTCGCTCGGCAACGAGTCGGGACGGGGCCGTAATATAGTGGCAGAGTATGAGGCGGTGAAGAAACTTGACGCGCGTCTCATACACTATGAGGGACAAAACGAGGTTGCAGACATGGACTCGCGCATGTACCCGTCGGTGAAAAGCATGATAGACTCTGACCGCAACGGCAATAACAAGCCGTTCTTCCTTTGCGAATATGCACACGCTATGGGCAACGCTGTCGGCAACTTGCGCGAATATTGGGACTATATAGAGAACCACTCGGTGCGCATGATTGGCGGCTGCATATGGGACTTTGTGGACCAGGCTATCAACAAACAGGGCGAACCGGAGACAAATCTGTACTTTGGTGGCAGCTTCGGTGATGTGCCTAACGACAATGACTTCTGCTGTAACGGACTGACAACGGCAGACCGCCGACAGACACCGAAGCTCGATGAGGTGAAGAAGGTGTACCAGTATGTGAAGCTGCGCTACGACCAGGAGAAAGGAGAGATAGTGGTTGACAACCGCTACACGGCGCGCAACCTAAATGAATTTGTGATGGAGTGGCAGCTGATGAAGAACGGTGTGAAGGTGAAGTCGGCATCTGTCGCTCTTCCTTCGGCACTGCCTGGCGAGACAGCACGTGTGGCTGTGGGCGATATCGTGGCTGGTGCGGCTGATGAATCGGAACTTTTTCTTAATACCGTGGTGATGCTTCGCAACGAAGAAACATGGGCTAAGGCGGGACATGTGGTGGCATCGGAGCAGTTTGCATTGAACCAATGCAGAAGCGTGATGCCCGTCGCAGACAATGCTGGGGCACGTGCCATGAAGGTGTATGAGGAGAAAGACGGCGTGCTGCGCATCGAGGGCGACGGCATGAAGGCTGCCTTTGACAAGACAAACGGACGTATGATGTCGCTCGTCTATGGCGGCAAGGAGATGATTCATCGTATGCAGGGCCCATCGTTTGAGTGGTTCCGCTCTATCAGCAACGACATTCGTGACCGAAATCTCGGTTCTGTCATCGCTCTGAAGAACTTCAGTTACAAGGTGGCAGACGACAGAAAGAGCATAGAAGTAGCCACTGCTTTCGTGGCAACGGTGGGCGATGAGGCAGTGCCTCACACGGTGAAGTATGTTGTAAACGCCAATGGAGTGGTGGAGGTGGATGCTACTTTCTCTGTGCCACAGAAGTTCTCGCTGCCACGTCTGGCGCTACAGACCATGCTTGCACCAGGACTTGAGAATGTGGAGTGGTATGGACGTGGTCCGATGGAGAACTATCGCGACCGCAACTCTGCTGCCTTTGTGGGAAGATATAAGACCACGGTAGACGGCATGCGCGAACATTACGTGAGGACACAGACTATGGGTGAGCGCACGGACACACGCTGGTTGCAGTTCACCGACGCCGATGGCAAGGGCTTGCGCATAGTGGCTGACGGCACGTTTGACTTCTCGGCACAGCATTATACCGACCGCGAGCTGTGGCAGGTGAAGTATGGTCATGACCTCGACAAGATTCGTCGCAATGAGGTTGTGCTTACGCTTGACTGCATACAACGTGGCATCGGCAATGCCAGCTGTGGTCCGCAGCCGCTGCAGGAATATGAGATAAAGACGGGAATGGACTATAATATGAAGTTCGCAGTCATGCCTGTGCGCTGATTTGAAGGCGTGGCGTGACGCCCGTCTGACCGCTTTGGGTATAAAAAATGAGCGTAGACAAGGTGCTTGCATTGGCTAAGACCATCACAACAATACAAATTAGGCTACCTCTGAACAAGGAGGTTTACACTCAGACAATGTTGATGGCAAGGCATCAGAAAATCGCCAAACTCTTTGATGAAGATTTTTGGGTGACGCAATGACGAAGTCAGGAGAGGTGCAGCTGCGGTGGAAGTTTTGATAGAACAAAACTTGCACTCAATAATTCGTCTTTTTCTTTCATCTATAAAAGAAAAATAGTATTTTTGCAACAACTAAACACCCTTTATCATTAATGAGTATGACATATGTATGTATGTTTATTTATTTATATGTATGTATATGTATGTTTATGTATCTATTTGTTTATTCGCACAATAAACAATGCCACTGGATAAAAAACGAAACAATATGAACGCATTAAAAGCAGGAACAACCTTACAGAAAGGCAAATACACCATCTCGCGAGTGCTGGGGGCTGGCACCTTCGGCATCACCTACATGGCCAACACACGTGTGCAGATGAATGGGCCACTGGGGCAGATGGATGTTACGGTTGACGTGGCCGTGAAAGAGTTTTACATGAAAGACATCAATGTGCGCACCAGCGACGGAGCCAACATTGAGGGCACACAAAACGCGCTGGTGAAAGACTATAGGCACAAATTTAGAAAAAGAGGCCGAAAACCTTGCCAAGCTTCATCATAAAAACATTGTGCAGGTGGTTGACGTGTTTGACGAAAACAACACCACCTATTATGTAATGAAACATATTGATGGCAACACGCTTGACCAATATATCCTGTCGAAGGGTCGACTAAAAGAACACGAGGCGCTAACCAGCATCAGCACGGTGGGCGAGGCGCTGGCCTATATGCACAGCCACAACATTATTCACCTCGACCTGAAGCCCAAGAACATTATGCGCGATAAGGCGGGCAACTTGCTGCTCATCGACTTTGGCCTATCAAAACAGTATGATGAAAAGGGCGAACCCGAGTCGAGCACATCAATAGGTTTGGGCACGCCAGGCTATGCGCCCATTGAGCAAGCCAACTTCAAGCAAGATGGCACGATACCCGTAACACTCGATATTTATGCGCTGGGCGCCACGCTGTTTAAAATGCTGACGGGACAAACACCGCCCGAAGCCTCAACGATATTGAACGATGGGTTCCCCACCCTGCTTTTACAACAGGCAGGCGTGAGCGCTGCCACCATTGCCGTGGTAGAGAAAGCCATGTCGCCCATGCGCAAGCAACGTTTTCAATCTATGAACGAGATGCTGCAAGCCATTGCCGCCATCAACGGCAGCACGGCAAGCGAAGACACGGTTCTTGAAGACGAGGACACCGATTATGAACAGCCCGCAACCCATGCCCAGCCTGTGAATAACGCGCAACCCATAGATGTAGTAGAACCTGAAGAAGACGATGACGAGAACGACGAGGAGGATGAGAGGTTCAGCTACAAGAAAATTGCCATATGGCTGGCAGCCATCTGCATAGCGCTCGTAACCGTCTTCTATGTAGCATATAACAAGTCGACACCCTCAGCACAAACAGAAGCCGTGACCAATGCCGAGCCCACTTTTACGCAAGAAATAGACCTCGGCTTGCCCAGCGGCACCATTTGGGCTGGATGGAACATAGGCGCCACGAAGGCCGAAGACCCCGGTGGCCTGTATGCTTGGGGCGAGGGTGTAAACTACAAAACATTTACCAATTATTTTGACGCCTCATACAGCAAATATACCTTGGCTAAAGGAAAAACGGCCCTCATAGGCAGCAACGACGATGTGGCACACTTCACATGGGGCAACGGATGGCGCATGCCATCAAGGAAAGAGGTTGACGAACTGCTAACCCACTGCACATTTGAGCGAGCCACCTATAAAGGCTGCAAGGGATTGATGGGCACTGGGCCTAACGGCAACAAAATTTTCTTCCCCTGCACAGGCTATGGCAACGAAAATGGCGTGTGGAATCGTAAAACTGAGGGCGTCTACCACTGTGGCGAGCTGTGCGATGTTAACACACACGACCACAGTACTTACGACCCCTCCATTCTTGACGACTTGAAACATTCAGGACGTTCCGTGTCGTATATATTCAGGAGCGACGAGCAATGCCCCACATTAGGCTGCAGCCCCCGCGTTTTAGGCCAGGCTGTAAGAGCTGTGAAGTAATAGAGAAAGGTGCATAAAGATCTTAACAAAAAAGGTTTTTATGCATCTTTTTTGTATAATATGCAATGCTATAACCCATTGAACACTTGATAATTCGGGAAGGAGATGAACCGATATATTGAAAAAAATGAGTAACTTTGCACCTGTAAATTACATGTAATCAAAAATCATAAAGAATGTAGATACGTCTTCTTTATGAAATAAACAGAAACACTTTAAATGCACAAGGCAGGATTTGTAAATATTGTGGGCAACCCCAATGTGGGTAAGTCAACACTGATGAACCAGCTCATAGGCGAGCGTATCAGCATCGCCACCTTTAAGGCGCAAACCACGCGCCACCGCATCATGGGCATCGTTAATAGTGACGATGCACAGATAGTATTTTCTGACACCCCAGGCGTGCTTAAGCCCAGCTATAAGCTTCAAGAGATGATGCTCGCCTTCTCCGAGTCGGCCCTTCAAGATGCCGATGTGCTGCTCTACGTTACCGATGTGGTAGAGAACCCCGAGAAGAACATGGGCTTTCTTGATAAGGTGAAGAAGATGACCATACCCGTGTTGCTGCTCATTAACAAGATTGATCAGAGCGACCAAAAGTTGCTGGGCGACATTGTAGAGAAGTGGCACACACTGCTGCCTAACGCCGAGATACTGCCCATATCGGCCAAGAACAAGTTTGGCACCGACATACTGATGAAGCGCATACAAGAGCTGCTGCCACCGTCGCCCCCTTATTTCGACAAAGACCAGCTCACCGACAAGCCTGCCCGCTTCTTCGTATCTGAAATTATTCGCGAAAAGATACTGCTCTACTACGATAAAGAAATTCCTTACTCGGTAGAGGTGCGCGTAGATATGTTTAAGGAGGAGCAAGACAAGATAAACATACGTGCCGTGATATATGTTGAGCGCGACTCGCAAAAGGGCATCATCATCGGGCACCGTGGCGTGGCACTGAAGAAGATGTCGACCGAGGCTCGTAAGACACTTGAAAAATTCTTCGGCAAACATATCTATCTTGAAACTTATGTAAAGGTGGATAAAGACTGGCGTAGCTCAAAACGAGAGCTCGACAGCTTTGGATATAACCCTGAATAGGATTAAAAAAATCGCCAAGGCCCTGAATGGTAAAGAGGGCACACTCTCGCCGAACGGCGAGGGCCAGAGCATGGTCGGCTCCGGCAAATTATTAACATGGATGCAGAGACCACATCCGGCCCTCGTTCTTTAAAACAAATATAACAAGAAGAGGGGAAACAACAGACTAAGAAACAGAAATGGCAAATTTAGTAGCAATCGTAGGACGCCCCAACGTGGGCAAATCGACATTGTTTAACCGACTGACCAAGTCGCGCCGCGCCATCGTGAGCGACACGGCAGGCACCACACGCGACCGACAGTATGGCAAATGTGAGTGGAACGGACGCGAATTTTCAGTGGTTGACACGGGTGGATGGGTAGTAAACTCAGACGACGTGTTTGAAGACGCTATTCGCCGACAGGTGCTCGTAGCCACTGAGGAGGCCGACCTGGTGCTCTTCCTCGTTGACGTGCAGACGGGCCTTACCGACTGGGATCAAGACGTGGCCACCATCCTTCGCCGATCAAAGTTGCCCGTCATCCTGGTAGCAAACAAGACCGATAACAACGACCAGATATATGATGCAGCCGAGTTTTATTCGCTCGGCCTGGGCGACCCCCAGTGCATCAGTTCGGCTACAGGTAGCGGCACGGGCGACCTGCTCGACATGGTGCTCGACAAGCTGCCTATCACCACCGCCGACGAAACCGAAGACGGCATACCTCGCTTTGCCGTGGTGGGCCGCCCTAACGCTGGCAAGAGCAGCATTATCAATGCCTTTATTGGCGAAGACCGCAACATCGTAACCGAGATTGCAGGCACCACACGCGACAGCATCTACACACGTTTTGACAAGTTTGGGTTCGACTTCTACCTCGTCGACACGGCTGGTATTCGTCGTAAGAACAAAGTGTCAGAAGACCTCGAGTTCTACTCGGTAATGCGCTCCATCCGCGCCATCGAAAACTCAGATGTCTGCATCCTCATGATTGACGCCACCCGTGGCATCGAGGCTCAGGATATGAACATCTTCCAGCTCATACAGCGCAATAACAAGTCGCTGGTGGTAGTGGTAAACAAGTGGGATCTGGTAGAAAACAAAGACCAAGCCGTGATAAAGACCTTCGAGAACGCCATTCGTCAGCGCATGGCACCGTTTGTCGACTTTCCCATCGTCTTTGCCTCGGCCCTCACCAAGCAGCGCATCTTCAAGGTGCTTGAAATGGCGAAAGAGGTATATCAGAACCGAAAGGCTAAGGTGGGCACCGCTAAACTGAACGAGGTAATGTTGCCCCTTATCGAGGCTTATCCCCCACCATCAACCAAGGGTAAGTATATCAAGATTAAATATTGCACGCAGCTGCCTAACACACAGATACCTTCGTTTGTGTTCTACGCAAACCTGCCGCAATATATCAAGGAGCCCTATCGCCGCTTCCTTGAAAACAAAATTCGTGAGAACTGGCCTATGCACGGTTGCCCCATCAACGTGTTTATACGCCAAAAATAATATCAATGCACAGATAATGTGAACAGAATGAAACACAGATATTCTGTCTTGCTCGTTATCCTTGCCGCCATGCTGGTTATTGCCTGTGGCGGCAAGGGTGGCGACAACCCCAGCGAAATGGCGGGCCGCACCGCCAAGCTGTATTATGAAAACCTGCTGCACGGCCGCTACGACGTGTTTGTAGATGGTTTCTATCGACCCGATTCTATTCCCAGTAGCTATCGCTCGCAGCTTATTGACAATGCCCGTATGTATGTGGCGCAAATGAACGACGACCATCATGGCCTCGCTCGCATAGACCTGATACGCGCCACGGCCGACACCGCACGCAATGAAGGTCGCGCCTTCTTGCTGCTATGCTTTGCCGACAGCACACGCGAAGAGGTAGTGGTGCCCATGGTGCGCATTGAAAACCTGTGGATGATGCGCTGACAAAACGCTAAAAAAACAATAAAAATGATGGCACATTGATATAATTGTTGTAACTTTGCATGCAATAGGTCGCCTATAGGCTGCCTGAAGAAGTTACGATAAAAGATAAATAACTGAAGTTTCGCAAGTTTTCAACTTGCTGTCAGTAAACGA
>UMGV01011146.1_pt1 | contig 23538 bp, 13 predicted proteins | sample 1965361 | NCBI WGS metagenome assembly UMGV01 (sample SAMEA4836081, study PRJEB28245) | human gut metagenome | biome: gut microbiome; material: fecal sample | place: Denmark | collected 2008
ACAACGTCACTTGTCATTCACAAAAAAAGAAGAACAATGAAAACAATGATATATTCATTCCTTATGGCTGCAGCAGCCGTAACACCGCTGATAGGATGCAGCGACAACGATGCTGTTGTTGAGCAGCGCGACTGGTCTACCACCACGCTCTTCGCCTCATCAGATGTCGCAGCACAAGACATCTACTACAAACCGCAGAGTGGCTATGTGGGCGACCCCATGCCCTTCTACGACCCCGTGGTAAAAGATTTTAAAATACTGTATCTGCAAGACTATCGCCCCAACCCCGTGGGCACTTATCACCCCATCTGGGCAATGAGCACCACCGACGCCGCCTCATACACCTCGCTGGGCGAACTTATTCCTTGTGGTGGCATCAATGAGCAAGACGCTGCCCTTGGCACGGGTTCTACCTTCTACAACGAGGCCGACCAGCTCTACTACACCTTCTACACAGCTCATAAGTATGAGTTGGCAGCAGGCGATAGCCGCGAGATGGTGATGATGGCTACCAGCCCCGATTTCAAAACCTGGACCAAGAGTCGCACCTTCTATCTTCGTGGTGCCGACTACGGCTACGAGATGCACGACTTCCGCGACCCCTTCGTGTTCCGCGCCGACGATGGTCTCTTCCACCTGCTTGTGGCGTGCAAGAAGGCTGGCAAGGGCGTTTTGGCCGAGTGGACATCAAGCGATATGAAGACATGGCAGCATCAGGGCGTGTTCATGAGCTGCATGTGGGATCGCTTCTACGAGTGCCCCGACGTGTTTAAGATGGGCGACTGGTGGTATCTGGTATATAGCGAGCTGCACGATGCCATTCGTCGCGTGCAGTATTTCAAGGGCCGCACGCTCGACGAGCTGAAGGCTTGCACCAAAGATGATGCAGGACGCTGGCCCGATGCACACGAGGGCTACCTCGACAGCCGCGGACTGTATGCTGGCAAGACAGCATCTGATGGCACCAACCGCTACATCTGGGGATGGTGCGCCACACGCTCCGGCAAGGACAACACCAAGGCCTTAGAGTGGGCTGGCAACCTCGTTGCCCATAAGCTCATTCAGCATGAGGACGGCTCGCTGACCCTTGGCGAAGTGCCAGGCATAGCCGCTAAGTTTAACAACGCCACCACACCTGCCATTGCCGCTAAGAGCGATGGCAACGTTGAGGGCGATGCTTCAAACCTCAAGCTCACAGCCGACGGATGGGCAGTGTTCCCCCGTTTGGGATATCAGAACCGCATCGAGTTTACGGTGAAGACCAGCGGCAACCGCGACAAGTTTGGCATCTCGCTGGTGCGTGGCACCGATGCCGACGTGTTCTATTCGCTTATCGTGAACGACGAGAACGACAATCAGCGCAAGATCAACTTCGAACAGCAAGGCCCGAAGGGTGTAGGCTTCTTGAACAACGGCGATGGCTATGTGTTCCAGCGTCCAGCCGACAACACCTACCACATTGTCATCACCACCGATAACAGCATCTGCACCATGTACGTTAACGATATATGTTGCTACACCAACCGCATATACGGCATACAGCGCAACTGCTGGAGCATCAACGCCTACAGCGGAAGCATAGAGGTGAGCGGCCTAAAAGTGGCAACACTGTAAGATCTTTTAAGGAAGGAAGAAAAAATGATATGAAAGATTGAGTTAAGACAGAACACTCAACAACATTGGACAACAAGAACAACAGTTTCATACAATTGTATAAACAACGTTGCTTTTGTTGTCCTTTTTTGTTATTATAAGTTTTATTATTAAAAGGAAAAGTGTAGTTTTAGGGGTGTTATTTCATAGGAAAAGTGTAGTTTTAAGGATGCTATTTCATAGGAAAAGTGTATAAAACGCTTGTTTATTTCATAGGAAAAGTGTATTTTTGCAGATGTAAAAACATAAGAAAAGTGTAATTATGCTATACCGCAAGATAGAAAGCAGCATTGTAAGCCACTTACAATCAGGGTCTGACAAGATTTTGGTGATTGATGGTGCACGACAGATAGGCAAGTCGTACATCATACGAGCCATTGGGCAGCGCCTTTTTACCAATTATATTGAGATAAACATGGAAACCGACAAGCTGGGCGACCGTGTGTTTGCCAACGCCCGCACGAAAGACGATTTCTACCTTGCCCTAAGCACCATTGCAGGCAACCGCATGGGCCAACCGCATAACACGTTGGTGTTTATCGACGAGATACAAGCCTACGACCATCTGCTCACGCTCTTAAAATTTCTGCGCGAAGATGCTAAGTTTACCTACATAGCCAGCGGATCGTTGCTGGGCGTGACGCTGAAAAGCACCTCGTCGATACCCTTAGGCAGCATCATTATCAAACACATGTACCCCATCGACTTTGAAGAGTTTTTGATAGCCAATGGTGTGGGCCAACTGGTTATCGACACCATGCACCGCCACTTTGCCGAGCGCAAGGCCATGCCCGACGCCATTCACCACAAGCTGCTCGACCTCTTTCGCAAGTATCTGCTGGTGGGCGGCTTGCCCGACGCCGTAAAAACCTTTGTCGAGACCAAAAACATTGCCACCGTAAGAGCCATACAAAACAACATACACCACCTGTATGGCGTAGATGCCGCACGATATGAAGAGGCCCATAACCGCCTAAAGATACAGCGCATATACAGCATGATACCCTCAAACCTTGAAAACAAGAAAAAGCGGGTGGTAGCCAAGGATATAGAAGACAAAAAGGGCAAGCGCATGACCGATTATATTGAAGAGTTCGACTATCTGATATCGTCGGGCATAGCCTTAGAGGTAAAAGCCATCAGCAAGCCCAGCTTCCCCTTGATAGAAAATAGTGGCAAAAACCTGCTAAAGCTGTATATGAATGATGTGGGCATATTAACCAGCATCTTCTTTGGCACCAACATAAAGGCGGTGATAGACGATGTGGCCAGCATAAACCTGGGCTCGGTATACGAAACCGTGGTGGCACAAGAGTTGCGCGCCCACGGCTTCAACCTTTATTATTATGACAACAAAAAAACAGGCGAGGTTGACTATCTTATTGACGACACTGCCCACCTCTCGGTGTTGCCCCTTGAGATAAAGTCGGGCAAAGACTATCAGGTGCACAGCGCCCTCGACAAGTTTTTGCAGATAAAAGAGTATAACATCAACCAAGCCTTTGTGCTGTCAAACGCCAAAGAGGTTGAAACCCGCGACGGTGTTACCTATCTGCCCATCTATTATATAGCGTGCATAAAGCCCCACAACGACACCACCGTTATAGAATAACGGCCATCGCAACAATTGTTTAGGCACAAGCACCTGTCTTACTAAGTTTTTTTGTAACTTTGCACCTAGAAGCAACATTGCACTTAGAAATAAATACGATCGTAATAAATTATGGAAAAGAATTTTAAGCGCACTACCGTCACGGCGGCTTTGCCCTACGCTAACGGTGGCGTACATATAGGGCACTTGGCAGGCGTGTATGTGCCAGCCGATATCTACGTGAGATACCTCCGACTGAAGAAGAAAGACGTAATATTCATTGGTGGTAGCGACGAGCACGGCGTGCCCGTTACCATTCGTGCCCGCAAAGAGGGCATCACCGTGCAAGAGGTGGTTGACCGCTATCACAAGCTCATCAAAGAGTCGTTTGCCGAGTTCGGCATCTCGTTCGACATTTACAGCCGCACCACCAGCAAGATACATCATAAGTTTGCCAGCGACTTCTTCCGCAAGCTGTACGATGAAGGCAAGCTGGAAGAAATTACTGAAGAGCAATATTGCGACGAGGTGACAGGCGAGTTCCTCACCGACCGCAACATTGTGGGCACCTGTCCGCGCTGCGGTGCCGAAGGCGCCTATGGCGACCAGTGCGAGAAGTGTGGCGCCACCCTCTCGCCCGAAGAGCTTATCAACCCCACCAATAAGAACAACCCTGGCCACGGCCTGGTAAAGAAGCCCACCAAAAACTGGTATCTACCCCTGGGACAGTATCAGCAGTGGCTGAAACAGTGGATACTGGAAGACCACAAAGAGTGGCGCTCAAACGTATATGGACAGTGCAAGTCGTGGCTCGACATGAATCTGCAGCCCCGCGCCATGACCCGCGACCTCGACTGGGGCATACCCGTGCCCGTTGAGGGTGCCGATGGCAAGGTGCTGTATGTGTGGTTTGATGCCCCCATCGGCTACATTTCAAACACCAAGGAGCTGTGCGACAGCGACCCCGCCCGCTGGGGCAGCTGGCAAAAGTGGTGGCAGGACGACGACACACGCCTCATACACTTCATTGGCAAAGACAACATCGTGTTCCACTGCATCATCTTCCCCACCATGCTGAAGGCACACGGCGGATACATCTTGCCCGACAACGTGCCCGCCAACGAGTTCTTGAACCTCGAGAACGACAAGATTTCTACCTCGCGCAACTGGGCCGTATGGCTGCACGAATATCTGCACGACTTCCCTGGAAAGCAAGACGTGCTGCGCTATGTGCTCACCGCCAACGCTCCCGAAACCAAGGACAACAACTTTACCTGGAAAGATTTTCAAGAGCGTAACAACTCGGAGCTCGTAGCCATCTACGGCAACTTCGTAAACCGTGCCCTGCAGCTCACCAAGAAATATTGGGGTGGCGTGGTGCCTGCCTGTGGCGAGCTGACCGACGTTGACCGTCAGGCCATAGCCGAATTTAAAGACGTGAAGACGAAGGTGGAAGAGCTGCTCGACGTGTTCAAGTTCCGCGAAGCACAAAAAGAGGCCATGAACTTGGCACGCATCGGCAACCGTTACATCACCGAGTGTGAGCCCTGGAAGGTATGGAAGACCGACCCCAAGCGCGTAGAAACCATACTGTATGTATGCTTGCAGCTGTGCGCTAACCTGGCCATCGCCTTCGAGCCCTTCTTGCCCTTCTCGTCAAAGAAGCTGCGCGAGATGCTAAACATGTCCTCGTTCGAGTGGGATCAGCTGGGACAGATGAACATCTTAGAGGCTGGCAAGCAGCTGGGCGAGCCCGCTCTGCTGTTTGAGAAGTTGGAAGACGACGTAATCGAAGCTCAGCTGAAGAAGTTGGAAGACACCAAGAAGGCCAACGAGGCCGCCAACTACGAGCCCGAACCCATCAAAGAGAATGTCGACTTCGACACCTTTGAAAAACTCGACATACGCGTAGGCCTTGTAACCAGTTGCGAGAAGGTGAAGAAATCGAAGAAGCTGCTGAAGTTCCACATCGACGACGGCACGCCCGACGGACGCACCATCCTCAGCGGCATTGCCGCCTACTATGACGACCCGCAAGAGCTCGTGGGCAAGCAGGTGCTGTTTGTGGCCAACTTTGCTCCGCGCAAGATGATGGGCGAAGAGAGCCAAGGCATGATTCTCTCGGCTGTCAACTTTGATGGCTCCCTCTCGGTTACCACCACATCGAAAGACGTGAAACCAGGTAGCCAGGTAGGATAACCCACTCCTTATTATATCAAGATTTTTAAAACGGCAATTGCACAACCTCAATATACAAAGAGGTGTGTAATTGCCGTTTTCGTGTTTAACAGCCCCACCCCCAACCCCTCCCCGCTGGAGAGGGGAGTGAATACCCTCACTTCTTGCTGGAGGACGAACAGATAATACTTAACACGAATTATTATCGTTGAATATTTTAAACGAACACAGATTGAACAGATAATACAGATGTGCTTTAAAAGTAGGACGGTGGCCTCCGTGCCCCGTCCTCCAGCAACCAAATAAACACCCCAACCCCTCCCCGTTGGAGAGGGGAGTGAATACCCTCCCAGAACTGCATAAATATTCATTTTTGGGGGTGCATGGGAGCGGTTTCTGAAACCCATCAATTTACACTCTGAAAGCATGGGTTTCACGTTCTAAAACCAAGGGTTTCACAGCCTAAAACCCATGCTTTCACGCCCTGAAACCAAGGGTTTTGCAAACGAAAGGTATCAACTTTGAAAAGTGAAAGCAATGCACACGTTTTTGCTTACAGATTATAAGATATTTAAACAATATTATATAAACAAACCTTAAAAACACACACCTGCATAAATATTCATTTTCACCTCATTTCTGTATATTTATGCAGTTTTGGGAGGACGGGGCACGGAGGACACCGTCCTACTATGATTAGCCTCGCCCATCACATGAATTCTTCACTCTTCACTTAACCACACCACCGTCCTACTTTTAAGCACATCTGTACTATCTGTTCAATCTGTGTTCGTTTAAAATATTCAACATTAATAATTCGTGTTAAGAATTCTCTGTTCGTCCTCCAGCAAGAAGCGAGGCTATTCACTCCCCTCCATAAGGGGAGGGGAAAGCCGCGCTCCGCGCGGCGCGGGGGTGGGGCTTCTGGGCTGGGGCTTCTAGGGTGGGGCCTCTCTTTCCTTACTCCCACATTTGCAACAAAAGATATCATAAATGTTGTATTGTACAAATATTACAATAGGATGTAACATTATTGACATACCTTATAATCATCTTTTTATACCTTTGCAAGCGTAAAAAACAAGAACGCTATACTACGTAACAATAATTTTCAACGAACACCATCAACGACAATTATCTGACGACATAGCCTTTCATTGTGCATCGACAACGAATAAAAATGAACAATAACAAAAAAACCATATCAAAAAAATGAAAAAATTTGCACTTTTAGCCTTTGCCATCATGGCTTCGGCAACATCATTTGCGCAAGCCCCATTGGGTAATGGAGGAAAGCAACAAGCTACACCTCCAACCAATAAAATGTTTCTCAGTAGCAACCATTGCGTTTATCGCATCACCCCGGGCAAGCACTTCATGATGCTGCCCGTACAAGAGAGCGCCGAGATGTGCAACATAAAGTTGGTAGCCAATAACGAGCAGGTGCATGCCTTCAATGTACGTCTGGCCGTAAACCACATCGACCATTTTGTGCCCCTCGACCTCTCCGCCTATCAAAACGGTGAGCAGCTGGCACTTGATATTCATGTAAACGGCACCTACCGTAGCGATGGTGACCTGCGCGCCTTTGTCTGTTGGAAGAACATGACCTATACCGACACCCCCAACTTTACCAATACCGAGCACTTCCGCCCCACCTATCACCATACGCCCGCCTACGGCTGGATGAACGACCCCAACGGTATGTTCTACAAAGATGGTGAGTGGCACCTCTACTTCCAGCACAACCCCTACGGGTCGCAATGGGAAAACATGACATGGGGACACTCGGTATCGACCGACCTTCTGCACTGGACCTATGAGGGCGACGCCATCTTGCCCGACGCATGGGGCACCGTGTTCTCAGGTTCGGCCGTAGTAGATAAGAATAATACAGCGGGTTTTGGCGCTGGCGCCATCGTGGCCATGTATACATCGGCTGGCGAGAACCAGACACAGAGTTTGGCCTACAGCACCGACAACGGCAAGACGTTTAAGAAATATGAGGGCAACCCCGTTATCACGAGCAATGTGCCCGACTTCCGCGACCCGCACATGTTCTGGAACGAGCAACTGGGCAAGTGGAGCCTCATCTTGGCTGCCGGACAAGAAATGCAAATCTACTCGTCGGCCGACCTCAAGACGTGGCAGTATGAAAGTTCGTTTGGTCAGGGATATGGCAACCACGGCGGCGTATGGGAGTGCCCCGACCTGATGAAGCTGCCCGTGCGCGGCACCGACAAAGAAAAGTGGCTGCTGATATGCAACATCAACCCTGGCGGCCCCTCCGGCGGCTCGGCCACACAATACTTTGTAGGCGATTTCGACGGACGCAAGTTTACCTGCGAGTCGAAGCCCGAGGTTACAAAATGGATGGACTATGGCAAAGACCACTACGCCACCGTAACCTTTGACAACGCCCCCGACGGCCGACACGTAGCCATCGCCTGGATGAGCAACTGGCAGTATGCTAACCAGGTGCCCACACTGCAATATCGCTCGGCCAACAGCATTACTCGCGACCTCGACCTGTACGAATATGAGGGCGAAACCTACTGCGGCGTAACACCCTCGCCCGAAGTAACTGCCGCCCGCGCCAAGAAAGGCACCAAGATACTGAGCAAGGCTTGCGAGGTGGTGCTGAACATGAAAGGCAGCACCACAATGACGCTGAGCAACGACAAGGGCGAACAGGTAGTGCTGACCTACGACGACAAGGCAAAAACCTTCAGCATGGATCGCACCAAAAGCGGACGCACCGACTTCAGCACCGAGTTTGCCACCGTTACCACGGCCCCCGTACACGGCAAGCTGTCGCAGCTGCGCATCTTCATCGATAGCAGCAGCATCGAGGTGTTTGATGCCAACGGCCGCATGGCTATGACCAACCTGGTGTTCCCCACCAAGCCGTATAACAAGATCACGGTAACAAAGCGTGCTAAATATACTGTTTACAACCTGACAAATAAGAACGTAACAAAATAAATCTATAATGAATAATTCGAACAATTCAAAACTGACACTTATCCCAGTGATGATTGCATTCTTCACTATGGGTTTTGTCGATCTCGTAGGCGCTGTATCGAATAATATGCAGGAAGACTTCGGACTGTCTGACTCGGCTGCCAACTTCTTCCCTTCGCTCGTGTTCTTCTGGTTCCTCATCTTCTCAGTGCCCACAGGCATGCTCATGAACAAGATAGGACGTAAAAAAACAGTGCTTATCTCTATCATCATCACCACACTGGCAGTGTTTATGCCACTGTTCGACAGCTTTATGCCTACCAAGGAAAGCCAACTGTGGCTGATGTATGTATCGTTCTCGCTGCTGGGCATTGGCAACGCCGTGATGCAAACCAGCATCAACCCTTTAGTAACAATGATTGTGAAGGGCCACTTGGCCTCAACACTCACCTTCGGACAGTTTGTAAAGGCTATCGCCTCGTTCATAGCTCCCCTTATCGCAGCATGGGGCGCCACCACCACAGCACCGCTACTGGGCCTGAGCTGGCGCATCTTATTCCTGCTGTTCTTTGTGGTGGGCATGATTGCAACCCTGTCGTTGGCCTTCACACATATTGAAGAAGAGCCTGCCGACGAGAAGGCATCGGGCTTTATTGATTGCTTGAAGATGCTGGGCTCGCCCCTCATCCTGCTCTCGTTCATAGGCATTATGTGCCACGTGGGTATCGACGTGGGCACCAACGCCGTAGCACCCAAAATATTGCTGGAACGCTTAGGCGAACATGGCGACTCGCTGAGCAAGTTTGAGTATGCCACCTCGCTCTACTTCGCCTTCCGTACCTTAGGATGCTTCACCGGTTCGTTCATCATGCGCAAGCTGAACATTCGCACCTTCTTTGCCATTATCGTGGTGATGATGGGCCTGTCAATGATAGGATTTGTCTTCGGTACCGAGCAGTGGGAACTGTGGGCCGCCATCGCTCTCGTGGGCTACGGCAACTCAAACGTGTTCTCTATCGTCTTCTCACAGGCTATGCTGTCAGAACCCGAGAAGAAGAACGAGGTGAGCGGACTGATGATTATGGGCCTCTTCGGTGGCACCGTCTTCCCCTTACTCATGGGCTTTGCCAGCGATGCCGCTAAGGCTGCCGGCGCCATGTATCCGCAGGTATGGGCCGCAGCAGTGATGGGCATTGGCGTGGTGTATCTGCTTAGCTATATTCCAAGGGTTAAGCAGTAAGAGCCCCACCCCCGCGCCGCTAACGCGGCTTCCCCCTCCCCTTAGGGAGGGGAGTAAAATGCCTTGAGGGTGGCGGTACGCTTATTTTGGGAAGGGGATTAAGGACGCCAAATACATATCGAAAATAACAAATAATAAATAATAACTAACAAATTAAAACAGCGCTTTGCCCAGCATATCACTCCCCTCTCCAACGGGGAGGGGAAAGCCGCGCTTCGCGCGGCTGGGGTGGGGCTTTAATATTATGAATTACGTAGTAGGTCTGGGCGAGGCACTATGGGATGTGCTGCCCGAAGGAAAAAAGTTGGGTGGAGCACCTGCCAACTTCGCGTTTCATGCAGGACAATTTGGTCTTAACTCAATAGCAGTAAGCGCCTTGGGTGAGGACAAGCTGGCCGAAGAAACCATTCAGCAACTGGAAGAAAAGAAACTGCAGTATTGCATGCCACGTGTGCCCTACCCCACAGGCACCGTACAGGTAGAACTTGATAGCGAGGGTATTCCTACCTATGACATCAAAGAAAACGTGGCTTGGGACAACATTCCGTTCACCGAAGAGGTGGAGGCCATTGCCAAGAACGCACGTGCCGTGTGCTGGGGTTCGCTGGCACAGCGCAACGTGGTGAGCCGTAATAGCATATACCAGTTTCTTGACGCTACCCCTGAGGGTTGCATGAAGATTTTTGACATCAACCTTCGTCAAAACTTCTATACTAAAGAGGTGATATGCGAGAGCTTGAAGCGCTGCAACGTGCTGAAGATTAACGATGAAGAGCTTGTGCTCATAGGACGTATGTTTGGCTACCCCGGCCTTGATATAGAAGACAAGTGCTGGCTTATCTTGGGCAAGTATAACCTTGATATGCTGGTGCTGACCTGTGGCACCAACGGTAGCTATGTGTTTACGCCAGGCATGAAGTCGTTCCAGCCCACACCTAAGGTTGAGGTGGCCGACACCGTAGGCGCTGGCGACTCGTTTACAGGCACCTTCTGCGCCTCTGTCCTGGGCGGCATGTCCGTGGCCGATGCTCACCGTCTGGCTGTGCAGGTAAGCGCATACGTGTGCACACAAAATGGCGCTATGCCCGAACTGCCCAGCGCTGTAAAGAGCGGCAAATGGGCTAAGTAAAGACGAAGATTGTTAAAAGAGAGAGAGATAAGAGTCGGTGCTATACGTGTTTAGGTCTGCACTTGTGTAAAGTGAAGAAAAGGAAAGACACGACAACACCGAACAACAAAAGGACAACAAGAACAACATTGTTTTCTCACTTAATATAAGTATTACAATGTTGTTTTTGTTGTCCTTTTGTTGTTTTATATTGTCTCTTGTTGTTATATATTTTCTCTTGTGTTTTATGTTGTTGTGTCTTCGATTATGTATAAAAAGCGTTACTTTTTAAACAGGCTGCGCACCACAAACCATGCATGCATGATAACGGTGGGCACGAAGCCATAGTGGTGGGCCATAACGTGGAAACGCTCTTTGAGCGAGGCGCGATGATTAGTAGTGGTCATGCCACCATCAAGAAAGTTTACCACCACAGCGCCCACATTGCGCATGGGCAAACGGCGGCGACGTGCCAAACGCATGATGCGTATGCACCAATCAACATCGGCCGAGAAACGATAATGCAGATCGTAAGGGGTGGCCTTGGCAAGATCGGTACGGGCGTAGAAGGCTTGGTGGCACACCAGCATGCCTTTCATAAACGACCGCCAGGTGAGACGACGCGGAGGCGACAGGCGACGGTGGCGAAGGAAGCGTCCCTCGTCGTCAACCACATCGGTGTCGCCATACAGCACGGCAGGAGGCTCTTCGCCCTCGCCCACACTCTCGGCCACCAGCTCTAAGGTATCGGCCGAGGGGAAGGTGTCGCCAGCATTTAAGAACAGCACATATTGGCCTGTAGCCCGCTGTATGCCTTTGTTCATGGCGTCGTACAGTCCGCGGTCGGGTTCGCTCTTTACGCGCACCTCGTGGCACCAGTCTTCGGCATCGCTTTTCAGCTTATAGGCTTCAACCATGTCCAGTGTGGCATCGGTCGAAGCGCCGTCGACAATGATATGTTCAACATGACTATAGGTTTGCTCCAGCACGCTGTCGAGGGTGCGTTGCAGCACGCTCTCGGCGTTGTAGGTGCAAGTGATAATTGAAAATACTACCATGAAAAAGAATTATATTCGATACGTTTTCTGTGCAATCATTTCGTTATACACCTCGATATATTGTGAGGCCACGGCCGACTGCGAATAGGTCATCTCAACCTTGCGTCGAGCGGCGGCCGACAGTGCTCGCGCATCGGCCTCGTCAAGCACCCATGCCATGCCTGCAGCCAGGTCGGCCACATCTTTAAAGTTGGCCACATATCCATTCACGCGGTGGTCAATCATCTCGGGTATGCCGCCCACCTTAAAGCCTACACAAGGCACGCCACAGGCTAACGACTCCATGATGGTGTTGGGCAGATTGTCTTCGAGCGAGGGCAGCACAAACACGTCGGCAGCGGTATACACCGAGGCCATTTGTCGTTCATCGGTAACAAAGCCCACGGCATAGGTGGGCACGTGCAGCAAAGAGGCAATGCTCTCGCTGTTACGGCCAATGGCGGCCACACAAGTATTGTTAGCAAAATGAGGGTTGGCATCGGCCAAGCGGTTTACGGCCTCAACAAAATAGTTGGCGCCCTTGCGGTCGTCGTCTACACGGTGTGCTACAAACAAGATGATGCGGCGGTCGGTGGGCAACTGGTTTTTCAATCGAGCCTCGGCCTTATCGGTGGGCACAAAGAGGCGCGTGTCGATAGGGTTAGGAATGGCCGTGATGCGTTGCCCCTTCATCAGCGCGCTCTGTCGGGCTTGCCCTTCGAGCCATCGGCTGCAGGTAATAAAATGAATGTTGGCATTGTGATACAACGCCTTTTTGCGGTTCCACACCTTGCGCGAGAGGTCTTCTTTTCCACCACCGCGAGGCAACAAGCGGCAGTTGTGGCACCCTGTGCGGAACGAGGGGCACTGGCGAGCATAATGGCATATACCCGTGGCCGTCCATAAGTCGTGCATGGTCCACACCACAGGTTTTCCGCTGCGCACAATGCGCTTGATGTTGGCCAACGACAGCATGCCTTGGTTTATCCATGACAGGTGTATGAGGTCGGCCTCTTTAAACTCGCGCAAGCTGGTAATATCGGTTCCCGCGTTGGCAATATCAATGGCAAAGAGGTTGTGCCGCGAGAAGTGCAGATGACAGTATATCACGAAGCGTTCCCACAAGAAGTGTAGGCGTTGCAGCCAGGCATGCGGCAGTCCTACCACCGTGATATGGTCGGTGGTTTTCTTCATCACCAGCATTTTGGCTTTCACCCCATTGTTGTTGAGGGCCTCCATCAGGCGGTTGGCGGCCACAGCCGCTCCGCCTACGTTTTCGCTTGTGTTTACAATCAATATTCTCATTGTCAACGCACTAAATATATTTTTACCAAAGTTTCGCAAGTTTTCAACTTGCTGTCAGTAAACAAGTAGACAAGTAGACAAGCTGCTACCCACACTTATCAAAGTTGTCATAAAGAGTTTGAGTTGTAAAAGCAAACAGCTCGTTCACTTGTCTACTTGTTTACTATCAGCATGCCAAAGGCATGCGAAACTTAAATATTTTTATTTCAGATATTCGCTGAAGTCGGTCAAACGCATATCGCCCTTGTTCAGATAGGTATCGTGGAAGGCCAAGGCGGCGCGCATATGTTGCGGCTCATGACCCTGCGGTGCTATGCGTAAATATTCGCGCAACAACGGCTTATAGTCGGGGTGCGCACAGCGTTCTATCACCTCTTGTGCACGGCGCATGGGGCCTTTGCCACGAAGGTCGGCCACGCCCTGTTCAGTAACGATAACGTCGACATCGTGCTCGGTGCTATCTACGTGGCAGCACATGGGCACAATGGCGCTAATCTTGCCACCCTTAGCCGTAGAAGGTGTGTAGAAGATGCTGATTGAGCCGTTGCGCTCGTAGTCGCACGATCCACCTATGCCGTTCATCAGGCTCGAGCCGCAAATGTGGCTTGAGTTTTCATTGCCATAGAGGTCGCACTCGAGGGCCGTGTTCATGGCGATAACGCCGAAGCGGCGTATGAGCTCGGGCGCGTTTGACAGCTCGCTGGGGCGAAGTGTGAGGTGACGACTGAAGAAGTCGATATTTTCATACACATGCTGTATGCACTCGTTGGTGCAGGTCATGGCGGCTGCCGATGCCTGCGATATCTTTCCTTGTTCTATCAGTTCAACCACAGCATCTTGCACCACCTCGCTAAACACCTCCATAGGAGGCAAGCCCTCACACTGTCCGATGGCTTTCATCACAGCATTGCCCGTGGTGCCCACACCGCTTTGTATAGGGAACATGGTGGGCGGAATGTGTCCGGCCTTCATGTCGCTGAGGAAGAAGTCAACCACGTTTTGTCCGATGCGTGTGAGGTCGGCATTGGGGTCGACAAAGCCACGCGCCTCTTCCTCGATATTGCTATCAATAACGCCCACAATCTTCTTGGGGTCAATCTCTACATAGTTGGTGCCTATGCGCTGTCCCACCGAAAGCAGGGGTATGGGCTGGCGGTGCGGATACTCAGCACACTCGTACACGTCGTGCAGCAGCTTGCTGTCAGGACTATGAAAACGGTTCAGCTCGATGATGATGCGCTTGGCCAGACGCACAATGGTGGGCACGATGCCCCCCGCGGTGGTAAGATAGGCGCGGCACACGGTGTCGAGCTCGTCAAGGTCGCTCACCTCGATGATGGCCCAGTCAATCTCGCCATAGAAGCCACGGCGCAAGCGTTCGGCCACATGTCCCAGGTGCATATCTTCATAGTCGATCTCGCCCAGGTTGGTATGTGTGCGGAAGTCTTTATTGGTAGAGAAGGGTCCACGAAACTTTATGGCATGCACATTGGCGAGGTCGCCCTCTAAGCTTTGGCAGCCCGAAGCGCCTGTCACCAAGCTTATCTGATAGGGCTGACCCTCAGCATGCAACTGTTCGGCCTTCTTCTTAATCTCTCTTACTACGGCCTTGGGTATGCCGTTAGGTGTGAAACCGCTGAAACCGATGGTAGCATCGTGATCAATCATGGCCGCTGCTTCGGCGGCAGTAATGCGTGTATATGACATAATGTGTAAGATTGTTGTTTCTGGATGTATGATGTATAATGCCGGATATTGGAAAATCGTTGTTTACGTTAGCGGGCTGGCAGCCGTCCGTGGCGCGCCCTGCTTTCTTGTCGGGTACAAAGGTAGCGTTTTTTTCGGTAAGACAAGGGCTGCGGCCTCATTTTCTGCTGCATACAGACCCTGTTTGCCCCTGTGGCGCAGCGCCGGGCCTGTTGCGCGCCACAAGGTCAGTCCTCGTCTTGCATACCCCGGCGTCCCTCCTCGCGGCAGCGGTGCTGGTATTCGAGCGGTGTGCAGCCGAACTTCTGTGCAAACTGGGTGTAGAAGGTGCTGCGGTTGGAAAATCCTGCCTTATACACTATCTCCTCTACCGTGAGCGTGGTGTGCGACAGCAGGCGGCGTGCACGTTCCAGACGCGTGGCGCGGATGATGGCGGTGGGCGTGTCGTGGGTGAAGGCGGCCAACTGCCGGTACAGGTTACGCGTGCCTATGCCCAACTGTCGGGCCACGAAGGTGGTGCTGAGCTGCGGGTTTGTGATGTTGGCGTTTATCACGGCCACGATGCGCTCCAGCAGTTCCTTCTCGTCCTTGTGCAACACATGGCCGTCCACCAGTTCGAAGGCGCTTGCCGATGTCTCGAAATATTCCTTCAGCACCTGTGCACGCTGCATCAGTCCCGACACTACCGACAGCAGGTCGGCCTCGTCGTAAGGCTCGGTCAGGCGCACGTCGGCCCCCGTGATGGGAGCCAGGGCATCGGCCTCCGTGTCATCGCGCGAAGTGAGCAGCACCAGGGGCAGGTGAGCCGTGGAGCGGTGCCCCTTCAGCAGGCGGCAGAAGTCGACGGTGTCGGTATCGAGTCGCCGGGCACCCACCACCACCAGCTGAGGCTGGCGACGCAGCAGCCACTGTCTGGCCGTGCCGGCAGAGCGGCACACCACGGTGTTGTAGCATGAGCCTAAGGCATCGGCCAGCATCCACAGCAGCTCGGCATGTCCGTGCACCACCATCACGTAGGGCAGAGAGGGTGCCTTCACGTGCTCTCCCTCGGCCACCTTGACGGGGTGGCCGAGAGCCTCGGCATGGCTGTGCAGCGCCGCCGGGCCGTGGCCGTGCAACATGGCGCGTGCCAGATCCTTCATGCGTTCGGCGTTGCTACTCACCACTGCCATGTATCGGCGCGTTTTCTCGTCCAGACTGGGCCACTTCAGCATCTGACGCACGGGGCCGTCGATGAGGGTGAGCGGCGTGCCCATCTCGCGGCTCAACTGCACCATCTGCCGCACCTTACGACGGTGTGCCTCCAGCGTGCGTCGCTGCTCCTCACGCTCGCGTCGCCGTCGCTGCACCAGGCGGTACAGGCGCACGCCGCCCCATGCCAAGACCAGGGCCAGGAGGGCATAGCACCCCTTGGCCCAGGGCGAGGCCCACCAAGGCGGCAGCACGCGCACGGTGAGCGTGCGGGGTGCCGACACCACGGTGCCGTGCCGGTAGCGCACAGCCAGACGGTAGGTGCCTGGAGCCAGTCCGACCAGCGACAGCAGCGGTCCGCCCACGGTGCGGTGCCACAGGGTGTCGGTGCGGCCCATGCGGTATTCAAAGCTGTAGCCCGGGGCATCCAGATAGTCGATGGCAGAGAAGCGCAGCGACAGGTAAGTCTGATCGTGGGCTATGCTGATGGAGCGGGTGTCAGTGTCTGGAGAGGGACATAAATCGGAGCAGGAATGGGAGAAAGAGCCAAAATGGGGAAAAGGATGTGAATGGGCGAAATCATGCAGGGGCCGCAGCGTGGCGCCGTCATCAAGTCCCTCGAACAGCACGGGAGGCACGTAGGGGCGGTCGGGAGCGGCGGCATTCTCGTCTACGCACATCACGCCCTCGGTGGCACCAAAATAGCAGATGCCTGTGGCGGGGCAGCGCCAGGCGGCCCCGTCGGCCAGCTCCATCGGGGGCCGCACCTCATGGTAGCGGGTGGAGCCGTTCAGCAGGTCTACATGTAGCAGTCCGTGCGCCGTGGCGGCCCACAGCCCGTGGGCACCATCGGCCGTGATGGCCCGCACGGCCTGTCCCTCTAGGGCGGCCCGTCGGCTCAGGTTGCGCACGTGCAGGCGCCTGCCATGTCCCCGCACAATGTCCAGCAGTCCGGCCGATGTGCCCACCAACACATGTCCCGGTATGTCGGTGCATAAGGTATGCACGTCATTGGCAGCCGATGCCCGTGGCCGTACAAACAGCACATGGGTGAGCAGGGAGCGTCGCGTGTCCAGGCAGTACACGCCGTTCTCGCGGTTGGCCAGCCACAGCTCATGTCCCTGCTGGCGGATGGTGAAGAACTGCGCGAAGCCGGGTCGGCGGTCATCGTACAGCAGTTGCTGGCAGGATACTATCTCGGGTTCGCCCGCCGTGTCCTTCAGCCATATATGCAACAGCCCGTTCCAGTTCGACACGGCCCACAGCTCGTCAGGCCCCGTCTCCACCACATAGTGTATGCAGCGCACCATGGGCCACTGCCTGGGCCGCAGGCGGCACACGCGCTGCAGGCGGTAAGAATAGTAGTTCAGCCCTTCGCCCTCAGCCCCTATCCACAGCAGGCGGCGGTGTGCCGACGGCACGATGTTGAACACCATGTCGTGTCCTAACATGCTATTGGCCGTGGTATAGCGGGCCGACGGCCCATCGGTGGTGCGGGCACCGTCGTAGCGTAGCAGGCCGTTGCCGCGGGTGCCCAGCCACAGGTCGCCGTGAGGGTCTATATAGATGGCCCGCACGGCGGCCCCCGTCCAGCCGCTCTGGCCGAAGGACATGGGCAGAAAGCGGTAGCGGTCGTACACATACTGCAGCAGCCCCCCATCGGTGGCCATCCACACCAGAGGCTGCCGCCGGTCAGGCACGAGGGCGTTCACACCCTCGTGCACGGGCAGCAGTTGCCGCGCCCCCGTGCGCAGGTCTATGGCCATCACGCCTCGCCCCTTGTAGGCCACCAGCAGCGTGTGCCCCATGCGCACCAGGCCGCCTATGCGCCCTGCCGCCGGAGCTGTGGGGCGAGCCTGGCACAGGCGGCGCAGGTGCAGGTCGGTGGCGGTGCGCTCGTATATGTTATAGGCCGTGTCGGCCACCAGTTGCTGTACGCCGTCCCAGTCGGCGGCATAGGCCAGGCAGGTGCCGGCCACCCTCATGCGCCGCACCAGACGCAGGCGCGTGGTGCCTCCTGCTGAGGTGCTGAGGGCAAACACGTCGGTACGCGAGGGCTGCGTCACCACCAGGCGGCGGAGCCCGTCTATCGCGAAGCCCCTGATGCTGTCGAAGCACACGCCGGGCAGGGGCGTAGGCACAAACTGCCGCCGGCCGTAGTGGTAATACAGGCAGCGGCCGTCGGCATTGGTGGCCAGCACGGTGCCGTCGGGGGCGGTGGTGCTGCGGTAGCTGCCGTTCAGTGCCGGATGATAGGCTATGCGGCCCGTGCGGGTGTCCAGGCAGTCCAGCCCGAAGTTGGAATGTATCCACAGCACACCGGGCAGAGTCTCGTGTACGCGCTCCACGATGTCGCCGCTTATCCGGTCGTGGCCGTCGCGCCCGGCCCGGTACACCTTCACGTGCCGCCCGTCCAGGCGGTTCAGACCCTCGTAGCTGCCCGCCCACATATATCCCTGCGCATCCTGGTGCAGGGCATATACGGCCTGGCTCGACAGGCCGTCGGTCAGACCGATGGTGCGCACATAGCCGTGCCCCAGGCCCACAAAGGCCGACAGCAGGCTCATGGCAGATAAGATAAGTGTACCCAGCATCATGGTGGTATCTTCAGGTGTTCAGCATCGTTTTTTTTACAGTTGTGCGTTGGGGCGGTTCAGCATTGCAAAAGTAATACTTTTCCGCTAACCCTTCATGGGTGGCGACCCACAAAATGAGGGCGGAAACGCAGAAAAAGCAGGCTTTTGCACAAATCTGTACATTTATTGCACAAATCTGTACAGTCCCTAACCCCCTTATACCTTTACCTTTGCACACGGACACCTGCCACACACCATCTGCCGGACACCCTCCCCTGGTCTCTGCTGTACAGAATTATGCACAACCGCCTGCCCATTATATTTAAAGGACAGGGTGACAGAAAAGGACAGGGCAACACTGCAAAAGAAAGGCAGAGCCGACACGACATGAAAAAATGACATCAATATCTAACTAAAAACAAAACCCGACTATGAAGACATCAACGACAACCCTAATGCTGGCACTCTGCCTAAGCACCCTCAGTACGGCTACGATGGCCGACGAGGTAGGCAGCGTGACATCACCCGACGGACAGAACACGCTGGCCATCGACCGCTCTGACAGCGGACAACTCACCTACACCGTCACACGCGGCACGCACACCCTGGTAGCCGCCTCGCCCCTCGGCCTGGTGGCCCGGGAGGCGGACCTCTCGGCAGGGCTTGCCCTGTCGGCACACAGCACGCGGCCCATCAACGAGCAGTATGCCCTGCCCACGGGCAAGTGTGCCGTCTATCACAACACCTGCAACGAGCTCACCCTCATCTTCACCAAGGGCAGCCATACCCTGGCCCTGCAGTGCCGCGCCTACGATGACGGCGTGGCCTTCCGCTATGTGGTAAACGCCGACGAGCCCCTCACAGTGACGGCCGACAAGGCCGAGGTGAACCTGCCCTCGTTTGAGCGGTGCTGGGCACAGAGATACGTGAGCGACTACTCGCAGCCCTACCCGGCCCGCTCATGGAGCGACTTGCAGGGCGTGAGCGACAACACCCGCAAGCTGTGCGTGCCCGCCCTGGTGAAGAGCACCGAGGGCGACGACTGCTGGGTGCTGCTCACCGAGAGCCAGGGCGACGCCCAGTTCTGCGCTTCGGCGCTGGTAGCGGGCGACACCACCCACCCCGGTTGCTTCAGCTTCGCCCTCCAGGACACACCCACCGTGGGCCCGGCTTTCACCACGCCCTGGCGCACCCTGTACATGGGCACGCTGGCAACGATAGTGGAGAGCAATCTCAACGACGACCTCAACCCTGCCACCTCACTCACCGACACCAGTTGGATACAGGCGGGCCTGTCATCGTGGGACTGGGGCGGCGAGGACGGACAGGAACGCCACGACCTGAACATCGTGAAAGACTATATCGACATGGCGCACAACATGCACTGGCCCTACTACACCCTCGATGCTGGGTGGGACGGCGCTCCCTATGCCTTGGCCGATGTCACGGCCTATGCCGCCTCGAAGGGCGTGAAAGTGTTCATCTGGAGTCACCAGAACCGCTTCCGCAACGACGAGGAGCAGATACGCTCCATCCTGTCCGAGTGGAAACGCCTGGGCTTTGCCGGCGTGAAGATAGACTTCTTCGAGGATGACCGCAAGGCCATGATGGAGAAATATGAGAAGCTGCTGAAGGTGGCCGCCGAACAACAGCTCATGGTGAACTTCCACGGCTGCACACGCCCGACGGGCCTGCGCCGCACCTGGCCCAACCTCATCACCAGCGAGGCCGTGTACGGGGGCGAGCAGTACTACTTCAACCACCTGGCCACCCCCGCCACGCACAACATCACACTGGCCCTGACGCGCAACGTGATAGGCGCCATGGACTATACGCCCGTGGAGTTTGCCCGCAAGGACGGCGTGCTGCGGCACCTCACCACCTGGAGCCACCAGGTGGCCCTGGCCACCCTGTACGAGAGCGGCATACAGACCATGAGCGACTCGCGCCAGAACCTCACCACCAGTCCGGCGGCTCCCCTGCTCGGTGTGCTGCCCGCCGCCTGGGATGAAACGCGCTGCCTGGAGGCCAGCCCCGACCAGTATGTCACCGTGGCCCGCCGCAAGGGGGACGACTGGTACGTAGCCTCCATAGCCAACAACGAGCGCGACGTGACGCTGCCCCTGCAGCAACTGCTGGGCGACGGCACCTACACGGCTCAGATATACAAGGACGGCACCTGCCCCTCCGACATTGCCTACGACGAGCAACCGGTGACGGCCGCCTCCACACTCGCCCTGCACGTCAAGGCTACGGGCGGCTTCACCGTCCGCCTCACCAAGACGCCGCACACGCAGCCTGCCTTCCAGCGCATCGAGGCTGAGGAGGGCACCGTGTCTGACGGCACCACCATCGACACCGATGCCGCCGGCCTGTGCTCGGGCGGCAAGATGGTGGGCTTCCTCGGGCAGGGACACACCGTGACCTGCACGGCACAGACTGCCGCCGACGGCACCTACCGCCTCACCCTGTTCTACATCACGCAAGACACCCGCCGCCTTTACATCCAGGTGAACGGGGGCGAGAAGGTGTACCACGAGCTGCAGGGCAACGGTTTCTCGTGGAACAGCGACGGCATGGCCATGCGCACCTTCAGCGTGCAGCTGAAGAAGGGCGACAATACCATCTGCCTGGGCAACGACGAGGGATATGCGCCCAACATCGACCGTATGGTGCTGTCGCCCGCCCCCACCTCGCACACGCTGGCCGTCGGCACGCTCACGCCGTGCACCGACGGTGTGTATGGTGCTGAGACCGACATCGCCCTCACCGTGACCAACCCTACCGACCAGCCCATCAGCGACGTGCAGCTGGCCTATCAGGTTGACGACCAGCCCGTCGTGACCGAGACGCTGCCGCTGCTGCCCGCAGCGCAGGCCACCGTCTACACCTTCGCCCACAAGGCCGACCTGTCGGCCATGGGCGCCCACCGCCTGCGTGCCTGGACCGTGACTGACGACGCACGCCTGCTGGACGGCGACCTGGCCACGGCCTCGCTCTTCGCCCTGCCCGCCGGCGAGCAGAACGTGAGCGCGGCCAGCGCCGGAGGCACCATTCACAGCAAGAGTGCCCAGGTGAGCGACGGCGAGGGGGCCGACAAGCTGCTGGACGGCGACGACGCCACCAAGTGGTGCGACAATGCCTCGGCCGAGCCTTGGGTGGTGGTGGCGCTGCCACACGCCTGTATGGTGGGACACTTCCTGATACGCGACTGCAAGACGCGCGAGCAGGGTTTTCACAACCTGTCCGACTACAAGATATACGTGACTGCCGATGACAACCCCTCCACGGCCCTGTGGACGTGTGTGGTCGATGCGCAGGGGGCACAGGCCGACGACATACACATTCATGCCCTGCCGCAGCCCGTGGCCGCCCGCTACGTGAAGCTGGTGGCACAGCGTCCTGAGGGCGACAACGCCATACGCCTGTACGCCTTCGACGTGTACGGCACGTCCGCCGACACGCCCTCGGGCATCGGTGCCCCGACGGCCTCTGCCGCCACTTCTGCCACCGTGTACAACATGGCCGGACAGCGCATGGCTACCGCCACGCGCGGCCTGAATCCTGGCGTGTATGTGGTGGATGGGAAAAAGATGGTGGTGAGATTTAAATAGAAGTTGCGGCGTGACGGTGTGCGCCGTGGCCATGTCGCGCCCGCGCAGGTGTGCCGAGAAGCACACGTTGCAGGCCCCGATGGCCCGCACCTGCCACTCTATCTTGTGGGGGAGCCAAAGGTCATCCTGGTCGGATATGGCCACGAGGTCGGCCGTGGCGCGGAGGCACGCCGTGTGGAAGTTGCGGTTGAAGCCCAAGTTGCGCCCGTTGACGTACACGCGCATCTGCGGCCGCGGGCGGCATACTGCCGCTGCAGGGCCACGGTGCCGTCTGTCGAGCGGTCGTCCTGCACGATGATCTCGTGTATGGGGTATGTCTGCGCCAGGATGCTGTCCATCTGCTCGCGCAGGTATTTCTCGCCGTTGTAGGTACACATCACCACGGCTACGGTGGGGTTCTTGAACAGCCAGGCCGACTGTGCCGTGCCCATCGACGCCACCACGATGCTCAGAAAGGCGTAGCGGCACAGCGGCACCACCTGCGGCGTGTTGTACCACCGCCCTATGAGGGGGGGCGGACAGGAAGAGGGCGGCGTAGAGCGCGATGCCCATGAGGATGTTGAACCAGAACACCGCGTTATAGTCGGCGTGCGTGGGGGCCTTCTCGTTGGCCAGCGCCACCTTGAACACGCTGTCCTGAAGGGCCACGGCCACGAGCGAGAACACGCTGATGATGGCCATCATGCCATAGTCGGAGGGTGCCAGCAGGCGCCCCAGGATGATGCCGAACAGCAGGCCTATGACCTGCTGCACCATCGTGTTCATGCCGCCTCAGAACAGTCCGCGGGCGGTCTTCTGTTTCAGTGTCTCCACAGTAGTATCGTTGTCATTTTCTGCTTGCAGTTGTTGCTTTTTCTGCTTGCAACGGTCTTATTTCTGCTTGCGGTTGCTTTTTCCCTGCTTGCAATGGTCTTTTTCCTTCTTGCGGTTGTTTTCCCCCTGCTTGCAATGGTCTTTTTCCTGCTTGCAACAGTTGCCGGGCAAGCCGTATTGCGTGCAAAAATACGCTTTCTTGCCGAAAGGGCAAAAGAAAACCCTTGCTTTTTAAAAGAGTATTAAAAAAAGGAAAATAAAATGGAATGGAAAGAGAATAAAACAATAAATGAGGGGGGACAAAAAAAGCGGGAACTTTTGGTTCCCGCATAGATTATTAACCTAAACGAAGCTTTATTACAACGTATCTTCACAGATACGCAACGGGATATATTTCTATTCCCGTCATTATATACATATTTGGCCACGTAGGGCCAATTTACTTAAACGCTTCAAAATTACAAATAACATTTTACACGGCACGCCATTTTTGTCTTTTTTAACAATATTTGCCTATAAGGTAACTATTCAGCGATAGGTGCATGACGAATCGTCAAACCT